>FTDL01000022.1_pt1 | contig 14924 bp, 13 predicted proteins | sample 1639951 | NCBI WGS metagenome assembly FTDL01 (sample SAMEA3914869, study PRJEB12502) | metagenome | biome: forest; material: soil | place: USA | collected 2012-03-12 | depth 0.1 m
CTTCTGCGTCTGCCTGTTTCGTTCTTCTTCGCTGTTTCCTTCTCCTGATTAAAAAAGTTGCAATCACTAAAGCAGGAACTTTAAAAAGCAACAACAGAAAAGCTGCTAGCGGACTTATGAATGAGATACAGATTGCTACCAATCCATTCAGCATTTCCAGGTTAAACATAATGCGTATCCATTCGGCTTTTTCTTTGCTTAATATTTCCCTGTTCACAAAATCTTCCCGAGAATCGGCATAGTCCCAGATGTAGTTCTGCAGTATAGTCAGCATAAATATATTCAGGCTATATAAGAATATAGCTGGTGTGGTATCGAAGTGGCTGCTTAAAACAGAAGTACAGAATGGAAGTGTAACAATGAAAAACAGCCAGGCAATATTTAGCGACAGCATTACTTCGTTCATTTTATGAGTATAAGTAAAAATGCCGTGATGGGTTTTCCAGAAATCTGCAATGATGATGAACGATAAAGCGAAGGCCAGATATTTTTTCCAGGGAAGCAACAAATCCTGAAAAGTGAATGGCTGATCTTCCGGAAGCTCAAGACGCAGATCTAAAGCAAGTAATGTAATCGCAATGGCTACAACAGCATCTGTAAAAAATAATACCCGCTCATAAGGAATTTCATCTTTCCTGTATTCTTTTTTCATGGCACTATATATTTTTGTCAATAGACATTAAAAAATTATTTTCTATTCCATAAAATCAATACGCGCATATGGCGTTATTCAATTTGTCAGAATGTATTTTGACACTTCGTAATAAATATCTTCCAGCTCATTACCTTCATGCATAAGATTCCCGAAAAGTCCGGCAGCAAACATCTCTTTTTTGAAAACTACTTCTTTCCCCAGTATAAATTGTTTAATATCTTCAATACTCCAATGCTGCCCGGAAGTTTGAAGTACTTCTTTACTTGCTCTTTCAGCAATTTCTTCACCTGTGCGGCGGGAAGCTAAATCAATGATCAGGTGTAAAAAAACAGCATCCGTAACATATGGAAATGCTTTTTCAAAGGAGGCATAATCAAATCTCTTCTTCGCGCTGTTTGTAATGGCAGCCCAGATGGCCTCTTCAGTCAGTTTCATAAACAAATATACATAATGATGGAAGAATAATTAATTTCATTACCAATATGTTTCAGCCCAACTAATATGACAAAATTCATATCTGATGTTTTTTTACCGCAATCATACGTACTTTCTGCATATTTCAGACATAAGACACAAACAGGATAAACATTACCTGTTTTACAAGTAACGTTTATCCTGTTTATCTTTTTTTATTACTATAAATGTTCAGCGAACATTCATAAATAAAATTCACACATATAGTACTTTTATTTGCTCATTGGAGCTGACGTTGACGAACTGCCGCCTGTACTCATTCCGGCTCCGGTTGATGATTTTGAACCTGTGCCCGCGCCAGCTGATGATTTTGTACCAGTACCAGTTGATGATTTTGTGCCTGTCGGTGTTGTTGTGTGTGTAGACGACTTAGAACTTGTCGTTGATTTTGTGCTGCTAGGTGATGTTGTTGTTGTAGAATTTGTAGGCGATGCTGAATTATCAGTTTTGTCCAAATTCGAATCGTTTCCATTTGATGTTCCGCTATTATTATTTGGCGTAACCGATGGAGAAGAACTTTGATTTGGAGAAGTTCCTGTAGTATTGCTTTGTGCATAAGCACCGGCGATGCCAGCTGATAAGAAGAATGCCAGAATAAGAGTTTTCATACGTGTAAATGTTTTTTAGCTTGGTTAAAATTAATTTAGTTAATACATAAGATGCATTGCTCTGATGTTGTACAAATCTCTAAAAAATTGTTCTCGCTCTTTTACAAGATTTCGCATTAGTGTTACAAATTTTCACCGACAGCCATTCAACCGCAGTACATCTGAAAATTATACTCAAGTATATATCCTGTAATTTATAATCAATGAAAAGGATATTATTCATTGTAAAATGTTTCTTATCAGATACAGCATGATTATATAAATTATCTTTAGTGGTCGAGCCGATAATTAATCAATAATTTCTAACTTCGCCTGTAAATAATTTTATTATGTTCATCCGTATACAATTCACGCTATTATTTTTATTTAGTTTTCTTTTCAATACTCTTGCACAGCAAAACTCAGAAAAATTAACTGAAACGGCAGAACAAAATGATACTCTAACCTTTGCAGGTTCCATGCCTCTTTTTCAAGGTGGTAGCGATGAAGCATTCGCAAGATATGTACAGAGCAAAATAATATATCCTAAAGATGCTTTGAAAAACCATATTCAAGGAACAGTTTATGTACAATATATAATAGAAAAGGATGGTAAGGTATCAAACGTTATGATTGTTCCGGGGAAAAACCTTTATCCATCTATAGACCAAATGGTAATAGACATTGTTTCACAATCACCTGCATGGGAACCAGGATCAAATAATGGAAAACCTGTACGCGTAAAAAAAATTATACCTGTCCGATTTACGATTAATTAAAATAATTAACTGTACTAAAAATCTATTTTCTGATAGTAATGTGATTGCTGAACATTTTATCATACCTCTTTCACTAATTATAATAATCAGAATAACTACAGAATCATTTTTAATTTTTAAAACTGCGAACCCCTGCTTCATTATTTTAAATAGCATCTGTTTAACATTATGTTTCGATTTATTTCCTTTCTATGCTTTTTGTTTAGCATATTAAATGTGCGTGCACAAACAACAATTAAAAAAGATTCTATTAAAATTAAAGAGCCTTTTACAAAAACAATGTATGTGCGCTGTATGCCCTTAGGAATATACACGGGCGCCGGATATTTACAAAACAGGATTACACAGAACATCGAAATAGGAAAATCTTTCGGGATGATAGATGCTGGTCTTACATATGGAAAGACAGCTATCAAAGATACTTCGGGGAATGGAACAAATTATCTGGAAGCAAAGGTTACAATGGATGTTTGCCAATACGGCATCTTTTCAAACGAAATGACCATCGGTGCGGGCGGAGTTATAGATTCAGATAATTATTTAATGCTTGAAATTTCGTATACAATCTACGGACAATTCTGGAAAAAATGTGGTATTGGTATTGTAACAGGTTATTATGATTATAGTGGAAATACAACAGATGCCGCGCATAATATGTTTGGTTTGTATCTGCGTTATGGATTGTTAAGACCGGAAAACGGTGGCCTTATTAACATCGGACGAATGGCGAAAACACATATGCACCGTTAGTTCCAGAAAATGTTACATTATTCCGTGTACACGTAAGTGATATAATAGCACCAACGTTTTTGCATCTTTAATTTCACCACGTTCAATCCGTTTCAATGTATCTTCAAAAGATACCTCTTCTATATCAATAAACTCCTGTTCTTCCTTCAGCCCGCCTCCTGTACTCGTCTTCATGTCTGCTGCATATGGTGCCGTGAATAAATAAATGCGCTCTGTACATCCCGCAGGAGATACGTAGATGTCGCCGATGGCAGTTACATATGATACGTTATAACCTGTTTCTTCTCTGATCTCCCGGCGTATACACACCTCAGGTGTATCTCCATCAAGCATGCCGGCACATATTTCTTTCAACATCCCGCCGGGATTACCATTTAAAAATGTCGGCAACCGAAATTGATTTAACAATATAATTGTACCTGCAGATTTATTATACAGGATAGCAGCTGCTGCATCGCCTCGTTCATAAACTTGCCGTGTTATTGTGTGTTGCTGCCCGTTTGTTTCTGTGTAGTTTACAGTAACTTCTTTTAATAAATATTTTTTATCAGATAAAATTTCGGTATTAATAACCTGTGCAAAATCACTCATTTTTCTTCCGTATATAAAATAAGATACTAAAAATTACATATTCATAAAAGCACCTATTCTTTATAGTACGCTATGAAACGAAATGTCATTCTGAAGAACAGAGCTGTTGAACCTACTTCCAAACTCAAAAATTCACACGATAAAGATTAATCTTTATCGTGTTTTACCCAAATAAGTTTATCTGTATTATATCCCAATAACTTGGCTTTCTGTATATACGCTGTTTTTATTTCTTCAGGAATTGTTTTTTCACGTGATAAAATCCACATATATTTTGTACTATCTCCTGCAACGAGTGCATATTTATAATCAGTATCAATATCAACAATATTGTATGCTGCATAAAACGGCCCGAAGAAAGAAACCCGTAGACTGCCTTCTTTCGGATCTTTTGCAGGCTTTGCTTTACCAATACTTTCCTGCCACTTTTCCTTATCTACATTATAGCCTTTATTATCAACTTTTACTTCTCCGTTTTCTTTTAACGAATAGGTAGCTGTTACATTATCCAGATGCCGTTCCCAGACATAATCCAGGCGTGCAATTTCATACCACTTTCCCAAATATTTTTTTTGATCAAATGGCCTTACAACATCTACTTTTTTCTCTTTTGATTTTAGTGATGCAAAAAGCAATACTAATGCAGATGCTGCTATTGCTGATTTAATTATTGTACCTTTTTTCATACCTGTATCTTTTTATTTTTGATCTGTTTTGTTAAAAGGTTGTGGTTTCATGCGTATTTTTTCACTTCTTGTTTCTTCGAATTCTTCCGGCATCACTTGCACATTTTTAGAAAGATCTTTGTAAGTGTCTTTATTTTTCTTCTTATTTTTCTGAACATCTTTATTTTTTTCCATAGCTGTATATGATTAGAAAATGAATTATTAAATCTTTAACCAGGTTCTAATACAACATTGAGCATATTAAAGCTATAAGCATGTATGTTAAGTAGTATTTAGATGAAATACTTAATAGCATTAAAATCAATTTAAATTAGAATATTTTAATTTAACGCTTCTGAAAATGGCAGTCAAATTTCTATGGAGAACATGTAACAATTACCCAAAACGATGTAAACAGCTTTTATATGAAACAAGTAATTTAGCTATATAAAAACTTAACTTATATTAGTCATGACAACGCTTACAGCCTACGCAAAAATTTTAAAAATAAATCATGCAATTTTAACGGAAGCTTCTATGTTTAATCACTCATTGTTTGACAATCTGGTTGCCAGCATGAGAGAACATGTACAAAACCGTAATTCAGAAGTAGAGATCTATACCGAAGAGTTTAACGGAAGATTATTAAATGGTGAAGAAACAGAACATTTATTTGATTCTCTGGAAACGCTTGATACATGGCTTAAAAATACCTATCCGAATAATGTTAAAAATGAAGAAACCTGGAACGTTGTTACTTGCGCCCGGTTTTGATTCTTATTCGTGCATACAGAATTATTTGCTTATAATTTTAAATTCAACTCTGCGGTTTAACTTTCGTGTTTCTTCTGTTGCATTATTTGCAATGGGCTGAGAACCGCCATAACCTTTGCCGGATATTCTTTTTGCTGCAATGCCCTTCGCAACCAAATATTCTTTAATGGCTGCAACACGTTGTTCAGACAGACTAATATTTAATTTAGGGTCGCCCTGATTATCCGTGTGTCCTAAAAGTTCAATACGTATTGTTGGGTTGTCACTCAATAATGTGTATAGCTGATCAAGTGATTCATTACTGCTTTCAAGCAATGTTACTCCGCCACGGGCAAAATATACATTTGGCAGGCTGATTGTTTCGCCTACTTCAATGTGCATTAGCTCAAAATCTTTTGTCTGATTTTTAGTCAGATCTGAAATTTCAAGTATACTGTTTTCATTTAAATAATCTGCCTTTTCTACTTGTATAGTATATGATCCTGCTGGCAGCGATATATTGTATGTTCCGTCTGCAGCACTTTCAACTTTGCGTATCAATGATTTAGTTACAGTATTATAAAAAGAAATCGTAGCTGTAGTTGGTGTATGATTTGCTTTATCAAAAACAGTTCCTGATACAATACTTGTCACTGGCATTTCTTTTCCGCTCGGCATCAATTCAATTTCTCTGGTAATCTTATCTTCCGAAATGGCCTGTAACAAATTGATTGTATCGGATAGCTGCCTGTACCCTTCTTTTGTAATCGATACAACGTAGATACGATCGGCATATACATTCATTAAAGAACTTTTTCCGTTATCAAGTACTTTACACGGAATTGATTTCTTTGTCTGGAGATCTGTGCATACAGCTGTTGCCGGAATGTATGCTTTACTGAGAGCATCTGTAAAATTAAATTGTACCATGTATTGCCTTGGCAAATGGCCTTCTGCATACACTGGCACAACAACCCTGCTAACTTCATTTTTTGTATGCATAATTAATTGTGTAGATGTTCTTCCGCGCGCTATCGGCTTGAAATTTAATTTAATTTCAACAGAAGCACCTACAGGTATTGCACCTGTTTCAGGCGAGAGCAGTTTGAATTGTTTTTTATCAGGGCCAGCCAGATTCATTGAAGTAACATACAAAACATCTGTGCTTGTATTTGTAAGTACGGCAGAAAATGTAGTGTCTTTTGTTTTACCAACTTCTACCAATCCAATATTAAGTTCGTCTGCATTTAATGTATATGGTTTTATAACACCTGTGCCTGAAATAGTTGTAACAACAGTATCATGCAAGGTTATAATTTTGAGTATTGCCTGATTTAAGCCTGATTTAGCAGGTGCAAAACGAATTTCAAGATTTTGTTTTGATTTAGGATTTATCTGAAAAGAGGTAATCGGGTTTAATACTTTAAATGATCTTGCATCAGCCCCTTCAATAAGAACTTGAATGACCGGCACTCCGATTGCAACATTATTTTTGATACTTGCAACAAAAACGCTATCAGTCGTATTGCCTATATACTCTTCAGGAAAAGCTATTTTCTGTACTTCCGGCTTCGTTGAAAGAATTGTAAACACTGTTGATGACAAGTCTTCTACCCGTCCTTCTTTTGGCGGCAATATGCCGGATGTCAGCATATACACTTTACTCGAAGCAGCGCTTGTGAACAGCATATATTTTCCATTGCTGAAAGGTACAAACCAACCGAATTTTATAGGTTCCGGCAAATCATATGTAACTAATACATGACCGGTATTTGCATTGATTAGTGCAGGTTTATCATTCACTGAAACCAAAGCGAAGTTTTTATAGGTATCCAGCGACATAAATGATTTGATTGTATTGATAAATGAATACAATTTCTTTCCGCTTAAATCATACGCTGTGATATCCTGGTGAATGCCGTCATTGCCCCATGCATGAACCAGTAAAACTGTTTCATCGTCATTTAACTCGGCATTTATAATTCTATCCTGAGGGATAGAAAGTTCAAGAACTTTATTTTCTTTCCGGTAATTCCATACCCATATTTTATGATCTCCTTCTTCTAATGATACAATATATTTTTGCGTAAAGTCTGTTACTTCTTTGCCTTCTACAAAAGCCAGACTTCTGACTTTAGAACCTGTTTTAAAATTAAAAATACCCAGGCTTCCGTCTGCGTCCTTTGCAACATACTGGCTCAGATCGTTGCTTATATAAGGTTCAATAAAATTGCTCAGTGTTTTTTTAAAAACACCCCATTGTTCAACCAATTCGAAGGTGTAGCCATTATATACTTTAATTGGTTTGTTTTCATCGTAAACCAGTATATATTTCCCATCGGGTGAAAAAATAAAATAGCCTTTCCGGATATCATTTTTTATTTTATTAATGACTTTATTCGTATACGTATCGTATAAAAATAATTCTGTTGTTGTTTGCGATATATATCTGCCGCCATCCGGACTTAAATTATACGCATTCATTACATCGGTAAATCCATCATACACTATTTTGGATGCTCCTACATTTCCTTCGTCAGCTGGTATTGTTTCAACTTTTATTAAATTCGTTGCACCTGGTATATTAGGAATTTGCCAATTAAAATCACTGGCTCTTGTACTATCTGCCAGAACTGTCCAGTCGTTCCCTGTATTTGTACTGAAAGAGACTTTGACCGGTGCTGTTGTATTTTGCAGGTTCCAGCGTATAAGTGTATCCTGACCAACATAAAATATTTCTCTGCCATCCGGCGCAATCAGATTTATTGCAGGTTTATCAGAAACAGGCTGATATTGAAAATAGATAAATGTTGACTGGCAACCTATGGAAGTTAATTCTACTCTGCCTGCAATAAATTCTGCCGATGTACCTTTGTGTTTTAAAATAAAAGTTTCAGCAGCATTTTTTTTTATAATATGAGGTAAAGCAGGAGAAGCCAGAGAAAACGAAGCATTAGAAGAATTAAATGCAGCTATTGAAAAATCACCATTTACTGCTTTTACTGTAACCGGTATCTCTTTTGTTGTTGCATTAAATGTAACTGTATTGGTACTTGTAGTAAGACGTATGATATCCTTAGCCGGCGCACGGTAATAAGTATTTGCTTGTTTTAAATTATTTTTCTTTTCCCCGAACACTAATTCCTTTGAATAGCCACAGGCGGGTGTACTCAACCATTCTACAGACGAAGGTGTAAATCCTTGGGCACGATACAGAATACCTAAATAAATGGCATTAATCTCCTGCTCTGAAATAATATTCTCATAAAACTTTCCGTTTGTCGCAGATACAATACGTTTCAATTCATCAGGAATACTCATGCCCAACGTGATCACGTATATTTTTGCATCTATAGATTTTGCCTTTTGAATAATATTTTCGGGATTTACTTCACCATAACCATCTGTTAAAAAAATCAGCACCTTTTCATGCATCCCTTTTTCTAATATTTCTAAGCCTGCTGAGCGTGATTTCACAAGACCTTTATTATAATCTGTGCCACCACCGGGTTTTAATGTATTGATTGATTGTAATAATTTGGATTTATCCCGTGTAAAATCTGTATTAATGAAACTTACATCATCAAAACTTGTAATAGCACATTCTGAAATATCCAGCGGTAGCTTATTGACAATAGATGTGGCAGCACTTTTTGCAAGCCTTATATATTCTCCCTCCATTGAACCGGAAACATCAATTGTCAGAACCATTGAGATTTGCTTGGGAGCAACTGCAACAGGATTAACAACTTTCACAACTTGCTGCGTCTGTGCATTTTCCTTAATAAAAACATCTTCTTTTGTTAAGCTTATAATTTGTTTTTCTAAACCATCAATTGCAAAAAAATTGGCTTTTACTGTAGGATATTTCGTAGTATCAATGTCGAATAATGTGAGTTGCTGAGCAACAATATTGTTACCTGTAAATAAGCAAATAAAGACTGCAACGAATGTGATTGTTTTCCTCATAACACGCATATATCAAGCCAATTTACCTAATATATATTTTTCTTCAAATAAAACTGATAACCCTGATCTACTGTTTACTATTGAGGGTATACAAAACTGTTTATCTGAAACGACAAAGATATGCTTATATTGTAATATGCTTGCATGTAACTAAAGGCGTTTACAAAAGGCGATGTTTTGACAGTCAATCATCCGGTTCATATACATTCCGTGCAGATTATCTATATTTAAGTGCAACTAATTTTATTGACATATGAATAAATATATATTACTTCTGTGTGGTATCGTATTTTTAGCATGTATGCCTCAGCATACTGAAAAAGATTCAGCAACAAGCATACACAATGCAACAGAAGATACTGTTGCGGCAACATATGCGACAGATTATATTCTTTTCGATTCTCTCAAATTGTCTAAGCTGAAAGAATATGCTCCGCGATGGAACAGCATGTGTTTTCCCATGCCCGAACCGGTGGTGTTAATGCGTAAGCCGGCAGATGATCCAGGCTATCTGTATTTAATCAATAGTTTTGATTCTCTTTCGGCTAAAATGTCTACTGAAAAAGAGCGGAGTGCCGGATTTCCATGTTCGTGGGAGCAATCATTTCAAACAGGTATTGTCTATTCCAGATCAACGTGTACAGAAAGCGGAACTGTTTACCAGATCCATACAAACTGTCGGGATAAAAAAGCATTGGCATGTTTAATTGATATTATCTTTCAAGCCGATGTAAATAACTGGAATTCCGACTCTACGCAATATGCACCGATACTGGAAGAAGCAGGCGCATATTATTCTATTGAAAAAAATTCAGCAGGCAACTATGATATTAATTATTCTTCCAGTTACTGATAAAGATTCTGATGATGTATTTATTAATTATCAGATTATTTTAGGGATCTTTATTTTATGCGCACGTTACAAATCAGATTATATTTTCCAAAAGTTAAATAACTGTTAAAACATCACTGTAACCTGTATATAGCGCCAAAATGATCGTTAGTTGAGTTATTTTTTGAAAAAAATGATATCTTTAAATAGATATTTTAACCATTGTTTTTTAATCAAATTTTATATTATGAAGAAACTTTTTCTTTTCATGTTAAGTGGCACATTACTTTTGCCATTGTTTAGTAATGGTCAATGCATCATTAATGCAGGATCAGCCATAACGATTTGTTCTACGCAAGGATCTTTTCCTATTCAGGGAAGTGCAACCGGTTACGCAACGTATCTATGGTCAACCAGCGGAACCGGAACATTCAGTACTTCAGCCAATCTGGGCACCGTTTACACGCCTTCGCTTGCAGACATTGCAGCAGGAACGGTTAGTTTAAGCCTTACAGGAAGCGACGGTGGCTGTTCTGCAAAAACCGCTGTATCTGTAGTTACTATTACTCCGGCCCCAACGGTAAGTGCCGGGACGGACCAAACGAGTTGCGGAAATGTTAACTTAAACGCTTCTTCAGCCAATGCAACCAGTATAACCTGGAGTACAAATGGCTCAGGAACATTTAATCCGAATGCACAAACACCCGACGCTTATTATGTTCCGAGTAATGCTGATAAGTCTGCAGGGATTGTTACATTATCTGTTACAGCTACAGGAAATGGCTGTACATCTTCACCGGATCAAACAATTATAACTTTCATTCCACCCAATACTGTGAATGCTGGCATTGATTTAACCAGCTGCCAATCAAACCCGGTAAGCATTTCTGGTTCTTCTTTTTCGAATGCTTCAGGGGTCATATGGACTTCAAGCGGAACTGGAACATTCTCATCATCTACTGTTATTCATCCGACATACCAACCTTCTGTTGCAGATATTACAGCAGGAAGTGTTACACTAACAGTTACAACAACAGTAAATGCTTCATGTGTTTCAGCAACGGATGATCTGACATTAACAATTATAAGTACGGGAGCTACTGTTGATGCAGGAGCTGATCAATCTATGTGCGGCAATAATGTAACGCTTAAGGCAACATTTTCAGGTGCAGGTGGAGTAATCTGGACAACATCGGGCACCGGAACTTTTTCAAATACAACATTGGCAAACCCAACCTACACACCTTCACAGGCAGACCGTACAGCAGGGTCTGTTGTTTTAACTGCCACTACAACCAGTAATGGCAGCTGCCCTTCTGCAAGTGATCAGCTTACTGTAACAATAGATACACGCGTAAGACTTATTATTAGTTCAGACATAACGGCTTGTCCGAATGCTCCTGTATTCCCTACCGTATCAGTGGATGCAGGCACTGTAATATGGACAAGCTCAGGAACCGGCACATTCAGCAGTGCAACATCTCTGACACCTGTTTATATACCATCCGCAGCTGATAATACTGCCGGACAATATACACTAACGGCAACTTCCAGTACAAACGGTTCATGTCCTTCTGAAAGTGGCAGCCTGCAGGTTACATTATCACCTCTTACCGCTACAGCCAATGCCGGCGCAGATCTAACCATATGTAGCAATACTGTTTATTTAAATGGATCTGTAACCAATGCTACAGGCGGCATATGGACATCAAACGGAACAGGCGCTTTTAGTCCTGGTGCGCATTACCTGCATACAACATATACGTTATCTGCGGCAGATCTTGCAAATGGTTCTGTTACACTTACACTCACAACAACAGGTACCTGCGGAGCAGCTGTCTCAGATGCTATGAATGTAGTCGTTGCAGGAACTTCTGCTCCTGTTGTTAATGCCGGACCAGATCAAGTAATGACAGGTACATCTGTTACATTAACCGGAACAGCTTCCGGAACTACAAGTGTAAACTGGTACACAACAGGATCCGGAACATTCAGCACCAGTACTTCTTTATCCACTACCTACACACCGTCAACAATGGATATTGCAAATGGTATTGTAGAATTAACACTTATCGGTACACAAAGCAGTTCTTGTCCGGGTGCAATGGACAATGTACTTATCACACTGGGGGGTGATTTCACTGTTTCGGGAACAATAAGTGCCGGATCAAATGTACTTGATAAAGGTGCTGTATTTTTATTCAAGAAAAATACAAACGGCATTCAGTTTATCACCGCAGACACAATATTATCTGCAGATGCCGGTGCATATACATTTCATCATATTCCTAAAGGAGCATATATCATCCTGGCAATTCCTTCGGTTAATTCTTCATATCTGAGCAGCTACTTGCCTACTTATTCAGGTGCAACACAAAACTGGGATGCATCTATTCTGGTAACTGTTACAGGAAATATTTCCTATAACGTATCATTGAGTTCATATATAAGTGCTGACCCGAACTGGAACTCCGGTTCTGATATTATTGCCGGCGTTATATATATCAATCAAGTCACATCTGCCACAGCACGTGTACAGACAAACAACGGAACTCCTGCTCCTTACGTAACAGTATATCTTACAGATGCCAGTGGCAATAAAATTGCCTATACGCAGACAGATATAAATGGCCGGTATGCATTTACAAACGTAGAAGCCGGCAAATATACAATAGAGCCGAATTATCCGGGAGCAAACCTATCGGGATCTGCTACATCTGTTCCTGTTACAACAGATGGTAATGCCTCAACTGTTGAGGATGCTTCTATGACACTTGAAGAAAGAACTACTTCAACAACAGGTATTCTGGGCACCAAAACAACAAGCCTGATTACGTATCCAAATCCGGCAAAAAATTCTATTTCTGTGAATCTTATTAGTGGTGTCGGAACAGGTGTGATTAAATTATTAAATGAAACAGGTTCTGTTCAGTTACAGCAGCAGGTTGATTTAACTACACCAACTGTTACATTAAATATTGAAACATTGCCTGCCGGTATGTATATATTACAGCTTATTGCAGCCGATGAAATATATACTTCTAAAGTGATTAAGTATTAAAATATTTTTATCAAATAAAAAAAGGTGCTCCTGCTATTTAGCGGGAGGACCTTTTTTTATTTGATTTTGCTATACGTTCTTTCCACCCATTTTTTTCTGTACATGCTTATTTAATATATACATTAAGCCTACAACACAAATCATAGAGCAGATAACCGTATATCCCAGAATGTTATAATTCTCTAATAAACCGGAAGGTTTCTGCATAACAATCATACCTGCAACAGAAGCTGCAATACCCCCGGATACTTGCTGTACGGAAGAATTGATACTCATAAAAGCACCTCTGTCCTGTGGTTCCGGCACAGCGCTCATTAAAGCAGACGAGGCCGTTATACGTGATGTAATGCCGACAAATAATAATACGTTTATTAAAGTCACCAGCCAGAATGGTGTAACACCAAGATTGCTGTATATCGCAACCATAATAATCCCAACCACTGTACCCATCGCAAATACATTGAACTTTCCGATCTTATCGCTCAGCTTGCCAAGCAATGGGCCAAACGTTATGGTGAACACACCTGTAATACCATATAGCCAAGGCAGCATATTAATGTCAAGACCAAGATTGTTTGTACTGAATGCACTTCCAAAAGGCATCAGCATATAACCGCCTGTTGCCAGTAATGTAGTTGTTACAAATGCTTTGAGATAATCCGAATTTGTAAGTGTTTTCCATAAATGAATAAATGGATTTCTGGCAGAGGGAAATGCAAGGTGATCTGTAACAGGCTTCATGTATACAGCAATTACAAGAGCTGTAATAATGGAAAAACCTGCAATCATCCAGAAAGGCGCATGCCAGCTGAATTGATTTGCTAATAAAAGCCCGATCGGAATACCCAATACCTGACTTGCAGCAAATGCGGTTAATATAAAACCCATTACCCTTCCGCGAACTTCCATTTTAAATAAATCGGTTACAATGGCAAAACCAATGGCAGAAATTACGCCGCCGAAAATACCGGTAACAATCCTTGCAACTAAAAGCAAGGGATATGATGGAGCAAGTGCGCATAATATTGTTCCGATTATAAAGCCTGTGTAAAAAAACAGTAGTAGTATTTTACGGTCAAAGCGATCGGCAAAGCCTGCTGCCAGCAAGCCCGATGCACCGGCACTAAAAGCGTATGCCGATACCACAAATCCAAACTGTTTGGTTGTAATATCCAGCTCGGGCATTAAGATTGCTCCAAGAGGAGATAATACCATAAAATCCAGAATAACACTAAACTGGAGTATAGCAAGAATAGCAATAATAAATATCTGATACTTGCTGAATGCAGCAGGTGTTTCAGGAGTAGTTGTGTTCATATTTGTTTGTATTTTAATAAAGTGAGTGATTGAGCTTTTCACATACAAAAATGCGCTTATGGTTTAAGAGATTTTAATACCTGTTGAAAAGCTTGTTTTAATTTGTAATCGGTTAGTTTAAAAGCAGTACCTGCAAATGCTTTTTGATCAAGATTAAATTTTATTAGTGTATAGAACGGTCCGTAAGCCAGTGCCCAATAGGTTTCGCGGGGAAGATCTGCCAGTTCTTTCCGTTTTATTGCATTATGTACAAACTTAGACATTGCTTCTTTAAACTGTCCGCCATATAAAGAAGAGCGGTTAATTAAAGGTGAATGTTTAAACTGTTCCATGAACTTAAACCCCTTCGGATCATCTGTAATATTTTTAAAGCGTGTTTTCCATTGATGCCACAAGCCTTCTTCAAAAGGCATTTCCGGATCAAAACCTTCTAACGAGGATTCATAGAAACGCTTTTCGGTTTCAAGGTATAACTGATTCAGCATATCTTC
>FTDL01000141.1_pt1 | contig 14670 bp, 8 predicted proteins | sample 1639951 | NCBI WGS metagenome assembly FTDL01 (sample SAMEA3914869, study PRJEB12502) | metagenome | biome: forest; material: soil | place: USA | collected 2012-03-12 | depth 0.1 m
ACGCATAGGATCGTGCATATGAAAACGCTCAATCAAGCGTTGCCCTCCAATTTCAAAACTCTGTTTCCAGAAAATCTGATTTTTATTTCCAATAATAAATTCTACGCTGCCACCGCCAATATCCATTGCGAGCGACGTTTTTTCTCCCATAGAAACAGCCTGCTGTACAGCCCTGAAAATAAGTGCTGCCTCCCGTTCGCCGTCAATTACTTCAACATCAATATTTACTTCCTCTTTAATGCGGCTGATCAATTGTTCTTTATTTTTTGCTGTACGCACTGCACTTGTTCCTGTAGCAATAACATGAAGTACACCATATTCATCCAACACCTTCCTGAATCCTGTAAGCGTATCCAAAGCACGGTCCATGGCTTCCTGTGTAATGATTCCTTGATTAATACCTCCTTTACCCAAACCCACGGCTGATTTTTCATTCACCAGTGTATGTGGTTTATCATTCACTATGTCTGTAATAAGTAAGTGAAATGTATTTGTACCCATATCAATAACTCCAATGCGTTGTGACATAACAAATCAGATTTAAATCTTTTAAAAAACGTCCGTCAGGACACCATTTATCAATACGAAAAAAGATACGCGATAATCTATAAAAGTGTATTATATTTTAAGGATACTTTTAAAATAATTACAAAAATCTATTTATCAATTATTTACAAAACATACAAAAGCTTTTATAAACCAGAATTTTGAAAAGAAATATCATTTTAGCAGAGAGCTACGTATATTCGTTTTCATCAACTAAAATCATTTATTATACATGGGCATCATTAACGATTCAGGCGAACAATTTTTACATACATACTTAAATAACGCTGCTCCTACGGGATTTGAATCTTCCGGTCAGCAGATCTGGTTAGATTATATCCGTCCTTATATTGATTCTTATTTTACAGATACATATGGCACCACCGTTGGTGTTATTAATCCGGATGCTCCTTACAAAGTTGTAATTGAAGCGCATGCCGATGAGATTTCCTGGTTTGTAAATTATATTACAAAAGAAGGTTATATCTATGTGCGCAGAAACGGCGGTTCAGATACCATGATTGCTCCGTCAAAACGCGTAAACATTCATACAGATAAAGGCATTGTTAAAGGTGTGTTCGGCTGGCCGGCCATACATGTACGTGACGAAGAAAATGACAAGGCGCCTACATTAAAAAATATTTTCATTGACCTGGGCTGCAGTTCAAAAGAAGAAGTTGAAGCCAAAGGCGTGTACGTAGGTTGTGTAATTACATTTGAAGATGAATTCATGATTCTGAACGAACGTTATTATTGCGGACGTGCATTGGATAATCGTATCGGAGGTTTCATGATTGCTGAGGTAGCACGCTTATTAAAAGAAAATAACAACCAGCTTCCGTTTGGTTTATATATTGTAAATGCTGTACAGGAAGAAATCGGGCTGCGTGGTGCTGAAATGATCGCACACAGAATCAAGCCTGACGTAGCTATCATCACAGATGTTTGTCACGATACACAATCTCCGATGTATAACAAAATCACAAGCGGCGATTTATCTTGCGGCAAAGGCCCTGTATTAACGTATGGACCAGCGGTACAGAACAATTTATTGCGCATGATTATAGATACCGCACAACGTAAAGAAATTCCTTTTCAGCGTGCTTCTGCCAGTCGTGCTACCGGAACCGATACTGATGCATTTGCATACTCAAACAGTGGTGTTGCTTCTGCATTGATTTCATTGCCGTTAAAATACATGCATACAACTGTTGAAACTGTAAGCAAAACAGATGTTGAGCAAGTGATACAAATGATTTACGAATTCCTGGTGCAGTTCCCGGCAAACCATGATTTCAGATATATGAAATAAAAGTAGTTTCGAGTTTCCAGATATTAGTTTCCAGACAAGCCACAAACTTTGCTTAACCTTTGCCCCTTCTGTTGAAAGAAGTTTTTAAAAACCAAATGATTGAGTTTGTGTCATTCTTTATAAATGCAGTAATTCTTTGTCAGGAAACTAATATCTGGAAACTCGAAACTACTTATATATCATACTTACTAAGCTTACCTGCTTTATAAACATATACTTCATAATAATGCTTATTGAAGCCATACACTTCTTCCAACAAAACGTTATCTGCTGATTGCGACAATTGTATTACTTGAATCTGTTTATCTACAGGCAAGTCTTCCATTTTAATATCGTGTTCTACTTCAAAAGAACCATCGTCGAATTCAAAGTCTACTTCAAATGTCCGTTGCCGCCATTGCATTTTAGTTTCTAAGCCATCTTCTACCGGCTTATACGACATTTGCATTTGGTTTTGGCTGATCACGTTGGTTGATGCATTTATAAACATAAATAATCCAGAAACAACCATTGCTCCATATCCCGTTTTCTGAAATAAATTTTCACTTATAAGCGGCAGAATACGTTTTACAAGAACAGAAGACAGGACTGCAGCTATAGCTACGAGCACACCAAAACCTATTACCTTACTTGTAAGCAATCCAAAAGACGCGTATAAACACAGTTTTATCAGGTGTAGTAACAATTCGTTCGCAGCTCTGGTTGCAACAATTTCATCTTTGCTTAAACCATGTCGTAAATAAAAACGGTTAAATAACAAGCCAACTGCTCCTGTCAAACCAGATACAAAGCCTGCCACAAAACCAATAACAGACAGAATGCCTTTAGACATTTTTGCTTCAGACGTATTTTTATTTTTCGATTTAAACAGTAATGTAAGATTTGAAAGCAGAAAAATTCCTAAAATCAATTCCAGGTAGATCGGATTGATGTACGTAAGAAGCCATGCACCGAGCCATACAGCAGGTATAGCAGGAGGAACAAAACGCATAACAATTTCCCAGCGAATATTTTTATAAAAGACTGCAATCCGGGAAATGGAGCTTGTTGCTGTGCCTATTGATAAAGCCGCAGGAACTTGCGCGCCCGGCAATAATAATCCAAGAATCGGGATCAATATAAAGCTGGCCCCACCTCCACATACAGCACTTAAAGCAAAGGCAAGTATGCCGCATACAAATAATGTAATTCCTGATAACATCATATCTGAAGATTTAACTGCTGAATTTCATAAGGATTGTGTAAATGTATCTTTCTTTCACATAAACCAAACGTTTGGATTACAAGAATATTACAGAAGCATGTTCTCAACTCCTTTTTCTTTATAAGTTTTTAGTATATTTAATACTTGAAGATTTCAACAGAAAATACACATTTCTTCAAACAGACCCCTACACATGCGTACATTTATTTTCATCGCTCTATTAATTATAGCACCTGCAATGGCCAGTCTATATGGCTTTCTGCACGACCAGATAACTTTTTCTATTTCGGAAGAATTCTTTACAAAATTCAGATTTAACGATTATAATATGCCACATAGCTGGCATCCACGTGCCAAAGCAGGTATGATAGGCATTTTGAATGCCTGGAAAACAGGGATTCCTTTTGGCATTATATTGACTGCCGTTGGCCGAATTCATAAAAACACGCACAAACTTATGATGTATACATTTTATACATATCTGGTTACATTCTTTATGACCGCCGTTTTTTCAACAATTGCGATATATATGCCGGCACCTGAGGAGATGATTGAACTGGTAAAAAGTATGCCGGTCAATATTACAGATCCGGTTGCTTTTCAGCGTGTAGTGAGAATCAACAATTTCGGTTATATAGGTGGTATTATCGGGATGCTTATGGGCATTGGTTTACATGTATTTCTATATAAAAGAGATATTAAAATTATTACTAAAGGAACTTCTCCTAAATCATAATACGTTACTAAGAGAAATAAGAACACAGTGCAAAAAGAAGAAAGTGGTGCCGTAAGTGGCAATTTATTTGACATAAAGATCTTAAGCAGATTATTTCAATTTGTAAAACCTTACAAACATTTATTCTATACACAAGTTTTTCTGACATTGACAGGTGCCGTGCTTGCATCGGTAAAACCCTATCTGGTAAAGGTTGCTATAGATGATAAAATTGCAAACAACGACCTGAATGGTTTATACATGATGATTGGCCTAATGATTGGCGTACTTATCGTGCAATCATTCATGCAGTATTATGATACGTATCTGGCAGGCAAACTAGGACAAACGATTATCCGCGACATGCGCATGCGTTTATTTAAACATCTGCTGAAATTCCGTTTAAGCTTTTTTGATAAAACACCTATCGGGCGATTGGTTACACGCAATATCTCAGATATTGAGACGCTGTCTAATTTTACATCTGATGGCTTAGCCGGTATTTTGGGCGATTTCCTTCAGTTGATCTTTATCTTTGGTTTTATGCTTTACATTGATTGGCGCTTAACGCTGATCTGTTTATGTCCGCTACCGATTTTATTATTCAGTACGTACGTGTTTAAAGAACGCATTAAAGCTTCTTTCAATGAAGTACGCATTGCAGTTTCAAATCTCAATACATTTGTACAGGAACACATTACCGGAATGAGTATTGTACAGATTTTCAACAGCGAGCAGCGGGAGTATGCGAAATTCCAGAAGATCAATATACATCACCGCGATTCAAATCTTAAATCCGTTAACGCTTATTCTATCTACTTCCCCATTGCAGAGTTCATCGGCTCTCTGGGCATTGTATTATTGATCTGGTTCGGTTCAAAACTGGTCCTGGGAGAAACAAGCTCATTTGGCACACTGGTCTCATTTATCATGTACATATCTATGTTCTTCCGTCCGATACGTATGATAGCAGATCGCTTCAACACATTGCAGTTATCTGTAGTAAGTTCTGACAGAATTCTGAAATTATTAGACGACGAATCTCCCATACAATCTACAGGTACACAATCCTTACCCGAAATAAAAGGAAATGTTTCTTTTGAGCATGTTTATTTCAGCTATATCGAAGATCAGCCGGTATTAAAAGATATCTGCTTTAATGTGCCTCAAGGCGGCAGCATTGCATTTGTAGGCTCTACCGGTGCTGGTAAATCTTCCATCATTAATTTACTAAACCGCTTCTATGATATAGAAAAAGGTTCGATCAAAATTGACGGAACTGATATACGCGATTATAATCTGCACGAATTGCGTTTACAAATCGGCTTAGTATTACAGGATGTGTTCTTATTCTCGGGAAGTATCCGTAATAATATTACGCTATACAATCCGGAAATTACAGAAGAGAAAATATGGGAAGCGATCCGTATGGTTGGTGCTGAACGTTTTATTGAGCGCTTACCTGGTGGACTTGATTATGAAGTAATGGAACGTGGCAGCACGTTATCTGCGGGACAACGACAAATCATTTCTTTCATTCGTGTAATGGTGTATGATCCGAAGATTTTGATTTTGGATGAAGCAACATCTTCCATCGATTCAGAAACAGAAGAATTAATCCAACGTGCTACCGAAAAATTAATGGCAGGCAGAACATCCATCATCATCGCTCACCGCTTATCTACTATTCAGCACGTGAATAAAATCTTCGTATTAGACAAAGGTGAAATTATGGAATCTGGCACACACGAAGAACTACTGAATCAGAACGGCATGTACAGCCAGCTGAGTGCGTTGCAGTATGCGGCAGCAAAAGAATAGTTAGTTGCGGTACTAGTTTCGAGTTGCCACACAAAAGTAAATCAGCTATACGCGTAAAGCTTAAGACTGAAAGCAAAAAAGAACCGTGAAAAATACATCTTCACGGTTCTTTTTTATTTAAAACTTATTTTCATTCTATAATTTCATATTTTTTTCATTTGCACTTAATATTGTCTAGTACCTGCAAACTCAATACTAGTAACTATATCTTCACTTGCAATGTCAAATAGAAACCCCTACCGTCTGAAGGAAGAATACCCGGACCAGGATAGCCTGTTGCTCTTCGTGTAAAATAAATCTGATTCGTTAAATTGTTAATGCTTCCTTCAATTCTATAAATCTTATACTCATAAGATATACTGAAATCCATCACGGAATATGTCGGAATAAGACCTACAACTCCTGAAACGCCTCCATCGACAGCATTTGTTGCATCTGAGTATTGCTGTGTTAAATGTGTATACTGGAACGAGGCTTTTAGTTTTTTATATCCTACTCTTGCGCCTAGCTTTAAATTCAATGCTGGAACAAATTCAACCTGATTTCCAGTTACGCCCGGAATGCTACTGGACACGTACGATGAATGAATATAAGCAGAGTTTGTATATAATACACCTGTCCAGTTTTTAGGTATAAATAATTTCAATACATCATATTCCATATAACATTCAACACCTACCATCAGCGCATGTCCGATATTGGTACGTTCTCTTATTACACGGTTTGATGCATCTGTTGTTAAATATTCTCCGATACGATTGTTGTAATTTAAAATGAAAAAGCTGGCATCGTAGATAAAACGTTTTGTGCCGATACTTCTCAGGCCAATATCTGTTGTATAACCTCTTTCATCCTGCAGATTCGGATCAATAACAGAAGAAGGGTTTGAGATATTCATATCACTATATGTAATCGAACGGTAGTTTTGGGAAATATTTCCGTATACTTCCATTTTGGTTATTGGTTTATAGCTTATACCAAGACCGCCCAATATAAAGTGGCGCGAGTTTGAGCGCTTTTGAAACGTGGTATCGCTTGAAATAATATTACCTGCTAAATCTTTTGTCTGTGTACCATAATACCCGTCTGCATTTGTATTGATGTATTCAAAGCGTACACCAGGTGTAATAGAAAGTTTATTTCCGATATAAAAAATATTTTCTGCAAATAAGGCTACATTTTTATTATGAAAATTGTAATTGTAATTCATAAAATTATCTGCAGCATAGTTGAAGTTTGCATCTTTTCCTGTGCTGCCCAAGCCCTGTGTGCTTAAGTTGTTTCCATAATAACCTCTTGCACCTACCAGAAGTACAGAATATTTTTCTCCGAGATAATAGCGTTTCATATAACGTACTTCTGAACCTATGTTTCTGAAATCACCTCTGATTAAATCGCGCTCGCTGTTATTATCAACTGTTGCAACTCGGTTAGGTCTGAATCCAACTGTGTTGCGGCTTGCATACAAACCAAACGTACGTATGTTCAATTCGCTCGACTCATTAAACTTGTGTGAAAAATGTACCGCCGCCAGTTTCCAGTCTACCTGCATCCAGTTACGTTGTCTGTTACTTTGTCTTGGATCATCTTTATACATCTGATCGGATAAGCCACCCGGCTGCTGTGCCAGATAGCTCATCAACGTCAAATCAAATCCAAGAGATGTTCTTTTACTGAACTGGTAATTAATATTTCCATAGTAATTTTTTGTATTGAAACCTGAATTCGGACGCCAGCCGTTACCTGTCTTGTATTGAAAATATGTATAGTAGCTGAATTTGCCATTCGTACCGCTCAGGCTTGTAAATGTATTATATAAGGCAAGTGTTCCGCCACCATATGTACCAGCACTTTGCCTTGCAACCAGTTGCATTTTTTTATCTGCAACCGGTTTACGCATTACAAAATTTAAAAAACCACCAAATTGCGTTCCGTATTGAAGCGAAGCAGCACCACGTATCAGCTGAATACGTTCAACTCCTTCAAGAGCCGGTGTATAGTAGCTTTCGGGATAGCCAAGTGCATCGGCACTTATATCATATCCATTTTGGCGCACATTAAAATTTGATGTGCGGTTAGGGTCCAGACCGCGGCCGCCGATACTTAATTGTATACCTGCACCTTCGTTCTCCCAGATATTTAAACCTGGCACGCGCGCATACGTCTGACGTGCATTGTTTGTGGATGTATTAACAGTTAAACTGTCCATTACAATTACTTCCGATTTTTTTGCTGCATAGATTCCCATATCAACTACGTCTTCCATGTGTGTAACCGGTGCTGCAGTTGAAATTTCAATCTCATCATCCTGCATGCGATCAGGATCAAGGGCAATTGTGATGTGCTTGTGTTTATTTGCAATCTCAACAGTTTTCTGACTGGCTAAAAATCCAATGGAATAAGTGTTCAGCGTGTATATGCCGCTTTCTAAGTTTTTAAAATGAAAGTGTCCGGAAGAGTCTGTTACTGTAATATACTTGCCGCCGTTTAAGGAAACTGTGCAGCCTGAAATATGCATACTATCTGCAGCAGAAATTACTTTGCCGGATAATTTATGTTGAGCGAAAACAGAAGATGAAAGAAATATGCAAAAGGGAATCAATATTCCCTTGATTAAATGATTCATTGATTACTATATATCGAAGATTGTCAGGCAGCCATTCCGATGGTTAGGGACATCATTTTTCACACTTTACATACGTTTTTGTGAAAATAACAACTCCTTTTATTTATAATTAATCTAAATTAATATTAAAAATGTAAAAAACCTTCTTTGTTTCAAGATTATTCTGCTTTTCAAAAAAACAAGCCGTGTAGAATTATGTCAATATCAGATATTCAGTCATTTACTCAATCATAAATAAAGCGGAATATTTTATGAAAATATTCCGCTTTATTGTGCATGTCTGTTTTATAAAACCAACTTACGCGTTATAAAGTTTTTTATAATATTCATCAGCCATTCTGTCTGAATTGAAAAAAGGGAAAATATCATCCATACTTTTGCGGATAATTTGTGCCCATTTTTTCTGATCGTCATAATAGGTAGGAATAACTTCCTGATCTAATTTCTGATACAAATATTCAGCATCTTCGTTGTCCTGCTGATGAATATCAGACATACAATCAGCATGCCCCATGATAAAACTATTATCCATATTTCTACCAAATTCCTTTACCCAGCCATCTTCGTTTGACAAATTAATTGTTGCATTCATTGCTGCAGTCATGCCACTTGTACCGGAAGCTTCACGTGTATATCTCGGGTTATTTAACCAGACATCTGCGCCTTTTTTGAGTAATGCTGAAAGTCCCAACTCATAGCCAACCAGTATTACTGCGCGGTTTGAGGTTAACGTACATTTCAGGATTCTGTTAAAAATTGAGATTGCTTCTTTGTCCAGTGGATATGGCTTACCTGCCCAGATCATTTGTATTGGCTGGTTTACACGTGTGATCAAATGCATAAAGCGTTCGTAATCGCGCATAATTAAGTCAGGACGTTTATATCCTGCAAACCGTCTGCTCCAGACAATTGTCAGAATATCCGGATCTAAAATATCACCTGTCTGATCTGCAATAACTTCAAACAATTGTTTCTTCAATTCCTTTTTACGCAACATAATCCAGTGATCGTTGTGTTCGTGGTATGCCTGTAACAATGATTTATCTGCCCAGTAATCTACGTTTTGAGAATTTGTGATGTGATCGATATAACAAATTCCTTCAAAATCTTTCCACATATTGCGTGACACTTCACCATGAATGGCAGAAACGCCATTTGCTTTTTTTGCCATTTTTAATGCAGCCAATGTATAATCAAATCTACCGTCAATAGAGGCATTCAAACTATTTATAGCTTCTATCGGAACATGCCCGAAAAAGGATGCGCGTTCCAGTAAAGAAAAATCATGTTCTTCATTGCCTGCTTTTTCAGGCGTATGTGTGGTAAACACAAACCGCTTTTTTACTTCTTCCCAGTTTTTATGTTTATCATAAATATGAAAAGCGACCGGTAATGCGTGACCTTCATTAATGTGATAGATATCAATGTTGCGCTGCAATACATCCAGGACTTTGCCCCCGCCAATACCTAATACAATACTTTGTGCAATGCGCGTTTCTTCGTTCGGATCATACAAATGGTGACAGATCGTTTGAGATAAATAATCGTTTTCAGGAATATCGGTACTCAGAAAATATATTGGTACAGTATTAAATATTTCAGGCTTTAATAAATAGGCTTTTACAAAAACATCTTTGCCGAATACTGTTACAGGCACAATAATTCCTGTATCTTCAAAGAAAGAGTAATACTTAGCTGTATAATCTACCCGCATGGTAAGATCCTCATTTCTGCTCTGATCATAATATCCATATTTCCAAAGCATTCCGATGCCTATAAGATTTTGCCCCATAGCACCGGCACTACGCATGTGCGAACCCGACAAAAATCCAAGACCGCCCGAATAAGTCTTTAATGGTTGATGAATAGCAAATTCCATTGAAAAATAAGCAACCGAAGTTGTATATGCGGGATTGATCTGAGATGGAATAGTCATGTTTATTATAATTGTTTTAATTTACTATACACTTCGGTGACATTATTTATAAGCCTTAAGGGCTTCTTTGGTATTCACTGAATAATTGACAACATTACCGCTTGTAGGTTAATGCGATCGCCGGAGCTTAATACTGTTGAAAGATTTTTTAAAGACTACCTTTGAGCTTATAACAAGTTATAAATATTCTCAGATACCTGCTTTCTTTAAACAGATTTAATTAAAGAATAACATTAGAGGTTAGATATTAATCATATCCCATTGAACTACCCAAAACCTGAATGCTTAATTTATGAATCAAGAATACGATCAGCGAATACTACAGGCAGGCTTTATCCAGTGCAATATTCGTTCATCAAAAGCAATTGCCTCAGGTACAGGCATAATAATCAAATACTGATTTTGATGCAAAATTATAATATATGACCGACTACCTGATTTCCGGTACATCTGATGTATTTGAATGCACGCTTTATATTAACAACAATAAACAATTAAGTATAACGTTCAATTTTAAAGCCTTAAAAGACGTTCCGTATACGTTTTTTTAGTAATTTCGCTCCTTGTCGATTTTTATAAAAACCGAAATGATGACTTATAATAGAATAAACAACCTTACCGGATGGCTGGTATTTCTGATTGCCACATTCGTTTATGTTTCAACAATGGAACCAACCGCAAGCTTCTGGGACTGCGGAGAATTTATTTCAACTTCTTACAAACTTATGGTACCGCACCCGCCAGGAGCTCCGGTATTTTTATTAGTAGGTCGTTTCTTTTCTTTATTTGCAAGTGATCCCCAACACGTTGCGTACTGCGTAAATTTAGTATCAGCTTTATCCAGTTCATTCACCGTATTGTTCCTGTTTTGGTCAATTACTATGGTTGCTAAAAAGCTTGCTAAAAATGAACATGGTTTCTATTCAACCGGGCAAATCATTTCTGTAATGGGTGCCGGTGTAGTTGGTAGTTTAGCATATACTTTCTCTGACTCTGCCTGGTTCTCAGCAGTAGAAGCCGAGGTGTATGCGATGTCTTCTTTCTTTACTGCAATTGTATTCTGGGCGATTCTTAAATGGGAAGCACATTCTGATGAAGCTGCTTCTGAAAAATGGCTGATCTTCATTGCTTATTTAGTGGGTCTTTCAATCGGCGTTCACTTATTAAACTTAACAGCTATTCCTGCATTGGCATTTGTATACTATTTTAAAAAATACGACAAGGTTGATATCAAAGGTTCTTTCATTACTCTAATCATCAGCGTGCTTTTACTGGGTGTTGTTATGGTTGGTATCATACCTGGCTTACCAAGTATCGCTTCCCAGTTCGAATTGTTCTTTGTGAACTCCATGGGAATGGGCTTTGGCTCAGGCGTAATAACCTTTATGATCTTATTGATCGGAGGTTTAACATATGCGATTTACTATTCGCAAAAAAACGGCAAGCGTTTGCTTAATATCTCGTTACTTTCATTAGGTTTTATTCTGATTGGCTATTTTTCGTACGGCATTATTGTAATCCGTTCTCAATACAATCCTCCGATTGACATGAACGATCCGGAGAACGTAATGACATTCACATCTTATTTAAAGCGTGAACAATATGGCGACAGACCTTTATTAAAAGGACCAAACTTTACAGCCAAAGTTCAGGAGTACAAAAAAACAAGTCCGGTATATGTACCTGTTACTGATGCAAAAGGCAAGGATAAATACATTATTACGGATTATAAAGTAGAGCCTGTATACAGACCCAAAGATATGGGATTGTTTCCGCGTATGTACAGCAATCAGCCCGGCCATCCGGAGCAATACAGAAGTTGGATGCATTTCAGCAAAAACCACGTACCTACATTCGGAGAAAATATTTCCTTTATGTTCACTTACCAGATGGGCCACATGTACTGGAGATATTTTATGTGGAACTTTGCAGGTCGTATGGGTGATGAGCAGGATTCAAGCTGGTTGGGACCAAACAACTGGTTCACACTGGATACTGACACAGCGCAGTTTGCCAGCAAGGCCCGTAATAACTTCTTCTTATTACCTTTAATTGCCGGTATGTTAGGTTTCAGTTTCCAGATCACACGCGATTGGAAAAACGGAACCATAATAGGTATGTTATTCTTCTTTACCGGTCTGGCAATTATTATTTATCTGAACCAGCCACCAACAGAACCACGTGAGCGTGATTATACATTTGCAGCATCGTTCTACGCATTCTCCATATGGATCGGTTTGTCGGTGATTTTCCTGACAGAAACAATTGAAAAATATGTATTGAAGAATAAAACTATAGCAGCTACAATTGCTTCTCTGGGCTTGCTTTCCGTACCCACAATCATGGCTTCAGAAGGCTGGAACGATCACGACAGAAGCAAACGTTACTATCAGGTTGAATCTGCTAAAAACTTATTGAACAGTTGTGCGCAGAATGCAATTCTGTTTACAGGTGGCGATAATGACACATATCCGTTGTGGTATGCACAGGAAGTAGAAGGCGTGCGTACAGACGTGCGCGTATGTAACTTAAGCTTACTGAATACAGATTGGTATGTGAAGCAAATGGAAAACAAGGCATATTTATCAGACTCTTTACCGGTTGGTTTAACACCTGAACAATACAGACAAGGTACAAACGACTATATCTATCTTGATTACGAAACGTATGAAAAGAACAAAGATGCAATCATTAATCTGCCAATCTTCCTTGATTTAGTGAAGAAAAAAGACAGAATGGTAACACGTATCTATAATGGAAATGAGTTAAGCGTTTATCCTGCTCCTAATTTCTTATTACCTGTAGATACAGCCGCTGTTGCAGCATCTGGCATCGTACCTGAAAAATTTGTTCCGTATATAACACCTCAGTTAACATTCAATGTTGAAGGTGGCGGTATGGACAAACGTACGTATGTTATTTTAAACATGATCGTAAACAATAAATGGAAACGTCCGATTTATTTCTCTTCAACGTTATCACCATCCGATTATATCGGCTTACACCGTTACCTTCAGTTAGAAGGTATGGCATACCGTTTATTACCTGCGGAAGTACCTGGTGCAAGTGAGGGCTGGATTAATACAGACCTTATGCTGAAAAACATGATGAAGTTTGAATTTACAAACTTAGATGATCCCACTGTTTTCTACGATGAAAACTATCAGCGTTTCACAATCAACACAAAGAGTCAGTATTATACACTTGCCGGTCAGCTGATGTCTGAAGGCAGAGATAAAGAAGCGAAAGAAGCGATCTTATATTGCTTCAATAAGATTCAAAGCCCTGCTATTCCGTATGATTATCTGAACGCATATATGGTAGGTCAGCTTTTCAGATTGGGTGAAAAAGAACTGGCTTATAAATATGCTACCGACATTAAAAAATATTCTGAAGGAATCATTTCTTATATCAAGGCAGATAAAATAAAAGAAACCAACAAGAAAAGAACAACAGCTATTACGTTGCAGGTGTTAGCCAAGACATTAAAAGATAATGGCTATGACAAAGATGCTACAGAGATAGAAACCTTCCTGGTGCAATCCAATCTGAATAAAGAGCTTCAATAAATTAAAAAGCCCTCCCCACAACGGAGGGCTTTTTAATCCTATTAACAGTCGAACGAAATAAAACTTTTGTTTAATCCGAAATTAAAATAACATGCTGCAATTAACAGCATATACAACATGGATAAGAACTACCCTCGAAAACAGTTTTCTTCATACAATGAAAACAAACCTGCAAACGACAAAGATGTAATCTTCGGTATCCGACCAGTGATCGAAGCATTGGAGGCAGGAAAAGAAATTGATAAAATTTTAATTCAGCGTAATATTGAACAGGCTGTTGTACAGGAATTGTTTGAACTTGCCAATCGGGTTAAGATACCTGTTATTAAAGTGCCGGTTGAAAAACTGGATCGTGTAACACGCAAAAATCATCAGGGGGTTATCTGTTACTTGTCGGCTATTAATTTTGCATCGCTTGATAATATTGTATCTGCTTCTTTTGAGAATGCTAAAAATCCATTACTTGTAATGTTGGACCGCGTAACAGATGTACGTAACTTCGGTGCAGTAGCACGTAGTGCTGAGTGTTTGGGTGTGGACGCATTGGTTGTACCTTCAAGAGGTGCGGCACAATTAAACAGCGATGCTGTTAAAACATCTGCTGGTGCATTGTATCACATACCTGTTTGCCGCGTAGATCATTTGATTGATACTGTAAAATACCTGAAGCAATGTGGCCTTCGTATTATTGCCTGCTCTGAAAAAGCGAGCGTGAATGTATATGATGAAGACCTTACAGATCCGTGTGTAATTTTAATGGGCAGTGAAGAAGACGGTATCAGTATGGATTTATTACGCTATGCAGATGCGCACGTGACAATCCCAATGAGCGGACATATTAATTCGTTGAATGTATCGGTAGCAACAGGCATGATTTTGTCTGAAGTGACAAGACAGCGATTGATTGTCAATAAAAAATAATTTATAGCATTCTTTAAATC
>FTDL01000024.1_pt1 | contig 13508 bp, 14 predicted proteins | sample 1639951 | NCBI WGS metagenome assembly FTDL01 (sample SAMEA3914869, study PRJEB12502) | metagenome | biome: forest; material: soil | place: USA | collected 2012-03-12 | depth 0.1 m
AAACAACAGTAGCTGTACAATCAGTTGCTGCGCATGCAACAAGCTATCTGCACGAATACTTCTTAATTTGACGTTTTCCGGCAGCATCTTTTTCATGTCAATCAAGATCAGCATGCCGGTATTTTCTGTTTTGTCTTTTTTCATCTGCTTATTTTAAAAATTCCATTACCTTTTCACGTGCTGCACCTGTGAATTCACAGAACTCATCTATGGTCACAAAACCATGATTGGTCTGTTGTTGGCACGCTTAATGGCTGCAATGAGCCTGCGTGCTGCATCTTCTTTTTTTCCCATGATCAATTGAATGTCTTTTGCATACAGCATGATCCGATGTAATGATTTCATAGTGGTTTTTTTTAGTATACATCTGCATACCAGCGTTTACAGGCATTTCCAGCGATTAAATGTATTTTAACTGATTTGTGCCCTCTTATGCCCATATGCCGCACAGGCGTTTTTTTTCTGCTTTTGCGTGATGTAAAATTGCATAACAATTACAACACACAATAAAAAAATGATTATGAGTTGTTTTCAATTTCTACACAAAACATACTATCCGGAAGGAAAGTATAGAATGTGTACTGCTCAGTGTACAGCAGGTATACAGTTGAAAATAGGAATCACGAGATGTTGCGCAGCAGATTGTGAAATAGAAAAATCATTCAGATGGTGCGTGTAATTACAATACATCTTTCACCAATAAACAATTAAAAAAATGGCAAGACAAAAAGGAATTCTTGAGATCACCGGTACCATGGGAAATATTACTTTTTATAAATCCCAGGATGGTATGATGGTAAAAGAAAAAAGTGAAGTAAGCAAAGATAAGATCATGAGTTCTCCGGCATTTGAGCGGACAAGGGAAAACATGCAGGAGTTTGGCAATGCGGGTAAAAGTGCCAAGTTGTTGATAGACTCCGTGCGTACGTTTATGTTATCTGCATCTGACAACCGTGTAACTTCGCGGCTTGCGCAAACGATGCGCAATGTATTGAAGCAAGATTTGATAAGCACACGCGGACAGCGTACTGTTGCAGCAGGTATTAAAACCGATCCGGGCAAAGCATTGCTTGCTCATTTTAACTTCAATAAAAACTCGTTGCTGGGAAGTGTCTTGTACAGACCATATGCACTGGATACAGCTACCGGTGAAATCAGCATCAGTCAGCTCATCCCTTCCGATCATATCGCCGGACCAAAAGGTGCCTCGCATGTAAGTATCTCCTGTGCCTTCGCAACAGTAGATTTTAATACAGGCAAATCTTCTACCGAATACTCCGATGCCGTGCAGCTGCCATTGGATACGAACCCGGTGAATATAACACTGGCGCCAAATGCCATTCCGGCAGCCACACCGGATACGATTGCATTTTATTTTATCAAGATGGAATTCTATCAGGAAGTAAACGGCGCGAAGTACACACTCAATAACAATGGCTTCAACTGCCTGGAATTAATTGACGTGTTGTAATGGAACTGTTGCTGCAACGCATGTATAAAACAGGATTGCCGACCAACGGCAACCTGTTTTACAAAGACAGACTGATCTGTCATACCATTGAGCTTCCATGGCTTAATAATGAGCATAACATTTCCTGCATTCCGGAAGGGAGATACCAGCTGAACAAATGCTTTAGTGAAAAATTCGGATGGCATTTTACTGTGCGGGATGTAACAAACCGGAAATTCATTGCTATACATCCGGCCAATGATGCATTAAAAGAACTGCGTGGATGCATTGCACCTGTGTCGGATCTATTACGTGCAGGAATCGGAACCGATTCCAGGCATGCCATGCAGTTGCTTACGGACCTTGCCTTTGCGGAAATAAAAAAAGGCAATACTGTTTATGTAACAATTACTTCATCGAATTAAATTATGACTATCGTACAAAGAGTAAAATCGCCCACACCTAAATTCTTTAAAGTTCTACGGACAATCGGAATCAGCTTAGCCGTTGCAGGCGGAGCCATTATGGCCTCACCTGCTGTTATTCCTGCGGTGATACCTGTGGCCAGTTATGCCTTGCTTGCCGGTACGGTCATGTCTGCCGTGAGCCAGACAGCAGTAGAGACAACGAAGCAAACAGCGGGAAAAAAGAAAAAAGCTGCTGTAAAAAAAGCAAAAGCAGATGAGCCAGTCCCCCAGCAATAATGGCACAATTGTTTGCACCATCGGCGGAACACTGCTGAGCATGCTTTCAAGTATTCATGCAGATGATCTTATTAAAACCTGTGTGCTTGCAGCCATCGGGGCAACTGTAAGTTTCAGTATTTCGTTTGCACTGAAATCGATTGCGATTTTTATTAAAAGAAAACTCAATTGACAAAAAGGGCTTCCGTTTGGGAAGCCCTTTTTTTAATCTTACTGAACGCAAGCTCTCCGCTGATGTTGTGTATGTAATAGATTATGATAATAGATGGAAGTAATAAGATATAATTTTTTAAATAATCAATTATATAAATAGCTGATAATATATACAACAAATCAATTATACGAAAGATGCTCTTGCAATTTTATTTGTTTCTTTTTTACTTAAAGCACCTTATCGTTTTACATATTTTATTCTATTTTAAACCCTACTGCCATGAAAACCTTATCACTACTATTGCTGACACAGCTGTTGCTGTTATTATGGAATTCAACTGATTCCTTTTCACAAAATCCAACTGATAGCATACGCAGCATAACCAACGATTATGCCAAGCGAATGGATGCTTTATCGATAGCATTTACATATACTTCAGACAATGCTACAGCAGATACAATAGAAAAAATTGATCAATCAACGTCACAAGCATATACGAATATATATCAGCTATTCAAGAAAGACAGCACACACATTTTATCTGTACCTAAAAAACATTCTAAAAAAATAATTTATGTTTCATCCATTTCTGGTCAGATTGCTGACACAACATATACATACAATACAAAAGTTGATACGTTAGACGCAAGGTACAATAGAGATTTAACCGCAAATCCCGGGCATGCAAAATCCATTGCGATAAACTATATTCATGAACGCTGTGTGTTATCTAAAAAATACATTAAAAATATTGAATCCATTACGCAGTCTTTGTTTTCAAACTTTACAAACATTCCTTTATTTTATGATACCTTAAATCATTTTATATACCATCAAAAAAAGGATACTTTTTCTACTAAAAAAATTGATGTAAACAGCACCAAATCATATTGCTTTCAGGTATCCGGGATTAATACTGCCTTTTATACCGTAGATTTCAAACCTACATTTTATAAAAAGAAATCATCCCTGCCAGACCAACTTAAAAATTATGTTCCCATTATTACTTCAAGTGCGAGCCCGGTTACGACGCCAATACAATTTCAGACTATAGCCCTGACCAATGCAAAATATTATACCTTTAATAATCAAAACTATACAGAAATCGACAATTCGTCTTTATTGATCAAATCTCCAACTTCAAGTACAAATGTGTTTAAGAATATAAATACTCAATACAAGCTTTTATTTACGATCGATTCGTTGACAAGAAATCTTATAGCAAATGCAGGGGTTAATTCTTCCGTCCAGGATTTGAAGGAAAACATACGATCGCTTTTTCAGAGAGTATATCATAATTACTCGCCAGAAACAACATCTATTCATGACTCCATTCCATTAATCATAAATAAGATTTATTTAGATTTTACTACAAACCTAAATTTATACAAAACTATTTTTAAAGCTTCTGAAAAAAATTATGATACTCTTTTTCAATTAACGGAAATGGAGAGCGCCGTTACTGCTAATAAAGATTTTATTTTAAACTGCTCTGCTATTCTAAACCAGATGGAAACAAACAAGCATTCTAAAACATCTGTTTTATATCCCATAGAAGGCGATTATTTAGGGTTGAAAATTTCGGTTAAACATGATCCGTTTATTTCAAAAGCCGATACAATTTCAAAAACGCTATATGTGTATAAGCGCAATTATTTTAAATTCAGTTTTTCGGGCGGCTTTTTTGCCAGTACACTTGTTACTCCTAATTATACCTATACTGATTCAAGCGGGCAGTATCACAATAATATTCATTCAAAAGCAGACCCTTCTGTGGGTGCGTTGGTTCATTATAATTATGTTGCAGCAAGCTGGCTAAAGTTTGGCCCGGTTGGCGGAGCTTCTGTATCTTTTATTGATACAAAAGTAAAGTTTTTACTTGGAGCCGGCATTACAATCGGCAGGAAGAATGAAGTTTGTATTTCAGGAGGATTCTGCTGGGGAAATGTTGCTCATGTAATACCTGATTCTAACATCGGAAAACCAAAAGCGGCTTATACGCCCGGCAAAGGTGTACCAACGTATGATAAATTTGCGAACGGCTTTTTTATCGGGCTTACATATAATATATTTTCTAATTAACGGCTTATACGTAACTCTATCTTTCGTGCTGTATCATCAGGCGAAACGTTTCAGTATTTCGTTTGCACTGAAATCGATTGCGCTTTTTATTAAAAGAAAACTCAACTGAAAAAGGGCTTCCATTTTGGAAGCCCTTTCTTTTTCTATTCCTGTTCTGACCTGCCCCGCTTATCACGGCTGCTGTTATCAAAAGACATCAGGTTAAACATTTCCCGCATGCGGCTGCGCACCCTGTTTCCATAAATTGTTTCTATTTCTGCTGCGGTAAGATTTGTGGTGAGATGTGTCAGCATTCTTTTTTGTATGAACAGATCATAGCGGCTCAATAAAATCTCTGCCATGGCATTGCAGTCGTTGCCATAATATTTAAGAATATTTTCTGTACCCAAATCATCAAAGCACCAGGTACGTACTACCTTCATTCCTTCACGCCATACAAAAGATTTAGATGTATACGTATGCAAGGCATCATACCCATGCGCAACAAAATCAAAACTTACTTCCCGACAGGATTTGATCTGGTAGCGGTCCTGCTGTGCATACATATAATTGATGAGCTTCATCAGGGTAGTCTTCCCACAGCCAACCGGACCAGAAAGCAACAGTCCTTTGTTAAGATCTATTTTAAAACGGGCAGCATTGGGTACATCGCGGATCACATACACCAGCACTTTGAAAATTATTTCGTAATCGGCAGGATCAATGCGGAATGGATTACCCGATAACTGGCTTGCTTTTTTATTCAGAAATGCAATACATTCTTCAAAATCAACAATCTGCAATGGTTTGTTAACAGACACATCAGAGCGGCTCTGAATAATTTTTGTTTGTTGATGCATGCAGGTTTCCGGCAGCAGGCTGCTGATGTGATCTGGTATCTGTTCCATAGCTATTGTTGTACGTTGAAGTATTGAGCATCCATTTGCGGGCAGCAGCTTCCCAATCGCGGATTGGGTTATTGTTTCCTGCTATCCAGCCATTCATCTCATAATGAAAAAAGAATTTAGATGCTTCTGTTGCTTCCCAAGCATTTTTCTGAAAAAAATCTAAAACATCCTGGTGCGTGGGTATATTCTGCCTTTCTGATTGTTTAACTTCTTTTGTATTGTTTGTATATAGTACTTTTACAGCGGGCGCTACAGTGGGCTGTACAGTAAGCGGTACTTTCGGCTGTACAATGGGCTGTACATTTTCAGGTGTTTCATGTAAAGGATGTATATATACCTTTGTTCCTGTGATCGAATTAAAAGATGGGTGATACCTGAGGTAACCCCAGCCTTCCAATTCACGCATACAGCGGGTATAGGTCGTACATGATTTAATTCTCGATTCAATCATAATATCACTACGATTGATATAAAAATATTCTTTAAACCTGTTTCTGTTCCAATGATGAAACAAGGTCATATAGAGTATCAAATGATTCGATGCCAATCGGTCATCTTCGAACATGATCTCAAAAGCCTTATTGAGATGTTTAATGTAATTCATTTTAAAAAAGCAGGGGTTTAGTTGAAAATGGTTTGTAATATACTTGCGCAAAAATTAAACCTACGGATAACATATACAATACGTACACGGCGTATTTTTTAAAAATCATTAACGTATTTTACTACGCATGTATTATACGTACCTATACGTATCCCGATAAATACTGAGCTGACACAGTAACATATTTAACCAATGTTAAAATATTTTTACGTGCATTATTTTTTTGAGTTCAATGCCGGGGAAAATCATAGCTCATACATGTATATTGGCATTATACATAAACAACATATCTATGAAAATATTGCTATCTCCCTTACAGATTTTTCCACGGTTTTATCGGGTAAAGAAAGAAATCATTTTCCATTCAAAAACATATTTAATGAATCATCATATTCTTCCTATCCTACAAGAAATTGACGAACAGAAAATATATGCTGACAATCTTTTAACACTTAGCGATGCCATACAATCTGATCCGTTTGCAAACGGACTGATTGATCATTTCTTAAAACCCAATGGTTATCTGCTGAATGCAAAAGATATTGCGATAGCCCTGAACATGGGTGTACACGGACATTCAAATACATCTTTCCTGAAAGCACCTGTTATTGATGCGGCTTTCTATCTGGCAAAAAAACTCAAAGAGCGCTTCACATTGGATGATAACCTGAGATATATACTTGATGCATTGGGGAAAAACAATTATGGCTTTGAGCCCACAAGCAGCAGACAGGAAATAGAAACTATTTTCGACGATAAAAAACTATTGTTCAACCAATATTTCAACCTGTATGGATCTGCTTCTTATTCCGAAACGATCACTGTTTATTATCCTGGCTACGACAAATCCTGGATCGACTGGCAAGAGGATGAATCGCTGCAGGTTTTACTATATAAGTATGATGTTCCCAGAGGATTTTTTCTTTTGGGATTCGATTACCAATCCGACAGAAGCGGCTGGCTTTATTCAGCCGTACGCACAAAAGAAAAAGAATATTTTAATGGTTCTTCAGAAACCAAAGGCAAAGTTGTGTGGCTGAGGTAGAGAACCCGGGTGCTAGACACTACTCGTGTGTATTCATCATCTGAACTAAATATTTTATTTTTAATTTTAGTTATATTGGTATTTATTGAGTCAAATACTATTTGTGAGTTTTCCATAAAAAGAACAATCACAGAATTGATAAATTAACCTTTATAATGACACAGCAAGAGTTAAAAGATATACTTCAACATTTACGCAACCTTACAGCAGAAACTGAAGTTGTAGAATTTAAAGAAGCTAAAACCGGTTATGATTTTACGAAGCTTGGAAAATACTTTTCAGCACTTAGTAATGAAGCTAACCTTAAAGGTAAGCTGTTTGCTTGGTTAGTTTTTGGCATCGAAAATAAGTATCATAATATCGTTGGTAGCCAATACCGTACTGCCAGAAAAGATCTTGATAGCATAAAAGGTGAAATTGCAAATAAAACAACTAACAGAATTACTTTTATTGAAATCCATGAGTTGATATTTCCTGAAGGCAGAGTAGTTATGTTTCAAATTCCAGCTGCTCCCAAAGGATTACCAATAGCTTTCGATGGTCATTACTATGGAAGAGATAGCGAAGAATTAGGTCCTTTAAATATTGAAGAAATGGAACGTATAAGAATGCAGTCAACAAGTGAAGACTGGAGTTCATGCATCATTCCAGAGGCTTCTATTGAAGATTTAGATGAAGAAGCCATAAAAATAGCGAGAACAAATTATAAAAATAAGTTCCCTGAAAAAGCTGCAGAAGTGGATGCATGGGATGATATAATTTTTCTTAACAAAGCTAAGATAACAATCAAAGGAAAAATAACACGTACAGCTATCATTCTTTTAGGAAAGGAAGAGTCTGAGCATTATATAAATCCTGCTGAAGCCAAAATACGATGGCTACTTAAAGACACTAAAGGAAATGATAAAGATTATATGATTGTTGGCTGCCCCTTGTTGTTTGCAGTTGATAAAATCTATGCCAAAATCCGAAACCTTAGATATCGGTATATAAAAGAAGGAACATTATTTCCAGATGAAGTAAATCAATATGAGCCTTACAGTATTCGCGAAGCCTTAAATAATTGTATTGCTCACCAAGATTATACCAAACATGGTCGCATTAATGTTATTGAAATGGAAGACCAGCTTATTTTTACGAACCTAGGTAGCTTTATTCCAGGTACCGTAGAAAGAGTAGTAATAGAAGATGCGCCAGAAGAACACTATAGGAATCGTTTTTTAGCTTCCGCTATGTTCAATCTAAAAATGGTTGATACTGCAGGTGGCGGAATCAAAAAAATATTCAATTTTCAACGTGATCGTTTTTTCCCTATGCCTGATTACGATTTATCCGGAGGAAAAGTAAAGGTGACTATTTCAGGCAAAGTTTTAGATATGGATTATGCCAGAGTTTTAGCTCAAAATAAAGAACTAGGACTTGATGAAATAATGATGCTTGATAAAGTACAAAAAAAACAACCGCTAACAAGCTTTGAAGAAAAATCACTAAAAGCTAAAAGCTTAATTGAAGGGAGAAAACCTAATTATTATATAGGTATTAAAGTAGCTCAAGAAACAGGTCAAAAAGCCGTTTATTCAAAAAATAAAGCGTTTGATAAGCAATACTATATTGATTTGATAGAAAAATCCATTAAAGAGCATAGGTATATGGAAAGACAGGATATTGATGAACTTCTGTGGAAAAAATTACCTGAATGGATGGACGAAAAGCAAAAGAAAACCAAAATAACTAATCTCATTTCAGAATTAAGGACAAAGGGCAAAATTAGAAATGATGGAAGTGATACCAAATCAAAATGGGTACTAATATGAAAGAATTATAAAAGTTTTATAAGAGAATTATAAGAGAATTATAAGAGAATTATAAGAGAATTATAAGAGAATTAAACTCAAATAATTGATTATCAATAATATAAGTTTATCTAATTCATCTAATTCATCTAATTCATCTAATTCATCTAATTCATCTAATTCATCTAATTCATCTAATAAACTACTTGTATTAATCTTTAATAATTCTCTTTATTACAATATGGTAGCTTGTACTCAACTCGAACCTAATTATAGGTTTGATCTATTAAGCGATTAACAACTATTAATATTGGTTCTTCTCCTTTAAGGAGTTTTTTTACTTTCTGAAGTATCATTCTACTTTTTTCTTTTTGATTTATCGTTTGTAAAAAAGAGCCATAGTTAAGATATGCATCAATAAATGTAGGGGTAATTTCTATAGCTCTTTCGAAATGAAATACTGCTTTTCCCCGATTAATATCATCTGAGAAGCTCCTGTAATAATTGGCTAAATTATTATGCGCCTTATATTCGTTGGAATCATAAGACAGTATAATTTCGTATTGATTTTTAGCAGCTTCTTTATCCTTAAATTTTTTATCTAACAAGACCCCGAGATTAAGCCTAACAATAGTTTGGTTTGGTTCAATTGTTAAAGCTTTTTCATAATAATTTCTCGCTTGGTCTTTATCATCAAATTGGTAATCATAAAGCAATCCTAAGCCATTTAATGCTTCTATGTTATTTGTATCTAAGGAGAGTGAATTTAAATAATTTATTTTTGCTTCTTCAAACTGTTTCAAATTTCTATGTGTCGATCCTTTTAAAGCGTAATAATATGTAGATGGAGGAAATTTTGTTAAATGCTCATTAAGCTTTTTTAATCTGTTTGAGTTATCACTAGTCTCCATTATTTGAGCTAAATTATTTACTGCTTCCCATTCAATACTTTTTTTCATTTCTTCAACACCATTCAAATCAGCATCCTCACTTACTAGCAATACGATTATAGTTGAACCTTCAAAAAAAGTCATTTTCAATAGAATTACCCCAAAACTATCCTTAGGTACAATTTGATAAGTGAAAATCTCTGGATTGGTTCCTTTTATTTCTTGTTTTTCAAATTCGATTTTCATCTTTTCACTAAAGAAAAATTTGAAATCTTTTATAATATGATCTTGGTCAATAGTAAATGCATATATGATATTAAAATCTCCTTTAAACGGTTCTTTATACTCATGATAATATAACCCACTAGCAATTAATTGGACGCATTTATCCATGCGACCAATATCCATACGACCAAACCACAAATACTTTTCGTCATGCTCTTCTTTTGCAGGTATAAGCTTAAAATCACTCAATATTCTTTCTCTAAATTTTGGTGACTTTGTTTTATAAGCTCTTTTTATTTTTGTTCTTGTCTGACGTAATCCTATTGAGTTATTTTCAATACCTGGCGTAATTGACATCATAAAAAATTCATCTTCATTTGTCTTTTTCTGATTATGCTCATCGCAAGATGGTACTGTTATTAAATTCTGCCTATAGTCTTTATGAACATCTTTTTGTTCGGGAAAAATACATTGAGGTGGCACATGTTCACGACTTGTAGCAGGTGCACCACATTTATAACATGTGTCGGTTTTAGGCTTTTTCATTGGTATATTACTCTGGTCAATAGTGAATATACTTAAAACAGGCTAACCTAATTATAAAAATCGCTTGGAGTTTATAGAGCTTCTATTTGTGGTTAAATCAAAAATCCAACCTTCCGACTTTGTCCGGTATTTGTACGGACACAAAATAAAAAAGTCGCAGCTCGTTGATAATTAACGTGCTGCGACTTCTAATGGTAGCGGGAACAGGACTCGAACCTGTGACCTTCGGGTTATGAGCCCGACGAGCTACCAACTGCTCCATCCCGCGGTATATTTTTGGTGTATTTCGTCTTTTTCAGATCAATCAAGAACTTCTTTCTGATTGTTTGGTTTGCAAATATAGCAGAAAATCCCCGAAAGGCCAAATTTATTTATCTTATACAGGTTTATATGGGCCATTTGTCCTTATTTTTTCCTGTTAACAGGCAGATAGCTGGCTGAAATTAAAAACATTAACACATAAACCTTACCGGAGATTTTTATTTTACGGGCAGAGATGCAGACCGGATAACAACTGTTTTTGCCCACTTATCGTGCAGGGTTTTATTGTGATTGGATTTAGATATCATAAAACAATCAACCATAAATAACAAACCTAAGGCATACGAAATGTATGTATATACTCCGCTCAATTGTGCCTGAGCACCTGCGGCTTCCATATATGTAGTGGCGGCAAGAAATGCCTGGTCATGAATCAATACATAATCGGTGAAAACGCTTAAAATGAGACTTAATACATAATAATAGTTTCTGGTAAGGGATTGGGTATATGACATTTTTTGAAGGCTATCGTCCAGCACAAAAATACCTGTTATGCGTTTGCCGAGTGTTTGGCCATACTCCTTTTCAAGCACAACTTTATACAGAAATGATATAAGGGCTACCAGTACTAATAAGAAAAACGATTTGGCATGTACCATGGAGTAATACGCTATTCCAAAAGCAACCGGCGCAAGTATTAATGAATCAAGCAGCGAAGCACCTACACGCCGCATGAAGCTGGCGTAATATATATTCTGAGGTGTTTCATGAAACTCGTCGATGATGTTATTTTCCATATGCAGTTGCTTTTTAGTTTATGTATAAATTATTAGTCAGGTACTTATTTCAAATATGAATATGCCTTTTAGTTATGTTGCTTAATTATTTTTTATCACAACCGTTTTTGCCCATTTGTCATGCAAGGTCTGGTTCCTTGCACTTTTCGACATCATAAAACAATCAACCACAAACATGATCGTAAGCACAAAAAGTATATAACTGAAATATCTGTGTTCAATAACAACTCCTCCTAATACGGGCTCTGTAGGTAAGCTTTTGTAAAAGATGTAATCATGAAAAATAATAAGTAATGCACTACTCAAGTAAAAGTAATTTCGGACGAAAGCTTGCATCCAGGAAATTTCCCGCAGATCTTCACAAAGTACTACAATGCCAACCATTTTTTTACCAAGTGTTTGTCCGAATTGTTTTTCTAACACAACTTTATATAGAAAAAAATAGGATAAGCTGGGATCAATAAAAAAGAATCTGTTCAGCCTTGCTAATTCTAAAGCAATATGTTGTATTACTTCTATAAAAATAACCAGCACCAAATCAATTGAGATTGCTGTGAGTCTGCGTGCCAGGCTTACATATTCAGCACTCTTTGGTAATTCTCGGAATGATGTATCAAGAATATCTTTTTCCATTTTTAGTTCCGGTCTATAACAATGGTGTCTCCTAGCAAATCATGCAGCGCCTGTCTTTTGGGTGTGAAAAATACAAACCCTATATCTGCGGCTACAATGAGCAAACAAACTTTAAAGGCATCCCGCACATTTATGAGCGAGAAGATTGGCGGAAGTTCTCTAAACGCTTCACCAAAATTTGGAATCAATATATAAAAATACACGGCATAAAACACAGGCAACAATAACCAGAAAATATTGCGGCGCATAATTTTATCCCAGCCGGGTGCCGTGCCATCCACAGACAATACTTCCAGCTTGTACATTTTTTTACCAAACGATTGCCAGCCGGTTTTCTCTGCAATGATTTTATATGCAAGCAGTATGGTAATGCAGCCTATATATAGCGGGCGGTCGTATACATTGGGAAACATAAACCGTGCAATGTATGTCAACACCCAGCAGTTTATGATTTCGATCAAAACAACAAAGATGCGCTTGCCCGGCAAGGCAAAATCATATGTTTGCTTTTCTTCGTTTTCTTCGTCTAAAAAAGTTGTCATGCCCTGAATATGCTTTAATGATTATTTAACTAACTCGTTCACGAATAAAATTAAAATACTAAACGCATACAAGCCTAAAATAACGCCAATTAAAATACCATGAAATTTCAATAACGATTTTAAATTTTTAAGTGCTTCTTCAATACCTTCAACGGCCATGGTTGGAATATTTTTTAGTATTTTGACTGAGAATTTATATAAGTAAGATATTGGGAAAAAGCCCAGCAGTGCAAACATCAGCAATAAAATATTTAAAAATACACCTGCATTAAAACTAAAACGTGCACCGGGAATTACTGCTGAAATAACCGGTATTCCTGTAATTGCTTCAAATATTGCAAGTACAACAAATACCCAAAGTATAAAACTAAATAGTGCTAAAAATTTCCCCCACTTTGCAGCTTCAGTCAAATACTTTTTCATTGTTTTTGTAAGTACTGCATTCTGACCTTCAAAAGAATTATCTAAAATTTCCATACGATTTATTTTGTAAAAGAGATTTGAAAATAAAAAAGTAAAGTCTGCTTGCGGCAGACTTTACTTTTTTATTTTTACTATGAATGGAATATTAAATGTGTATTGCTCTGTTCTCCGTAGCAGCTAAACATGCTTCTTTGAACGATTCTGTAAACGTTGGGTGTGCATGCGACATTCTGCTCACGTCTTCTGCAGATGCTCTGAATTCCATCGCAACTACTGCTTCCGCGATCATATCTGCCACACGTGGCCCGATCATGTGTACGCCTAAAATCTCGTCTGTATTTTTATCGGCTAGTACTTTTACAAAACCGTCTACATCCATGCTCGCTCTTGCTCTGCCGGACGCTTTGAACGGGAAGTTTCCTACTTTGTATGCCTTGCCGTCTTTTTTCAATTGCTCTTCGGTATAGCCTAC
>FTDL01000038.1_pt1 | contig 13312 bp, 13 predicted proteins | sample 1639951 | NCBI WGS metagenome assembly FTDL01 (sample SAMEA3914869, study PRJEB12502) | metagenome | biome: forest; material: soil | place: USA | collected 2012-03-12 | depth 0.1 m
CCATTGGGGTCATATCTACTTTCGTAGACATTTTTTTGGATCTTTTTTTACCGCCTTTACCGCCGCCGTCACCTGTATTAATTTCAGCCATGGTATATTATAAGTTTGCAGGTTTAGACTCTAGTGTTGTCACTAAACTAAACGCATAAATTCTTCTTTTTTTAAGGGTAGCGATTACTTCTCCAAACTTATTATAGTTTGCATCTTTATCGCCTTTAATAGCAATTGTAAGTTCAGGTCTGACACCTGTAGCTGTTGCTATCCACTGCTCTAATTCATTATTCGTTGAATCTGCAGGAATTCCTGATTGCGGAAATTTCTTTCTCACTTCAGATGATTGTGCCAAATACGAAATTAAATCTGATTTCTGCATACCGAATGTTTCCGTTAATTCGAAAACTTCTTTCTGCTTTGGAGTCAGGTTTACTTTAAATGTATTTGCATACGCATCAATCATTTCTCTTCTCAATGTCTGATCCGGTACAGTTAAGAATATACGATCGTCGCTGCTGATTGAAATACGGATCAAATCTTTCTCTTCGTATTTTTGTGTCGAGACAGACGAAGGCACATCAAACTGAGCAGGCTCCGGCACCTTCATTTTAGCCGTAAGGATAAAGAAGGTAAGCAAGAGGAATGCCATATCACACATGGCAGTCATGTCGAGAGAAATGCTGTGTCTTTTTGTTTTTACTTTGGACATGGCCTAACAATATTATTAATTAAGCCAATACAGCTGATTCTTTTTCTTTGTGATTTGCAGCAAAATTTTGGTTAATGCTGAATCCTACTTCATCAATACTGTATGTTAACGTATCAATTTTGCTTGTAAATAAATTATAGAAAATAATTGCAAATGCAGAAGAAGAAATACCCAGTGCAGTATTGATCAAAGCTTCAGAGATACCAGTTGCAAGAGCTTCAGCGTTTGGTGTACCAGAACTTGCTAAGGCAGCGAATGCCTTAATCATACCGATTACTGTACCTAACAAACCAACTAAAGTAGCTACAGATGCAAGTGTTGCTAAAATTGTTAAGTTTTTTTCAAGGATTGGTAATTCCAATGAAGTAGATTCTTCCAATTCTTTCTGAATTGCAACCTGCTTCTGATCTTTACTCATTGTTTTGTCAGCCGCAACAGATTTATATTTTTTCAATACAGACAATGTAACATTTCCTAATGAACCTTTTTGTTGTTCGCATACTTCAATAGCTGAGTTTACATCGTTTGTAGATAAAAAAGATTTTACCTTACGCACGAAGTTATCTAAAGAACCTGAACCATATGCTTGTTGAATTGTAATAAAACGCTCAACAGAAAATGTAATCACCATTAAGAAAAAAGACATAAGGATTGGTACAATAAAACCACCTTTATAAACGATACCAAAATAGTTCCCTACTTTTGGTTCTCCTGTTGATTCAAAGTTACTGGCATCACCTAAAATAATGTGATAAATTAATTCTGCTACAATAAAGCACATTGGAATCACTAAAACTGCAAACGTAGAACTAAATTTAGATTTTTGTGGGATTGCTTGATTTTCCATATTCATTTTTAACTTAAAGGGATACTATTTTTCAAAGTTTTATTTTGGTGCAAATTTCGTTATTGCTGTATTAAGGCAATATTAAGTATGTGTTTTTTCCAATATCAATTTAATAACATTCAGTTCAAAATACTGATATGCAGCAATTTATTTTTTTATATTTATTTCCACATAATCTACTAGTATATTTAACCTGAATTCAGGTAGGAAGAAAATTACTAATCATTCACCTATCTCTACCAACTTAGTATACAAATCTACAATTGTTTCTAAACAGTTGCAAATATTTTCGGAACATTCTTTCGAAATACCAAAATTTAAGTATGTAAACAAAATTTTATTATGTCAAATTCAAATAAACAAGTACTTATCATTGGTTCTGGCACAATGGGCAGTGGAATTGCGCACACATTTGCACAATTTCAGTTTAAAGTTTTTTTATTCGATTCAAATGCGGCAGCATTGACCAAAGCTGTGCAGCAGATTTCAACAAACATAGAACGTCAGATTTCAAAAGGAAGTATTCCGGCATCTGAAAAAGAATCCATTTTAGCGCGTATCATCCCTACAGACAACCTACAATCTGCTGCTTCACAATGTGCCGTTGTTGTTGAAGCTGTTCCTGAAATAATAAGTATAAAGCGTGAAATTTTTGAACTTCTTGATACTTATTGTCAGCCTGATACAATTCTTGCCAGCAATACATCTTCCATTTCTATTACTCAACTGGCAAGTTATACCAAACGACCGGAAAAAGTCATTGGTATGCATTTTATGAATCCTGTACCGATTATGCCTTTGGTAGAAATAATCACAGGACTACAAACAAATAAAGAAACCACTGAAGCAATAATTGAACTCAGTAAAGAAATAAATAAAACGCCTGTTTGTACTGCAGATTATCCGGGGTTCATTTCAAACCGGGTACTAATGCCCATGATTAATGAGGCTATTTTTTGTTTATATGAAGGTGTAGCTGGCGTGGCCGAAATAGATCAGATCATGAAACTTGGCATGTCGCACCCAATGGGACCACTGCAATTAGCAGATTATATTGGTTTGGATGTATGTCTGAATATTTTAAAAGTATTATATACCGGATTTGGAAATCATAAATACGCGCCTTGTCCGTTGTTAGTAAACATGGTACAGGCAGGACTACTGGGCAATAAAACGAAACTAGGCTTCTACGACTGGAGCAATCCTAAAAATCTAATTCCTAATAACATAATCAAGTAAATTGTTTCGGTTTTAACATTAGTTTCATAAATTAGCCTATTATTCAATTCTTATAATATTTATGCTAAGAATATATTTAGTTATAATTTTTACAAGTATCTTACATATAAATAGTTACTCTCAGACTATTGCTGGCAAGCCCCTTTCAAAAGAATGGAAAAAAATTGAATATGGATATAAACCCGACAGTATCCAAATAGATAATTTGTACTATATTAATGGTGACGGCATGTTTATGTGCTCAAATAAAGGACTTTACCAATATATTGATTCTTTATACCGTTTTAAAAAGATTGAGGTTTCTGCCAATCTTAAAAATGCCCGGGTAAGCATGATTATGAAGCATCTGGGATATTATTATACAGGCTTCAGAGACGGATATGGTTTATTCAGGAGCCAGGATATGAAAAAATGGGAACCACTTGGTAGTGGTAAACTTGGTACCAGTAAGATTTTTTATTTATACAGTATGGATTCCATGTTATTTGTGTGTAACTGGCAAAAAACAATTTATCTTTCTCACAATCTGGGTAAAACATTTAGAGGAATTAGTGTAGGTTTTAATGCTTTAGGCAAATCTTATATAAACAATATCCAGAATTCTGAAGATTATATGTTTTGCAGCATCCATGGAGATGGTGTTTATTCATTAAATATTAAAAAGGGAAATGCATGGATACATGGTGATAAAGGATTACCTGAGAGTAAAGATATCGGTGATCTGGCTATCATAGGAAAAACATTATTTTTGGCAACAGATAATGGTGTGTATAAATCCGATAATAAAGCATCTTCCTGGAAAACTTCAAATGCCGGAATAGAAGGGAAATTTATTACCAGACTTGTAGCACAGGGAGGCATTTTATATGCAGCAACAGATAAAGGGGAATTATTTTTCTCTGAAGATTATGGAGTTACATGGAAGAAAATCGCAATTGATTTTATGCAATCGCCAATAAGTGGTGTATGTGTAACAGATAAAGCAGTTTTTGTTGCCGTAAATGGCATAGCTGAAAAACCTTCATATGTATATTATCTTCCTTTTATGAAGCGTATTAAATAATAAAAAAGCCTTTATATCTAAAAAGCGTACTATAATCTAACTAGTACGCTTTTTTTATAACCAGAAAGTTATTTACCCAAATATGCGCGATACATCCACACTAACTTTTCCTGTTCTCTTATATAATCACTCATTAAAGCATTCGTCCCCTCGTCATTTGCCTGAGCAGAAAGCTCTAATAGATGGCGTTGCTTCATTATAATAACTGTAAACGAATCCAATATGTGCTGTACAGCAGTCTTTCCATCAGAAATATTTTTCACAGATTTTATTTCTGAAGCAGCAATATAATCTGAGTATGCATGCATGGGAGTATTAGCCAGCGTTAATACCCTTTCTGCTATTTCATCAATTTTAAGTATAAGGTTATTATAAAGCTCTTCAAATTTAAGATGCAATTCAAAGAATTTATCTCCTGAAATGTTCCAGTGAAAACCTCTTGTGTTCATATAAAAAATGGAATAATTAGCGAGCAAATCATTCAGCTTATCTGCCAATTCTTTTGCCAACGTTTCATCTAATCCGATCGAATTTAACGTACTCATAATAAATAGCTGTTTCTTGTTACAAACAAAATGTTACACCCTCAAATATAACCGTACGGTTTGCAATAACAAATACACGTAAAATTATTTACATATTTGTATTTAAGACTTATCATACATATTAAAAAAATACCATTTGTATAAAACAAAAAAAGAGGAATTCTCCTCTTTTTTATCCTTATTAAAGCAATGTATTAAATTCTAAATGCTGACATTATTATCTCTTAATGCATCATTCAATGAAGTCTTTAAATCAGTACTTGGCTTTCTTTTGCCGATAATCAATGCGCACGGAACCTGATATGTTCCCGAAGCAAACTCTTTCGGAATAGTACCCGGAATAACTACTGAACGCTCTGGCACAAAACCTTTATATTCAACTGGCTCAGGGCCAGTAACATCAATAATTTTAGAACTTGCTGTTAATACTACATTTGCACCTAATACAGCTTCTTTTCCTACTCTAACTCCCTCAACAACAATGCATCTCGACCCTAAAAATGCACCGTCTCCAATGATTACCGGAGCAGCCTGTACAGGTTCTAATACACCACCAATACCAACCCCGCCACTTAAATGTACATCTTTCCCGATTTGCGCACAGCTGCCAACTGTTGCCCAGGTGTCAACCATAGTTCCTGAATCAACATATGCACCTATATTTACATAAGATGGCATTAATATAGTGCCCTTAGCAAGGTATGCTCCGTAGCGTGCTACTGCATGTGGTACAACACGCACGCCTAATGCTTCGTAACCTGTTTTTAGCGCCATTTTGTCATAAAACTCCATTGGTCCGCATTCAATTGTCTCCATTTTTCGGATCGGGAAGTACATGATCACAGCCTTTTTTACCCAATCATTTACGGTCCAGCTACCATCTTCATTTGGTTGTGCAACACGTAAACGTCCTTTATCTAATTCTTCAATAACTGCATTAATAGTATTCTGTACTTCAGGAGTGGAAAGCAGGGAACGGTCTTCCCAGGCTTTTTCAATTAAATCTTTCATCTTGATATTTGTAATATATATTTTTTTATTATTATTTAGGGGAATATGATAAAACACAGAATACTCATAGGATCGGTATTGAAACCTACAAACGATTCCCGAATGTACGAAAAAATCGGAAAAAGTCTGTGTCTTTTACCAAATACAGAAATCCACATTGCAGGGTATAAAAGCGATCAGAAAAACGAACCCAATGTATTCTTTTATCCTATTTTTTCAGCTTCAAGAATCTCCTTTACCCGCTTTATTGCACCTTTAAAATTTATAAAAACAGCACTTAAAGTAAAACCTGATACAATCATTACTTCTACCCATGAATTACTGATAGTTACATATATATACAAAATATTATTTGGTTGCAAAATTATATACGATGTACAAGAAAATTACTTTTACAACATCCTTTATACGGATACCTTTCCATCTTTAATTAAGCCAATACTTGCCTATTGGGTGCGGTTTAAGGAAAGGGTATGTAAAAAGAAAATAGACGGGTATCTTTTAGCTGAAAAAACATATAAGAAAGAGCTAAGTGACCGCATCACCGACCAGGTATTGATTCTTGAAAACAAGTATCAGGGAATAATACGTTTTGAATCAAAAATTGTAAAAATCACAGAAGGAAAAAAAATCAAATTATTGTATTCCGGAACAATTGCTACCTCCTATGGCATTTTTGAAGCCATTGATTTGGTCATCCGTTTATACCTTTTAGATTACCGTTTTGAACTAACCATAATTGGTTTTGCACCAAGTCGCCGGGAACTTACCAAAGTCAAAAACAGAATTGCCCCTTACCCGTTTATAAAACTTATTGGCGGAGATAAGCCGGTTGATCACACTGAAATTTTGTCAGCTATCCAATCTCATGATATTGGTTTACTTCCCTACCGTTTTAATGAAAGTACCCACCTGCGGGTACCAACTAAACTGTTTGAATATTTTTTAAATCACCTTCCGGTCATCTCTTCTCATAATTCAACATGGAAAGAATATATTGAAAAATTCAATGCCGGAATTATTATTCCATTTAATAATTTACCAAAAGCAGCTGAAATTAAATGTCAAATCTTAAATACAGATTTTTATACGCAAGGTGATCCCAAAGAACTTTTATGGGAAGAAAGTAAATTACAGGAGTGGTATAAAAATCACTTTTTGTTTCCGGATACAAGCATTCCTGAAATAGCAGAAAGCCTGAATTAATTTGCCGCATTTTTACCAGCACTCTCCTGCTTCATTAATTTTAGGACCTGCAACTGTCACGTTCACTTTAGCTGAAATATTGTTATAATCCTATTTCATACATTGGTATTTTATTTCACAAATAAAATCTGCCAAAATATTTTTTTAGACTATTCTAAATTATTATTTTTATAAAGCAAAAAATAAATCTATGCTTACCTACACGGAAGAAAATTACATCAAAGCCATTTATCATCTTTCAGGAGAAGATAATCGTGATGTTTCTACCAATGGTATTTCGGAGATGCTTAAAACAAAACCTGCTTCAGTAACAGACATGCTGCGCAAGTTATCCGAAAAGTCTTTTATTCATTATGTAAAATATCAGGGTGTAACGCTTACAAAAAAAGGAAAAAAGGAAGCGCTACAGATTATACGTAAGCACCGTTTATGGGAAGTTTTTCTGGTTGATAAACTAAAGTTTCATTGGGACGAGGTGCACGAAATTGCTGAGCAACTTGAACATATTCAGTCGCCTGTTCTGATTGCACGTCTGGATGAATTTCTGGGTAATCCGGCTTTTGATCCGCATGGTGACCCGATTCCGGATCAAAAGGGAGAATTCACTGTCCGCAAAAAATATCTTTTGTCTGATATGTCTGTAGGTTTTAAAGGAGTTGTTGTAGGAATGCTTGAAACCTCCCCTGCATTTCTTCAATATCTTGACCGTTTAAATATCTGCCCGGGTGCAAAAATTGTTATTAAAGACCGTATTGCTTTTGACAGCTCTCTTGAAATATTTTTACAGGAAGATGAAAAGCTTGTAATCTCACATGAAGTGGCGAAAAACCTGTATGTATCCGACTAAATTATAGACCTTATTCTTATTAATATATAAGCAACGCATTATGAAAAACATTATTTATTTTATTACGCTGACATTCCTTTTCTCCTGTTCAGAGCATGCAGCTGATACGTCTGAGAAAACAAACTCAAAACCACTAATCGTTACCACAACCGGTATGATCGGTGACGCAGTTAAAAACCTTACAGGAAATCAGGCCGATGTTATTTCTCTGATGGGCCCTGGAGTTGATCCACATTTATACAAAGCAACGCAGGGAGATCTTGAACGTTTGCAGAAAGCTGATATTATAATCTATAATGGAATACATTTAGAAGGTAAAATGTCGGAGATTTTAGAAAAACTTTCTGCAAAGAAAATTGTTATTGCTATGGGCGATGGTGTTCCAAAGGAAAAACTCCGAATGCTTGACGCAAAGGCAAAAGTATATGATCCGCATATCTGGTTTGATGTAACTCTTTGGAAAGATGCTGTAAACGTGATGGCTAAAGAAATCAGTGCGCGTTATCCCGGTCTGGCAGAAACCATCCACAAAAACAGCGGGCAATATCTCATACTGCTGGATTCGTTAAACACAGAAGTGAAAACACAAATGGCTTCAATTCCTAAAGCTCAGCGTGTATTGATTACTGCACACGATGCTTTTGGCTACTTTGGTCTGGCATATGATACAGAAGTAAAAGGTCTGCAGGGTATTTCTACGGTTTCAGATTTTGGATTGAATGATGTAACACAATTGGTAAACTTTATTGCAGACCATAAAATAAAATCAGTGTTTGTAGAAACGTCTGTATCTGATCAATCTATTAAGGCCGTTATAGACGGCTGCAGACAAAAAGGACACAACATAGCTATTGGCGGAACCTTATATTCTGATGCCATGGGCAACGCAGGCACACCCGAAGGAACATATATTGGTATGGTACGAAAAAATGTAGAAACAATAGTCTCTGCATTAAAATAACAGAACCTATAGCGTTCCGTTGAAAATAATTATAAGCAAAGCATTATCTAATGCCCAAACCATCAATAAAGGTTAACGTTCTACACCCGAATAAAATCATAAAACCATGATTGAACACGTTCCGAATCCCATTTTAGAAATACACGATATGACTGTGAGTTATGCCAAACGTCCGGTATTGTGGAACATAGACCTTACGGTTCCTGCAGGTGTATTAGCAGGCATTATCGGACCAAATGGTGCAGGGAAATCTACATTAATCAAAACTGTTATGGGTTTGATTCCAAAGGCAAGTGGTTATGTGAAGATTTTCGATCAGGAGTTAAGTCAGGTTCGAAAAAAAGTCAGCTATGTGCCACAGCGCGAATCGGTCGACTGGGACTTCCCTGCTTCTGCACTGGATGTAGTATTAATGGGGCGTTACGGGCATGTAGGCATTTTTAAATCATTGCGGCAGGCAGATAAAGATGTTGCTATGGATTGCCTGCGAAAAGTGGGCATGGAAGCATTTGCTCACAGACAAATTTCTCAGCTTTCCGGAGGGCAGCAGCAACGTGTATTCTTAGCCCGGGCACTTGCACAGGATGCAGATCTGTATTTTATGGATGAGCCTTTTGCAGGCGTTGATGCTTCAACCGAAAAAGCTATTATCTCTTTGTTAAAAGAAATGACGGCAAAAGGTAAAACTATTATTGTGGTACACCATGATCTGAATTCAGCGGATGAGTATTTTGACTGGATCTTATTATTGAATACACGCCTTATTGCCAGCGGACCAAAAGAAAAAGTCTTTACGAAAGAGCTTCTTCAAAAAACATACGGCGGCAAACTGAATATTCTTTCCAGCGTAGGCGATCTGCTGCACAACGAGCAGTTTCCGAACCGCGAATAATTATGAGTTATAAATTATGAGTTATGAATTAATTACATAGAGTTTATAATTCATAACTCATAATTTATAATTAAAACACCGTTCAATAAAAATATACTGTACTTCGTAAAAGCTACTATAAATACATGCACGACCTGATTCGATTCCTTTTTCTTGAAGACCCCAACGTGCGCACCGTTGTGATTGGCACCATCTTACTGAACCTTTCAGCTTCAGTAGTTGGCAGCTTTGCGTTTTTACAGAAGAAAAGTCTTTCCGGAGATGCAGTTGCACATTCTATCTTACCGGGAATCTGTATGGCATTTATAGCCTTCCAGACAAAATCTTTATGGGTACTGCTTCCAGGTGCTTTTATCACAGGCTGGCTTTCGCTGTATTTAGTAGATCTTATCACCCATCATTCGAAATTAAAACAAGACACAGCAATAGCAGTTGTGTTATCTGTATTCTTTGCTGTAGGTATTATGTTGCTTACATATATACAGCATTCAGGCAACGGCGCTCAAAGTGGCCTTGATAGCTTTTTATTTGGCAAAGCAGCTGCTTTGCTGGAAAAAGATCTACTTACCTACGGTATTATCAGTGTCCTTGTAGTAAGCATAACAGTATTTTTCTTTAAGGAATTCATGCTCATTAGTTTTGATACTGCTTACGCCGGTAGTATTGGAACACCTGTAAGAGGCTTACAAATGATCTTAACCACATTAACCGTTATTGCAATTGTTACGGGAATTCAATCTGTAGGAGTTGTACTGATGTCTGCAATGCTGATCACACCAGCTGTAGCAGCACGTTACTTAACAGATAATTTAAAACGTTTGCTGCTGCTGGCTGTTTTGTTTAATACACTGGCAGCTATTGTCGGTGCATATATTTCGTTCCTTTATCCATCAATGCCTACAGGGCCATGGATTGTGCTGGTTATTTCGGCATTTGCGTTTTTATCCATTCTGTTCGCTCCTAAAAAAGGCCTCGTATACAGCATGTACCGGACATTCAAACACAAGTCTCTTATTTTAAAAGAAAACATACTGAAAGCTTTATATCAGTTGGGCGAGCAAGACAACCGGTTTAAAGATACACGTGCACTCAACCGGTTGTTAGCGAAACGCAGGTTGCCCTTATGGCAAGTATATCCGGCTCTTTACCAGCTGGTACTTGAAGGATATCTCCAGCATTCAAAACAAGGCTGGGCGCTGACTCCGGAGGGTCTTGAACGCGGCAAGCGTATTGTACGTCTGCACCGTTTATGGGAAATGTATTTATCAAAAAATTTATTACTGGCATCTGATCACGTACACGATGATGCAGAAACAATTGAACATATCTTAACGCCAGAACTGGAAGCACGTCTGGAAAAAAGTCTGAATTTCCCGGATCAGGATCCGCATGCATCGAAGATACCACGGTAAGCCGAAGGCTTAAGGTTTATACCTCTATGCCGCAATAAAATTCCAAATAGCAAAAAACAATTCGCCGCGGCGAACCAAACGGAATCAGAATTCAAAATTGACAAAATTATTAAAAACTAATCAAGTTGCATCTTAGTCTGGAAACCAGTAACTAGAGCCTAGTAACTAACATATGAACGACTTATACATCATACTTACCGGAATTCTCGTAGCCGTCTCCTGCAGCATACTGGGTACCTTTTTGGTATTACGTAAAATGGCTATGGTTGGAGATGCCATATCACATGCCGTACTACCGGGCATTGTGCTTTCTTTTTTCATTACCGGAAGCCGGGAATCTATCTGGATGCTTGTTGGTGCAGGGCTTATGGGCGTATTCACAACACTGCTGATTGAATGGCTGCATAAAAAAACAAAACTACAGGAAGATGCTTCTATCGGTGTTACGTTTACATTTCTTTTTGCCTTAGGCGTATTAATGATTTCTTATTTTGCAGAAAATATAGATCTGGATCAGGAGTGTGTGTTGTATGGAGAAATTGCCTATGTACCGTTAAATACAATTCTTATAGGCGGGTTTGAAATACCCAAAGCAATTGTTATGCTTGCGGTTGTATTACTGTTACTTGTTGTAATCATTTTCTACTTTTATAAAGAATGGGTTATTACCACCTTTGATGCGCCTTATGCAGCTTCTATTGGTATGAGCACCGTGTTGTGGAATTATATTCTGATGTCGATGGTATCTTTTACTACCGTAGCATCTTTCGAATCTGTTGGTGCCATTTTAGTTGTTGCCTTTCTGGTTGTTCCCGCTTCCGCAGCCTATTTAATAACAGATTCATTACCTAAAACACTATTATTTGCGGTACTCTTCGGAATACTTTCTTCTGTTACAGGCTACTACACAGCCTCTCTGCTTGATGTTTCCATTTCAGGAGCTATGGCAGCTGCTGCAGGGCTTATCTTTGCCATCTGTTTTATTCTGCATGTAATTTCCAAATATATCCGATCGTCTCCATCCATCATAAAACCGGAAGAATTACAGTAGTTTCGCACGGTAATCTGTTTGCACCATGATTTGCCTGCAACACTAGGAACTTTTTATAAAAAGAAATACTTTTACTCTATATGAGATCAACCTTCAACCTATTTATCGCTATAACGGCAATAGCCGTTTCTGTTGGGTTTATATTAGCTCCGGCGGATAAGAAAATCACAACAACTGCTACAGAAGAAGTTAAATGGCTTACGTACGATCAGGCAGTAGCTTTAAGCAAAAAAAATCCCAGGCCCATTTTTATTGACGTATATACAGACTGGTGCGGCTGGTGCAAACACATGGATAAAAACACCTTCAGTAATCCAAAAATTTCAGCCTATCTCAACAAAAAGTTTTATGCAGTAAAATTAAATCCGGAGAAAGCTGATTCTGCTCATTACAAAGGCACAGCAATGACCAATGGCGCTTTAGCAGGAAAAGTTTTTCATGTAAGCTCATACCCTACTACGGTTTATCTGGAAGCAGACGAAACATTACTGCAACCCATACCCGGATACCAGGCGCCCAATGATTTCAATGCCATCATTCATTATATCGGAGACAACAATTATAAAACCACTACGTGGGACGATTTTAAAAAGAACTTTACAGAAAAAGTTGAATAACCATTGAACAACAGCCAGCCCATTACCAATCATACAGATACCATAGTAGCACTTGCAAGCCCTCAGGGCGTAGGTGCTATTGGTGTTATACGCCTATCCGGACCAAAAGCTTTTGATATTACGTCTGCTGTATTTCCGTCTAAGAATATCAGCCATGTGCCCACACATACCGTGCATGTAGGCAATATTGAAGACGAAGGGCGTGTATTGGATGAAGTAGTTGTTACTGTATTTAAGGGTCCGCGTTCTTTTACCAAAGAAGATGTAGTAGAAATTTCCTGTCACGGCTCTACCTTTATTATAAAAGAACTCATTCAGCTATTACTACGAAAAGGTGCGCGCCATGCAAAGCCCGGCGAGTTTACCATGCGTGCCTTTCTTAACGGACGGTTTGATTTAGCGCAGGCAGAGGCTGTTGCTGATTTGATTGCTTCTGATTCTCAGGCTTCACATCAGGTTGCCTTACAACAAATGCGCGGCGGCTTCTCTGACGAAATCCGCAAGCTGCGCGAACAGCTGATCCACTTTGCTTCTATGGTTGAGCTGGAACTGGACTTCAGCGAAGAAGATGTAGAATTTGCCGATCGCACACAATTGCGCAAACTCATTCACGAAATTAAACGTGTGATTGACCGGCTGATTCATTCTTTCTCGTTAGGAAATGTAATTAAGAACGGTGTACCTACCGTAATTATTGGCAAACCCAATGCCGGTAAATCTACCTTATTGAATACGTTGCTGAATGAAGAAAAAGCAATTGTATCGGAGATTGCCGGTACCACGCGCGATTTTATTGAAGACGAATTAAATGTGGAAGGTATTACGTTCCGGTTTATAGATACTGCCGGTTTACGCGAAGCCACAGATACCATTGAGGCTATAGGAGTAAAACGCACACGTGAAAAAATGAGCCAGGCC
>FTDL01000119.1_pt1 | contig 13162 bp, 8 predicted proteins | sample 1639951 | NCBI WGS metagenome assembly FTDL01 (sample SAMEA3914869, study PRJEB12502) | metagenome | biome: forest; material: soil | place: USA | collected 2012-03-12 | depth 0.1 m
ACAGGGTATTATTAGGGTAGATTAAAAACAGTAACCTCAATTCCTATTAAGAATACCATGAGCGAAATTAAGGCAAAAGACAAACCAGCTAAAGACAACAGACTTAAAAAGGTGAATACTATTTTGGTTTCTCAACCTAAACCAACAGACGAGAAGTCGCCTTATTATATATTAGCAGAAAAGTATAATCTTAAAATAGACTTTATACCTTTTATTCAAATTGAACAGGTAGATTTAAAGGAATTTAAGAAACAAAAAATAGAAATTCTGGCTCATACAGCAGTAATCTTTACAAGCAGAAATGCGATTGATAATTTTTTCAGAATATGTGCGGATGCAAAATTAGAAGTACCTGCAGAAATGAAATATTTCTGCATTACAGAACAAACCGCCAATTACCTGCAAAAGTATATTGTTATCAGAAAACGGAAAATTTTTGTAGGCAAAAAAACATCTAAAGATTTAGAAGAAATTATTAAGAAACACAAAACGGAAAAATTTTTATATCCATGCTCTGATATAAGAAAGGATGATATTCCAATGTTTTTATCTCAAAACGGATTCACATTTTCTGAAGCAGTTTTTTATAAAACAGTTGCAAGCAACTTATCTCATTTAGCAGATGTAAACTATGATATGATAACCTTTTTCAGCCCATCAGGTATAAGCTCATTATTTGTAAATTTTCCAAATTTTGAACAAAAAGGCACCCGTATCGCTGCATTTGGTCCAACTACAGCTAAAGCAGTGCTTGATGCTGGTTTAATTCTAGATGTTGAAGCGCCTTTGCCAAATGCGCCTTCAATGACAGGAGCAATTGAATTGTATATTAAAAAGGCTAATAATATTAAATAAATACAATAAGTTTACGGATAATTTAAAAAATATGTAACCTTATTTGTTTAAATCCTGTATGAATTTATTAGATTTGTCTGTATCTAGATAAATCACTGTATAATTTGAGAAGTTCTCATAAGATTGAATATATGAAAAAAAACAGTCGAATTCTTTTTATTTTTTTAGCAATTCTTTGCTTAGAGTTACCTGCTTTTTCTCAGCAGGATGCTCAATTTAGCCATTACATGTTTAATTCCATGAATTATAATCCTGGTTATGCAGGCCTTGAAGGAGTAACTCGTTTTACAGGTATATTCAGAAAGCAATGGCTGGGATATTCTTCTACAACAGATGCTTCAGGAGGAACTTCTCCTACAAGTGCAGTAATTACAGCATCTACTTTATTACCATTTATGAAAAAAAGTACTGGTGCTGGTGCTAACTTCTTATTTGATTCAAAAGGTCCTGTAAATACTACAGAAGTACAATTCTCTTTAGCATACCATTTCAAAATCAAAACCGGCAAATTAGGTGTTGGTATACGCCCGGGTTTTAGATATGAATACCTGAATACAAACTGGTATCATGTTATTAACCAGAGCGACCCGATATATACATCTCTTCAAAATAGTCCGGCAAGTCAATTAAAACCTGATTTAGCTGCTGGGGTATATTGGTTGACACCTAAATATTATATTGGTCTTAGTGCAGATCACTTTGTAGGGACTAAATATACATATGGTATTGATACTTCAGTTTCATCTAAGTTAAATAGTCACGTATATGCAACGGCAGGATACACATTTAATTTGAGCGGTGGTATGATCAAGGTAACCCCAAATGCATTCTTTCAAACAGATACAAAAAATTTCACCTATCTTTTTGGCGCTATGTTAACATATAATGACAAATTTTATGGTGGTGTAAGTGCCAGAGAGTCTATTGCCAATAAAGAAGTATCAGTAGGAGGAAGCACGATAGCAAATGATGATATTATCTTTTTAATCGGTATGAACTTAATGAAGAATAAACAAGGGCAAGATGCTATGAGAATTGGTTATTCTTTCGATTATGTTACAAGTGGTACACAAGCCAAAACACGTACCTCACATGAGATCATGCTCTCTTATGTAATTCCTTCTCCATGGAATGATCCAAAACCGATTGTACGTACTCCAAGATACAGACAAGAAGAATATTGATTTGGATATTTATAACTATTTAATTAATAGCATATTACTTATTAGAATTAAAATTGTAGTAAACGCATTATTAATTGCATAAAAATAATAATTCATTATTATTTGCGTTATTTCAACAAAAATACTAGTTTAGGCATTCTGTTTCGTAATGAACGGACTATTGAAGATACTTTAACGGGAAACAATAAATTAAAATTGGGATTATGAATAAAGTCAGTGTTATCGGAAAGCGCTTTGCGATCATTGCATCCTTAGCAGGTCTTTTTATGACTCAAAGCTGTAGCAAAGGGCCTGCAGATGGGGGAGGAGATCTAGTAGGTGTGCCTGGCAGAGAGTCATGGGTACAAACAGTGCCTTATGGTATGGTTGTTTGTCCATCAGGTACGTTCCACATGGGACAAGCCGATCAGGATGTACCTGCTACTCAGATCAATTTAAATAAACAAGTAACTATCGGTGGATTCTATATGGATGAGACTGAAATTACAAATAATGAATACCGTCAGTTTATGACTGTAATGTTGGAAGACTCTGTTGCTACCTTAGGTGAAGAGTACGTTATGACAGAGTTATATCCTGATACAACTGTATGGGTGCGTGATTTCTCACACCATATGGGCGATCCAATGATGGAGTACTACTATGCACACCCGGCATTTGATGAATATCCGGTTGTTGGTGTTGATTGGTGGGCTGCTAAATATTTCTGTGAGTGGAGAACACAGCACATGAATAACTGGAGAGCTGAAAACGGTTTATGGCAAATGCCTCGTTTCAGACTGCCATCTGAAGCTGAATGGGAATATGCTGCTCGTGGTGGCCGTGATATGGCTAAATATCCATGGGGTAACCCATACATCCGTAACTCTAAAGGATGTATGTTGGCAAACTTCAAACCGGGAAGAGGTAACTACTACGATGATGGTTTCATGTATACATCCCCGGTTGCATCTTATTTCTCTAATGATTTTGGTTTATATGACATGGCTGGTAACATTTCTGAATGGTGTGAAGATGCTTACTACGAAGCTGCAGTACCAATCGTATGGGATTTGAACCCAACCTACTATAATGATGATGAAGTTAGAAAAATCATCCGTGGTGGATCATGGAAAGACATTGCTTACTATCTAGAAACAGGAACAAGGACGTTTGAATATCAGGATACATCTAAATCTTATATTGGCTTCCGTACAGTAATGACTTACTTGGGTCGTTCTTCTGGATACGAATTCTAATTCTCTTAATACGTAATTAATTAAACTGAACATAAACTACAAATTGTTAAACTTTAAACTTTTGTTACTAAAATGAGCAAGAAAGGCGAAAATTTATTAGAAGACGTGATCATGCCTAAAGTGTATGGTCTAGGTGCTGCTGTTGTAATTGTAGGTGCTTTATTTAAAATCATGCACTGGCCATTTGCAGGTCCGATGTTGGTTGTTGGTTTGGGAACTGAAGCAGTTATTTTTGCTATTTCAGCATTCCAAAAGCCACACAAAGATCCAGAATGGTCAAGAGTATACCCTCAATTAGCTGAAGATTTTGATGGTGATGGCGACGAGCCTGCAACTTCTACAGGTGTAGTTGGTAAATTAGATGATATGATGGCAAGTGCTAATATCAACCAGTCAGTAATCAGCCGTTTAGGTGAAGGCTTGAACAGCTTAAGCTCAAACGTATCTAAAATGTCTGATTTATCTGATGCTACAGTTGCTTCTTCTGAATATACTTCTGCAATTAAAGGTGCTACAGGTTCATTAAACAAAATGAATGATGCATACTCTAAAACTGCTGATGCGATGTCTGGAATGGCTTCTGCAACAGTTGATGCGCAAGGATACCACGAACAAGTTCAAAAAATCACTAAAAACTTAGGTGCATTGAACGCTGTATACGAAATGGAATTATCTGATGCTAACAACCATTTACGTGCAATGAATAAGTTCTATGCTAACTTATCTTCTGCAATGGAAAATATGGCAGATGCATCTCGTGATACACAATCATTCAAAGAAGAATTAGGTAAATTATCTAAAAACCTTACTTCATTAAATGGTGTTTATGGCAACATGTTAACAGCAATGAGAGGTTAATTCATACCTAGTAATTATAATTAATTATTAAACAATCATCTTATAAAAAATAAATATTATGTCGGGAGGTAAAGAAACGCCAAGACAGAAGATGATCGGTATGATGTACCTTGTATTGACAGCTTTGCTGGCACTACAAGTAAGTTCTGCGATCATTCAGAAGTTCCAATTCTTAGATGACAGCTTACAACAAGCTGTTGCAGTATCTGATAAAGCAAATGCTGAAACTCAGGCTAAAATTGCAAAACAAGTTAAGGATTCTCCTAAAGACCAATACGTTTTAGATAGAGCTGAACAAGTTAGAGCTGAAACTGGTAAAATCATCGGTTATATTCATAGCCTTCGTAAGTCTATGATTGATACTACAGGTGGTAGAGAAGAAGATGGCTCTTATAAAGGAGCAAAAGAAGAAGAACTTATCGCAGGTATGATGGTTGGTACAGAAGGTACTAAAACTGCAAAAGGTTATATTCTTCAGAAGAAACTGAACGACTACGTTGAAACAGTTTCTAAAATTGTTGGAAATGATCCTGAATCTAAATTACCAGCTGTTCCAGTGCGTAAAATAGCAATGGATGGTAAAGAAGATCCAATGTTCAAAGACGATAAAGAGAAAAATCACGAAAATTTTGCTCAATTAAGTTTTGATCATACTCCAATGGTTGCTGCATTAGCTGTACTTTCTACGAAAGAAGCTGATGTTAGAAAAATTGAGACTGAAGCATTAGAAGCTTTAGCACGTCTTGTTGGTGCTGCTACAATTAAATTTGATAACGTATTTGCAGTAGCTGTTGCGAAATCAAGTACGGTTGCTGCAGGTACAGATTATGAAGCTGAATTATTCTTAGCTGCATCTTCTTCTGCAACAAATCCTACAATGACTAGAAACGGCTCTCCAATACCAGTTGAAGGCGGACGTGGTAAAGTTAAATTCAAAGCTGCGGCAAGTGGTTATGATGCTGAAGGAAATTCAAAACAAAAATGGACAGGCGCTATTACAATTAAAAGCAAAGGTAAAGATACTACTTTTACTCAAGCATTTGATTATGTAGTTGCTAAACCAGTTATTCAGATTCAATCTGCTTCAGTAAATGCATTGTATTTGCGTTGTGGAAATGAGTTAAGTGTACAGGTTCCTGCATTAGGTGCTACGTACAATCCTTCTTTCACTGCAAGTGGTGCTGATCTTAAGCCAATGGGTAAAGGTGTTGTTGTTGTTATTCCAAACAATCCTACAGGTGTTAAATTGAATGTAGCAAGTGGTGGAAATGCAATTGGTTTCCAAGACTTTAAAGTTAGAGGTATTCCAAAACCAACAATCCTTGTGCTAAGCAATGGTAAAGAAGTAGATCAGAAAAATGGTATGGCTGCCCCTGGTCCAAGATCTTTACAAATCAAAGCTAAACCAGATGAGTCTTTTGCTCAATTCCTTCCTAAAGATGCGCGTTATTCAGTATCTAAGTGGAATGTAATGTTGGCTAGAGGTAAACGCCCAGTTACTCAGCAAACATTCTCTAGTGAAATGGCGAACTTAAGTAGTTTTGCATCACAAGCTCAGGCAGGGGATCGTTTGATTATTGAAGTACAAGAAGTGAGTCGTACAAACTTCTTGAATCAATCTGAAAAAGTAAACGTTGGTACTCCAATCTTTACTGTTCCTTTACAATAATATTAAAAAACTGTATTATGAATAAATTCAGTGTTATCGTATCTATTGTATTCTGTTCATTAGTATCTATTGCTAATGCTCAAGAAACACCTGCCAAGCAATGGGAAGATCCATATGCTACAGGCTTCAACAAGTACTCTGTACGTCCTATACATACATCTGATATTATGTATAAAAAAACGCTAATTAGAGCACTTGATTTAAGAGAAAAGCAAAATTTGCCAATGTTTTCTAGAAATCGTGAGATTTCAAGATTAATCATTGACGCAACTCTTGCCGGACTTATCACTCCATATGTAAATGATTCTTTAGAAAATGGACAGAAATTATCTATAGACGAATTCAATGCTTTATTGATTATGCCTAGCGATGCGCCTGTTTATACTCCAGAAGATACATTAATGATGTTTCAAAATGAAGATTATTCTTACAGAGCATCTTCTTTAGGCGGAGATAAATTCTTCCCTACGGACATTTATCAAATGGAGATAAAAGAAGAATGGTTATTTGATAAACAACGTTCTAGACAATATTTCGATATTGATGCTGTTACGTTCTATATCCCTGCTGATCATCCTTCAAACATTAAAGGTATCCAATATGCTTTGGCATCTTATTCTTATAAAGAACTTTGCGAGAAGTTGTTTAAAGATAATCCTAAAGCAATATGGTTCAATCCTGAAAATGAAAGAGAACACAAAAATCTTGCAGATGCTTTTGATCTAAGATTATTTAGTTCTTACATCATTAAAGTTTCAAACCCTAAGGATTCTTATCTAACAGATATTTATGGTGGCGATCAATTGAAAGGTTTAATGGCTTCTCAATGGGCTGCATTTGAATTACTTGAATACGAACACAATCTTTGGGAATTTTAATTAATATAACAGATACGATAACCCTGTTATTCATATAAATAAAAAGACCTCACTAGCTTAGTGAGGTCTTTTTATTTATATGAATATATTCTGCAGGATTTAGCTTAACTGATCTAATTGAATCTTTAATGCTTTAGCCTTCGCTAATCCAATTATTTTAGAAAGCTCTTCTTCACTTGCCTCTTTTATTTTTTTAAATGTTTTAAAATGCCCAATAAGTTTTTTTCGTGTTTCAGGGCCAACTCCCTTTATACGCTCAAATTGAGATTTCAGCATTGTATCTTTACTTCTTTTTTGTCTGTGAAAAGTTATTGCAAAGCGATGTGTTTCGTCTCGTATTTGCTGAATGAGCTTTAATGATTCGGATTTTTTATCTAAATACAATGGATCATTATCCCCTGGAAAAAATAATTCCTCTAAATTCTTAGCAATGCTGATTATCGGGATTTGACCATAGATATTCAAATCTTTTAGTGCTTGGCATGCAAACGAAAGCTGACCTTTACCTCCGTCAATAATAACTAAATTGGGGAATGGAATGGATTCTTCCTGCATGCGTTTATAACGTCGATATACAATTTCATACATGGAAGCAAAGTCATTAGGGCCTTCAACTGTTTTTATATTAAAATGCCTGTAATCCTTTTTCGAAGGCCTGCCGTTTTTATAACAAACCATTGCTGCAACAGGATTTGTACCTTGAATGTTTGAGTTATCAAAGCATTCAATATGTGTAGGCAAATCTTTTAATGAAAGATCTGATTGTAATGTTTTAAGAATACGTAATTCGGGTTTTTCTCTTTTATTTTCATCATAACGTGTTAATGTGTGCCAGGCATTTTTCAATGACAGCTCAATCAGTTTCTTTTTGTCGCCGCGCTGAGGTACACTAACGCTGCAATAATGTGATAATATCGGTAACTCAATATTGCATATAATTTCTTTACTCGAATCCCAGCCTTGTTCATGTATGGTGAACAGTGCATGCATGAGTAGCTCTTCTTCACTCTCTTCTAAAACAGCTTTTAATTCAATTGTGCGGGCTTTAATAATTGAGCCATGAAGTATGCTCATAAAGTTTACTGCAGCCCTGTTTTCTCGTCTGACGATTGTATATACTTCCAGATTATTAATATCAGGATTTACAATTAGACTGCTTTTTTCAAGTTTGAAAACAGAATCATATCTTTCTTTAAAAAAATGCGCTTTTTCAAATTGCATTTCAGATGCCGCGGCCTGCATCTTTTCGTGATAATATTTTTTAACGGATGAAAAATTGCCTTTTAAAATATTACGCACTTGTGTAATACTTGTATCATATTCATCTTTTGTTTGTTTGGCTTCACAAGGACCTTTACAGTTCCCAATGTGATATTCCAGACAAACTTTAAATTTTCCCGCATGAATATTTTTAGGTGATAAATTCAATTCACATGTGCGGATAAAAAAAGTTTTCCGAAGTGATTCAACAAGTGAATGCATTGCTCTGCCGCTTGTATAAGGACCAAAATATTCACCTTTTCCTTTTTCTAGTTTTCGGGTTGTAATTAATGTTGGAAAATCGTTTGACGTAAGGCAAATAAAAGGATAAGTTTTATCATCCCTGAGTAATACATTATACTTAGGTTTGTTTTCTTTAATTAAATTATTCTCAAGGAGTAGTGCTTCGTATTCAGAATTAACTAACGTATATTCTGCATGATGAATTTTACGCACCATGCTACGGGTTTTTTGATCAAGATTTTTTTTGTTTGTAAAATAATTTGCAACACGTTTTCGCAAACTTTTTGCTTTGCCTACATAAATCAATTCATTCTCGTTAGAGTAGAATCTGTATACGCCTGGAGAGGAGGGCAGTTCTTTTAAAAGCGAACGGATAGCTTCTTTTTCTAGCATGATCTGATTTAGAAATCCTGTACGTCTTGTCTTTTTACAGAAGAATTATTTGGATCAGCATTATTTGTAGCGTCGTTATTTTCTTTGAATTTTTTACAATTAATTTCAACACTCAAAGGAGTTGAAGGCATTGGGAAACGTTCTTTTTTAATGCCGGTTGTAGAATCTGCATATAAATGATTCATATAGATAGCCCAGATTGGCATTGCCATTCGTGCTCCCTGACCATCATTCATACTTCTGAAGTGTATGCAGCGATCATCTCCTCCCACCCAGACACCCGTTGTTAACTGCGTAGTAATACCAACAAACCAGCCATCAGAATAATTTTGGGTTGTTCCGGTTTTGCCTCCTATTTCAGCACCATTCCACAAAAGGCCATATTTATTAAGTCCTAAAGCAGTTCCACCTTTTTCTTCAGTAGCGCCTTTAAGCATGTAAACCATGAGATATGCAGACTCTTCGCTTAATACTTCTTTTCTTTTAGGTACAAATTCTTGTAATACGTCACCATTTTTATCTTCTATACGAGTAATAAATATGGGCTCTGTCCATACGCCTTGATTTACAAATGTTGAATAGGCTCCAACCATGTCGTATAAAGAAACATCAAAAACTCCTAGGCACAATGCAGGCACTGCTTCAAGAGGTGTTGTTATACCCATGCGTTGCGCATAATTTACGACAGTTTCCGGGCCAACTTTTTTTACAAGATTTGCTGTGATGCTGTTAATGGAATTCGCCATTGCCTTACGAATGGAAAACATCTCTCCACTATAAACTCCATCGCTGTTCTGTGGCGTCCACGTCTCATTTATATCTTCTGTTTTAAATGTCACAGGCAAATCAGGAAGTTCATAACATGGACTATAACCAAGATCTATTGCAGCAGTATACACAAAAGGTTTGAAAGTAGATCCAGGTTGTCTTGTACCTTGCTTTACATGATCGTATTTAAAATGTTTATGATCGATCCCACCTACCCAGGCTTTGATATGGCCGGTATGAGGATCCATAGATAACATGCCGGCATGAAGAAAATGTTTGTAATAACGAATAGAATCCATGGGGCTTAGCATTGTATCAATCTCACCTTTCCAACTAAAAACACGCATGGGCATTTTTCGATTCATTCCTTCCCAAATTTTTGTTGTATCTCCGTTATAGATTTCGGAGTACATTTTCCATCTGTCAGAATTCTGCGCAGCTTTTTCAATAAAATTGGGAATCTCATTAAATTCTTCGTCTCTCCATGGTGTTTTTCCTTTCCAATAAGCGAAAAATTTATCCTGAAGATAGCGCATGTGTTCAGAAACAGAAGCTTCTGCATACGCTTGAATTTTAGAATCTATAGTAGTATATATTTTAATACCGTCTTCATATAAATCTATCCCTCGTTCGTTACACCAACGTATCAGATATCGTGTTATATAGCTTCTGAAATATGTTGCAGATCCTTTGTTGTGATTTTCTACTTCATATTTTAAGCCAATAGGTTGTTTTGATAAGGACGCAAATTGAACCTGATTAATAAATTTATATTTATATAATTGTTCAAGCACTGTATTTCTCCTTATCAGAGCATTGTCCGGATTATATACCGGACTATAGCTGCTTGGAGCCTTTAAAAGACCCACCAGCATAGCGGATTGATTAATTGTTAAACTATCCTGACTAGTACTGAAAAAAGTTTGTGCGGCTGTTACAATTCCAAAAGAATTACTTCCGAAATCGACAGTATTTAAGTATAAAGTTATAATCTCTTTTTTTGTATAAGAACGCTCAAGCTGAATTGCGAGAATCCACTCTTTAGATTTATTTATTGCCAGCTTCAATATATTATTCTTTTTGCTTAAGCTACCTTCATATTTGGAGCCGCGTGTCCGGAATAAATTTTTAGCAAGTTGTTGTGAAATTGTACTGGATCCTCTTTTGTCGCCTTTGATCATATACCAAAGAATAGCGAAACTGCCTTGTAAATCAATACCGGAATGTTTGTCAAAACGGATATCTTCTGTTGCTAACAGAGCATTAATTATATTTGGCGAAATATCTTCATAAGCAATATTTGTACGATTTTCCCGGTAATATTTACCGATAATAATTCCGTCAGCTGTATATAGTTCAGATGAAATATTTGTTTTGGGATTCTCCAATGCTTCTATGTTGGGCATAGGACCGAACAGATTACCTGTATCTGTTGAAACCATATAAAACCAAAGCCAGACGAAAGCTGTACCAGCGAGCGCCCCAATCCAAAGTAATGATATTGTTATCCGAATAAATTTATTTTTCATTAGTAAATTGTTTCGAAAGCATATAAAATAAATTACTGATTAGTAGTTGCAGGTGTAGTAATAGCATCCTTATCATTTTGTTCTTCTTTCTCTTGACCAGCGGCATTCTCAATTGTAACATCTGCCGGCACCGATTCATTTGCTTTTTTTACTTCATTTGCTTTTTTGATCGTGGCAGATAATTCATCTACCAGCGGTATTAAAGGACTTTCAGGAAATGACTTTGTAAAAGATTCAATTTGCGCATCTACTTCAGGTGTGGTGCCTTCAATTTTGATTTTACAAAGTATTTTTAAATAGGTTAGTTTATCTGAAACTTCACTATCCGGATATTTTAGAAGCAATACTGATGCAGACGAATCTGCTAACCTGAACTTATTGTCTTTATAAAAAACATATACTTGCTTATACTCCGCATCCGCATATTTGTTTGCTATTTTAGAATCTCTGTAATAATTCGGATTCCGTATTAATTTTGAATAAATAGAATTAGGATATTTATTCAGAAGTGTTGCTTTATATTTTTCCTGCTTGGAATCTTTTTGTTCCTTACATATCAGGTATAAATTATAAAGAACTTCAGGTTCATAATGTGAATCCGGATACCGTTTAATAAGTTCAAGATAGGTTCTTATGGCACGGCTTGGTTCATCAAGTTTGTGATTATAAATACTACCAACCTGAAACATTGCATCTTCAATTTTCTTGTTAGCTACCACTTTTTGTGAATCAGTGAAAGGAATATCTACGAAGTATTTCTTCCTGTCAATTTTAAGTGGCGTAATATCATTTTTCCCTGACTCTTCTATGCTATCAGAATCAACGCCTTTTGCATTAAGCGAATCAGCAGATTTACCTGAACCATAATCTACAATAGCTTCTTTACTTGAACGCCTCCAATGATCTTCAAGTTTGCGCTTGCCCCACTTTTGAACGAAATCATTTGCACCATTCTGAACAGCAGTAGCGTTTGTAAAATACCAACTGATAGCATTAGGGTCGCTGCTTGTTGGAACTGTAGGGTTTAATGCCGCATCAGCATCAGCTTGTTTTTTCTTTTTAAGCGCTAATTGTTGTGCCTTATATTCTGCTTGTTCTTTTGCAATTAAAGAATCTACTAGTTTATTCAAAGAAGCAGAATCCATACGGGATACTGCTAAAAGACTGTCCTGTCTTTTAATAATGTTCAACTGTTTTACAAACTCATCCAGAATTTTTTCTCTCTTTGAAATGAGTGGATATCGTTTATCTTTTTTATTAAATGTTACAGCAGTGCTATCATAGTAAGCGGCTGCATTTTCATAATCTTCCAGATCATCATAATAAATCTCGGCAAGTTTCAAAAAAGTGAAACCCTTTTGATAACTCCCGACTTTACTTTCTTTTGAAGAAGATTTTAAATTTTCAATAGCCTTTTTTGTATTACCTTGTTTGTACTCAAACAAAGCCATCTCATAATAAATTTTATCTTTATACTCTTCGTTTTTGGGATCTTTTAAAAGCTTGGCATAATATTTACGGAGCTTTTTGCCGGAGCTTTCATCTTTAACGTTTGTTACCTGATATAAATTCAATTTTGATACAAACAACATTTCATATGGCGGATTTGACCGAACAACTTTGTGATAGTTTTTATATGCTAATGTATCATTCCCATTCAACTGGTAAAGCTGGCCTAAAATAAAATACATGCGCGAACGTAAATCACGTTTTTTCTGTAGTGGAGCTGCTTCTTCAAGCAACGGTATCATTTCATCATATTGCTCGAATATTCTGAAATATTCAGCTTTTGTTACATTGTATAAAGTTTTATTTTTAATACTTAATTCTTGTTTGTCAAGGTGATCGGAAACGGTCTTTACATTGTCGTATTGATTTGCTGCCATATATGCACGCATCAGATAAATCAAGGCTTCTTCTCTGTCGTCTTCATTTTTTCCATGAGCATTAACATATTTATATGTTTCTATGCCCATTTTAAATTCGGCCTTATACATTCTGCAACGTCCTACCAATACATAACTATCATCAACGTAATCGCTGTTTTTATGCCTGCGAATAGGAATTGAAGCTTTCTTTATAATATCGTCAAGTTGTGCCAAACCTTTTGTTTTAGTTGAATCAAAAGGAGGTAAAGGATGTAAAATAGCATTGTAATTATCTTCTTTAAGATCATATACTTTTGCTTCCACAAGTTTCATGCGCTCTCGTGCCAAAAAATAAGGATTGTCGCGTGCTAATAGATTGTGATAATTGCGTGCTACAAACGAATTGCTCTCTTGTGTAC
>FTDL01000163.1_pt1 | contig 12857 bp, 6 predicted proteins | sample 1639951 | NCBI WGS metagenome assembly FTDL01 (sample SAMEA3914869, study PRJEB12502) | metagenome | biome: forest; material: soil | place: USA | collected 2012-03-12 | depth 0.1 m
ATTTTAATTAATCCATATATAAAATTTAAAACAACCGTATAAATACCAATAAACATGTTGAAATAAAGTACGTTTCCAAGCGTATTGAATTTATTTAATACAGCAGAAATAATTATAAAAATTATGTTTAATGGTATAGCCCATAACGGATTTATAATCCATCCTCTACTGGAATACAAAGAATACGACAATCCCACAATTAACGTCATACATCCATTAATCATACTTAATACCAGTTCTTTGTTAAGGCCGTAGTACTGCGTTCCTAATACCCATAAAATCTGATTACTGAATACGTATGTAAGCAGACAAATCATAACACAGCCGAAAAACAAACCAATATGTAACCTTAAATAATGAACTAAAAGTGTTTGTTTTATTTCAGGTAAACGAGCAAAGCGCGGTAAAATCAATGTCTTCATAATAACAGATATCACTGTTAACATAATCACCAGGCGGCCAAGTGCGCCTACTTTAGCTAAGGAATCTGTATTTCCCAAAGCAGATAGAATCCAGATTGTTATTTGTCCTGAGAACGTTACATAAATAATTGATGGCAGAACTTTTTTTACAATGTTTAAGATTCTGTTTCTTATTTCAATATCAACTGTATTTTTTATATGCGCATATTTATCAGCAATCTTCCTTAATTTTATATTACCGTATATCCTTGGTATACCACTGGCAATAATAGCAATAAATGCCCATGGTAATTTGAATAACAGAATTCCTGTAATGATGAGCCTATTCAGACTTACACTCATTTGATTCACTTGTAAAGCTTTTATATCCTGATTTAATTTAGGTACAATTCCTAGTATGGAATCTGATAAGGCAGCATAAAAAGCAGGAATGATTGTTATAATAACTAATAATATAGTTATCCAGTCAGCATGAAGTTTATATAATAATATTGCAAGAATGGGTATTGCAACAACTAAACTCGCTGGCGCAAATTTTCTGCGCAAATTTAAACCTGTGCCTACAATAGTACCTAGTTTATCTTTATCCCGCCAAACTTTTCCTCCTTCAGCCATTACCCCTGATGCAATTCCTCCATCAGCTAAAAGAGTCATTGTACCCAGCATTGTATTGGCTAATGTGTATATAGCATATTCACTGGTCGGCAATAATCTGATTATTAATATTCCACTTACCAATCCTAATATCTGAACAGAAACCTGTCCAAACCCAGTAATTAAAATAAGTCGAAACCATTCAATGAATTTATAGTTTCCTGGATTCTGAACGAATTGATTATAGAGCTTTTTCATATAATTTATGAATACACTCCTGAATAGCGGTTTCACTATTCGTTTCCCACATGTCAATTTTATCTGATTCAATCATTATAGGTTTCAACGATTGAGTAACTCCATTAGCAAAATCTGAAGTAGTTAAATACTGATTTCTTGATATACCTAATTCCTGCAACATTAATTCATTTTTTATTGCATAAGCTATTGGCGATAATTTTGCTCCTGTTTTCAATGCAAAAATTGTAGCGTGAAACCGTGTAGCAATGATCCAATCTGCAGATGCAATTTTCTTAAGCATCTTAATTGGATCTGAATTATATGCTATATGTTTTACCGGTAATCCATCCAGAATAATGCGTGCATATTTTTCATCCTGAGGAGTAAAAGGAATTGATTCTACTGTATATCCTTGTGATAAAGCCTGGCTTACTAAATCTCTTATAACCGTTTTATAAGATACATGCATTTGATCAAAATGCTCATATAATTCAGGACGTTCTTCTCTATAATTTTCAACCGGTACAATTTCACCTTCCCGAATAGTAGCATATAAAGGCACTACATTAACCAGCATTTTCTTAGCCGTTTTTGTCTCAGGTGCGTTTTTTTGTAAACGAATATCTTTACAAAAATCATTAAGGAGAGAGAATGCTATATCCGGATGAAATTTTATATCACTACGTCCAGTTATTTCCTTAATCTTATTCGCTTGAGTCTCGCTTCTGCAACTTACATAAGCAGCTCCTTTTAATAAATCAAGTGATAAGCCTGTATAATTTTTTTCGTTAAAATCGACACCTAACAATGCCACACTTTTGTAATTGTTCAGATATCGGGTTGCCACTTTATTAAGAGAACCGGAATAACCTACGGCTCCACCTCCAACAATAGCTTTAGGGGTCTCCGGCCATTTACTGAGATTATAAATAGTTTGTAATCCTGAACGTATATTTTTTTTCTGAAGTTGATTGAGTACCGATTTGCCAAGTGCAATATCTCCTAAATTCCCCCCATGATAGCCTCCTATAACAGCAACAGGAATTTTAAATATCCACTGCTGAATCCAGCGCGAAACATGCTTTAATTGTGTAATGGAAATCATTTTTATGAATATTGTATATTGAAAATCATGGAATAAAAGTTTTGTGCCACGATCTGTATTATTTCGTCTTCTTCTGCCCCCCATAGTCATAGCCATACCCATAAGCATAACCATAGCCACCATATATACTATCACGTTTAAGTCCATTTAATATAACACAATGTGTATTGTTTATATTAGCCTCTTTTATGCGTTGAAGTACCGGAAGTATTTCCTTAGGAGTATGATCGATCCGTACAACATATACATTGATATCAATATATGGCATAAGCGTAAGATAGTCAGATACAATACCTGCAGGAGAAGAATCGACAACAATAATATCAAATTCTTTACGGCACTTATCAAAAAAATCCTTCATTTTTTCTGATGCCAATAATTCTGCTGCGTTAGGTGGTAATCCGCCTGAAGGAACTACTTTTATATTATCTGTAATTCCTGCATAAAACACTTCTTTAAAATCGGCCATACCTACCAGATAATCGGATAATCCCTTAGCTCCTTCAGGTATTCCATATTCTTCGTTATGCATTTTTTTCCGCAAATCGGCGCAGATCAATAATGTCTTTTTGCCACTGATCGCATATATTTTAGCAAGATTTAAAGAAGTAAAACTTTTACCATCTCCACCAATGCAAGATGTTACTCCAATAATGACTGATTTTTTATCCGCCATCATATACTGCATGTTAACCCTGATCGATCTGAAACTCTCTGTTAACATGTTGTGTAAATTATCATTTTCAATAACAACACTTTTATTATTCAGAAAACCTACGCCACCTATAATCGGAACGTTGGTATTCTTTTCCACATCATCTCTGCCACTTACTTTTTTATCAAAAAAACTATATATCAAAACAAATCCGACTGAAATTATCAAAGAAGAAACTGCGGCTACAGAATAATTATTCATCGGCCTGGGATAAATAAGTACTGCATCACGGACTCTTGAATTATCTATAATGATTGCATCGGATGAATTTGAAGCTTTAGCAATGCTGGCTTCGGCACGCTTTTGCAACAGATAATTGTAAATATTATCATTCAAGGTAAAACGCCGCTGAATATTAATGAAGTTACGCTCCTGAGCTGGCAACGCGCTTAATTTCCGTTCATTTTCCCGAATACGTCTGTTAATATCATTCAATGCTACCAAAGACGCGTTTACAATATTGTTTACATTTTCCAGCAAAGCTTCCTTCCCTGCTTTAATTCTCAGTTGTATCGTTTGATAAGCAGGGCTTTTATCATAGCTGGTAAATTTTAATGCATTCCTTTCCTGATATAATGTTACCAATTCATCCACTAATTTATTTAAAAGCGGATCGGCAATATTTACTGTGGTTGGAGCAACAATTTCATTAAAAGGCCTGTCTGCAGTTACATATGTTTTTAAATATTCGTAATACTTATTCTGTAATTCAAGCTCTGACTTTTGCCGTTCAAGCTCCATCATTTTTTCATATGCGCCACCGGCAACCTGTTCTATACTGAATACTTTGTTTGTTACTTTAAAATTTTCAAGTTTGTTTTCAGCGAATTGTAAGGAGTCAGCAATGCGCATAAGCTGATTATCGATAAAGGCAACTGTATTTGTTGCTATTAAATTTTTATCCTCCAGGCCTGTACGCAAATAAATTTCCATCAGCTTATTTAAAAAGTCCACTTCACGCTTTTTGATGGTACCTGTACTTGATATGTTTATGATAGACGCTTCATCACCCGCAGAATATACTTTCAGTTTGCTTTTCGTAGCATACGTCTGATTTTCCAGATCCTGAAAGGTAATAACATATTTCTGATTTGGTTCGAAAATGTAATTAGGGCTTCTCTTTTCAATACTGAATTGCATCATCTGAAGATGAATTTTTTCTCCATACGCAACTTTTTTGTCAACAATATTAACCGGATTAAGAATTGTGTCTATATATCCAAAAGTTAACGGATCATACGGCTTAATAGGCCCATATGCAATGCTCAATAAATAATTATCATTATCCAGTGTAGTTAAATATATTGGCACATTAGCCGGAATAAATGAAGAATCAATATCTAAAACGAGCGGGGCATCCCGGTAAAACTCATAATCCCGTATGTCTCCTTTTGCAATAATTGAAATAGGCTCGTTAAATTCCTTTACAGCCGACTCAATCATCGTATATGAATTAATGACGGCAATCTCATTACTGATGTTTTTAAAAGAAGAAAACAAATTCATCCCCTGCAGAAAGCTCTGAGAACCGTACGTATATGTTGATTTATCTTTTACCTGAATAGATCCTTTAACCGTATACAACGGAACAGCATATTTTACTTTCCACCAGGCAATTGATAAAGCAATAATTATAACAATAACTGGCAGATACCAGAATTTTTTTATGATTTTAAAATATTGTTTAAAGTCAATGGTATCAATTTCCGGTTTAAAAGTAGTATTCATACTTATTTGTTAACAAAATTAATCAACAATAGCAATGTTGAGATCGTGGCAAATGCTAATGTAATATATTGGACATTTTTGCTATCCACCTTTGCTTTCTGAGGCTGGATATAAATAACATCATTTGGCCAGATATAATAGGCAGGACTTGTATATACATCATAACTGGTTAGATCCAGTTTATACACTACATCTTTGCCTTCAGGTGTTTTTCGGATAAGCGTAACTTTGTGCTTGTTGGCAACATCTGTCATATCACCAGCGAGACCAATGGCTTCAAAAATGGTGCATTTATTATTAAATATATACGTATAACCCGGGCTCTTAAATTCTCCTAGTGCTGTAAATTTAAAACTAACCAATTTAACGTCTATTGTAGAATAAGTAAAATATTCCTGTGCTTTAGCAGTTACAACAGAATCCATATGCATAATGGTATGCCCCTTTGCAAATACTTTACCTGCCAAAGGCACATCTACATAACCTGAATCATCAATGGAATAATTATTCATGAAAATAGCAGCAGCAGATGATGAAGTTGTAGAACGAGTTTCCACATCCAGCATTTCTGAACTCTTGCTATCAGGAGTTATAAATTTCACCATTATGATATCGCCCGAGCGTAATTTATAAACTGTCAAAGGATCGGGGGAAGTCAATTCTGTTTCTTCGCTCTGAAAGTAAAGTGTTTTTTTGTACCCAATGCACGAATTCAATAATAAGATTAATAACAGGAAAAGAAAATGCTGTAGCCGTTTAAAACGATATATCATGATTATTAAAAAGATCTATATTTAATTATTGCCAGGTTCAACTCAAATAAGCCAATGCAAGATACTGAATTTCGTAAAGATTCAAATCAAAAGCAAATAAGTGTTAAAATCTCGCGTGATCTTTTGATGCTTGATGAGTATACATGATTTTTTGTATTAGATATTATCCAATTATCTTGGTTATATTTACTTCATTGAATCTGATGATAGAGATGTATTTTATATTTTATATTTTAGTATCATGCATATTGCCACACGTCTAAAGCAGCCAATCCTATTTTTCTTAATCAAGTTTCTATTATTTTTTTATATACTTTATTACCTGTATTTAGGATATGTAGCAGTAAGTGATGCCAGAGGGGTTTACCATTGGCATATCCCCACTGATTTTGATCTCATTTATATATTGCGCAATGCGCTTAAATATCCTGTATCCTGGATTATGGAATTATCCGGACATCCTGCATTTCTTTCTCTCAGAGGTGTACATTTAAAAGAAGGTGGAACAATTTTTATTTCTTTTTCATGCCTTGGCATTAAAGTAATGCTCGTATACATTTCAATGATCCTTGCTTATCCGGGAAAACGCAAATTACTATTTTTATTTTCTGGCCTGTTTATGATCCATATGCTGAATGTTAGTCGTATGGTTGCTTTATTATTTATGTTACTGCATCATGAACGCAATAAAGCCTATATTGCTCATGACATATTTAATTATGGCGCGTATGTAATTATACTTTTGTTTTTATATTTGTATATTAAACAAAAAGATAGTCAAATATCTTTATCCTCATAGTACTCATCAAAATTGTTAAATTATTTCTTTGATTAATATTATTGAATACTGCCATTTATCATTTTAAATTTTTAATGATAAATATTTAATCAGTTGTATTTGAATTGTTTGCATAAAGTATTAATTTTAACTAAATATCAGCCACATCTATGAAAGCACTTATTAAATTTTGTATAATTTCAGCTTTACTAATAAGCTCAAATATTGGCTATAGTGATTGTTTACCTATAGATCCTTGCTACGAATTCGGATGCAATCCATTAGTGTGTGATGGTAGTCAGGATCCGTTTAATGTACCGTTTGATGGAGGTATTAGCTTATTAATAGCAGGTGGAGCCGCACTTGGCATTTTTGGTCTGAAAAGAAAAAAAGCTGTAAAGTAATTTCTTAAAATCCTTACAAGTATTTAGAAACAACAGACTACTATTTGTGAGGATTTTAACATCTATTTTACAATCTATTATTTTTGTAGAGCTGTATACAAAATTATTCAATTATCGATACTGCATTATTTTTATTTATACTGTCATTTAAAGTCTCCTCGTAGTTTATCCGATTTTACACAATATAATACAATGATCATGCAGACTACACGTTTGCATTTCATATAATCTACGCATGCAGTATATCAACACCAATAAGCCATAAAAAAGCCTTTTATTGATCAGGCAGCACTCAAAGTTGGTCGGGATAAACTCTTCTCGATATTAAGGTTTTATGATATGCTTATTAAGCCCAAGAGCAGATATATTCAAACAACGATGTCCAAGCATTGGCTCAGAAAATATCCTAACATCGTAAAAGGTTTGTCAATAGAAAGATCTGAACAGGTATGGGTTAGTGACATCACTTATATAAAAACAGATGAAGGAAACTGCTATTTAAATATGGTCACTGATGCGTACAACAGAAAAATAATGGGGTACTCGATAGCAGACTCTATGGATACAGACTCTATGATAAAAGCGTTTGAAAGGGGATTGAAAAATAGAAAATATCCCGATTTAAAATTGATTCATCATTCAGACCGCGGACTTCAATATTGTAGTAAAGAATATGTAGCGTTGTCAAATAAAAATGGAGTTGAGATAAGCATGACTGAACAATCGGATCCTTATGAAAATACTTTAGCTGAAAGAATGAACAGAACGCTTAAAGAAGAATTTGGATTAGGTCAAAAAATACTAACTAAACAAGTAGCAAAAGAACTTACTGAGCAAGCTGTGCAATTATATAATACACAAAGACCTCATTTGGCTTTAAAAAGGAAAATCCCTGAAATGATGCATTAAACAAAATCCCAGTTACTTTTGATAACTGGGATTAGTAGTAAAATCTGTCAACTTATTTCAGGACGATTCATATTAATATTATTTAACGAGTGTAACATGTCCCGTAAACTGGTTATCGTTGTTTTGAACTTTTACAATATATGATCCACTCGGAATTGCAATAGAATTTAGAATGGTAGATCCTGCAGATACATTGATACCAGATAACTGCGCCACTTCAACACCCAATGTGCTATAGATTGTAACTGTTGATGCCCCCATATCATTTTTAGAAATCAACACTACGTTTGAACCATTTGATGCAACTGATACGGATTGTGCAGACGAAACAGATGAGCTTGTATTTGATGATGAGGATGATCTCATTTGTAGTTCAAAACGATCTGAGGCATCAGAAGTAGATGAAGAGAAATTATACGCTGTTCCATCTACTGCTTTTTGTTTTTTCGCCTGCTTATCTACTAAAATCATATCTGCATTTGCAGGAATGCTTAATACATAATTGCCGTCTACAGGTACAGTTAATGATAAAGGTATTGTTATATCTGTCGTAGAAGGCAATGCATTTACTGCATATTCAATACCATCCAATTCAGTATATAAATTCAGAGCTGTTTCATCATTTTTCATTTTGTATGCATCTAAATCACCTTCGTAGTTTGCTGTAGCGCCATCCGTAAGATATATGACTGTTTCATCTGAAAGATCTCCATCTGATTTTTTAACTGAAATAGTCATTATATTATCAGCCAAAGCTGTACGATACATGGTTGCAGATTGGGTTGAACGTACCGGATTTGAAATTCCTAAACTAGCTGTACCACCGCCACCTGTTGTCGTAACAAAGAATGATTGCATTACCGGAATGTATCTTCCACCACCGTTTGTACTTACTCCGGTTCCACGTGTATAGGTAGCAATTGTTCCTTTTGACTGGCTCCAGTAATAAATTGTTGCTGAAACATTATTAAATGACCATCCGGATGTTGCTTCCCAGTCCAGTGCAGAAGGATACGGATTCCCTGCAATAATGAATTTCCCTGATGCGGTATTACTTTGTGCAGCTGTTGTATAGGAAGCTGTGTTATCATATGTACCTGTAAAGTCAACCAGATCACCTGGTGCATCCGGGAAATACATACGTGCACCTAAAGAAGGGTTCAAGGAAACTGAGGCTGGTGTTAACTGTTTTACCCATGCCTGCGTTGCAAAATTCCATGTATACAAACGAGATGTACTACCAGAAACAACCTGTACATTATCTGCAAGTTGAGATCCGTCTACTCCTGATAATGGACTTGCTATATAGTGCGTAAATTGTGGCATTGTTATATGAGATGTAACAGAGCCTGAAACAACACCTGCATCACCAGTAACAAAATCTACACGGGCACCATTATCAAAATCCCAAATAAAATTATTTCCATTAACATCAAATGTACCTTGAACAAATCTAATTGTTCCATCTAAATTCCAATCATTTCCTAACGATGTCGTACCAGCTGATGCAATTTGAATATTTTTTAATGTATTTAAATTACCTGCAATAGCCTGATCACCCAAACTTGTAAATAATACTGTTGTTGTTGATGCTTGTGAAATGGTTCCATTATTTGTAAAATCACCGTACACACTTAATGTGGATGTACCTGAAATAGTTACTGTAGCGCCTGCATCAATGGTTATTTTACCTACGCTTTTGTTGGAATTATTTAACACCGGTGCATTTGTTGTTCCTGCCGGAATAGATACAACTGTAATATTTCCAGGTATTCTTGCCGGAGTCCAGTTTGTTGCTACTCCCCATACATTGCTTACTGAACCATTCCATACGGCATCACAATTAGATGAGACATCCAGTGTAGCAGGATTTGAAGCAGTTGTTCCGCACAGATTTGTGGCTGATACGGATAGTGTACCGCCTGTATAATCGCTTTCAAAATTAACAGTTATTGTTTGTGTGTTCAAACCTGATGTGATCGTAACACTTGATGGCAAACTCCATACAAAACTGTTAGCATTTGCTGAATATGTAGTAAAAGATATTCCCGCATCTCCAGGACAGTATCCTGTCGGATCAGTCGTGATATCTGCAACTATCGGAGCTTCATCAATTTCTACAGAAGCAGTTGCATTTGCTGCTCCACAACCTCCTGTTGCTGTTACTGTATATGTTACTGTATATGTTCCAGATGTAGAAGTTGACGGCGTAATATCTCCTGTTGTAGAATTAACACTTAAACCGGTTGTTGATGAATAAGTACCACCCGTAGATCCGGTTAAAGTTACAGCTTGAGGACTGGTTATTGAATTACAATATGGTGTACCAGAATACGAAATGGAAGCTGTCGGTGCTGTTGTAACCGTAACAGTTGTTGTTGCTACAAACTGATCACATCCGTTTGCTGCGGCAATCGTGTAGTTTACAATGTAATTACCCGAGGTACTGGAAGACGGAGCAATTGCTCCGCTCGTACTATTCAACGACAAACCTGCCGTTGAGCTGTATATACCACCTGTTGTTCCGGTACGTGTTACTGCAACAGAAGATACTGTTGTACAGAACGGATTTCCTGAATAGTCTATTGTTGCAGACGGTGCCGGTGCAATTTTCACAGAATTTGTTGCTTTAACCATGGTACAACCACCTGATGCTGCGATTGTATATGTTACCGTATATGTACCAGCTGTAGATGTTGATGGAGTTATATCACCCGTAGTAGCATCCAGATCTAACGCTGTATTAGCACTGTACACACCACCTGTGGTTCCCGTAAATGTTACCGGCTGAGGGCTTGTTATTGAGCTGCAATATGGTGTACCGCTGTATGAAATAGTAGCTGTTGGTGTTGCTGTAATGGTAACAGGTGTTGTTGTTACAAACTGATCACACCCATTGGCTGCAGCAACTGTATAAGTCACAACATAATTACCAGCTGTACTGGAAGACGGAGCAATTGCACCGCTTGTACTGTTTAATGACAAGCCTGCTGTTGAGCTATACGATCCTCCTGTTGTTCCGGTAAGTGTTACTGCTTTAGTAGCCAGTGACGTACAGAAAGAACCTCCTGAATAAGTTATAGTAGCAGAAGGTGCTGCTGCAACTTTCACTGATGTGGTTGCTTTTACGATAGGGCAACCGCCTGATGCTGCAATGGTATACGTTACGGTATATGTTCCGGCTGTAGAAGTTGATGGCGTTAAATCACCTGTCGTTGCATCAAGGGACAATCCCGCATTAGCACTATATGCACCGCCTGAAGTCCCTGTAAACGTTACAGATTGAGGACCTGCTATCGAACTGCAATATGGTGTACCGCTGTATGAAATAGAAGCCGTCGATGCCGTTGTAATGGTAACAGGAGTAGTTGTTACAAATTGGCTGCAGCCATTGGCCGCAGAAACTGTATAGGTTACCACATAATTACCTGCTGCACTGGAAGAAGGAGCGATTGCACCGGTTGTGCTATTCAATGATAAACCTGCCGTAGAGCTGTATAATCCACCTGTTGTTCCTGTACGTGTTACTGCTTTAGTAGTGAGAGAAGTACAGAAAGGACTGCCCGAATATGTTATCGTTGCGGAAGGTGCTGCTGCAATTTTCACAGAGTTTGTTGCTTTTACTGCTGCACAGCCACCTGCTGCCGCAATATTGTATGTTACTGTATATGTACCAGCTGTAGAATTAGATGGCGTAACAGCACCAGATGCAGTATTAATGCTTAAGCCGGTAGTTGATGAAAATACACCACCTGAAGTACCTGTTAAAGTTACGGGTTCGTCACTTGTTATTGAACTGCAATATGGTGTACCGCTGTATGAAATAGAAGCTGTTGGCATTTTAGTAATTGTAACAGATGCTGTTGTTAATAATTGACTACATCCGTTGGCAGCTGCTACTGTATATGTTACTACATAACTACCCGCTGTACTCGAAGATGGAGCAATTGCTCCGGTAGAACTGTTTAATGATAAACCTGCTGTTGAACTATACACACCGCCGGCTGTTCCAGTACGAGTTACTGTTTTAGAAGCCAGAGACGTACAAAAAGGACCTCCTGAATACGTTATTGTTGCTGCAGGAGCTGCTGCAATTTTAACTAAAGCAGTTGCTTTTACTGCGGCACAGCCGCCTGATACAGCAATATTGTACGTCACCGTATATGTTCCGGCTGTAGAAGTTGACGGTGTAATTTCCCCTGTAGTGGAGTTAAGAGTCAGACCGGTTGTTGATGAATATGTACCACCTGATGTGCCTGTTAATGTTACGGGTTGAGAACTTGTTATTGAACTACAGTATGGCGTACCGCCGTTGTATGAAATTGAAGCTGTCGGCTTTGCCGTAATCGTTACAGAAGTTGTCGTTGCAACCTGACCACATCCGTTAGCAGCTGCAATTGTATACGTCACAACATAATTACCAGCTGTACTGGAAGATGGAGTAATTGTTCCTGTAGAACTACTGATTGATAAACCTGTCGTAGAACTATACACACCGCCTGCTGTTCCGGTCTGAGTTACTGTTTTAGAAGCCAGAGATGTACAAAAAGGTCCTCCTGAATATGAAATAGTTGCAGCAGGAGCTGTTGTGATTTTTACTGAAGTAGTAGCTTTTACTGCAGCACAGCCGCCTGATGCAGCAATTGTATAAGTGACTGTATATGTACCTGCAGTAGAAGTTGATGGTGTAATATCCCCTGTTGAAGAATTAATTGTTAAACCCGTTGTTGATGTGTATGTGCCACCCGAAGTTCCTGTCAATGTTACAGACTGAGGGCTTGCTACTGAATTACAGAAAGGTGTTGTGCTATATGAAATTACTGCTGTTGGCATTGCTGTGATAGCAATATTTGCAGTTGTTGTGAATTGTGCACATGCGCCCGCTGCTGCGATGGTATACGTTACTACATAATTTCCAGGCGTACTGGAAGCCGGAGCAATGGCTCCTGTAGAACTGTTAATGGATAATCCTGATGTAGAAGTATACACTCCACCTGCTGTTCCTGTTCGTGTAACTGCTTTAGAAGCTAGTGACGTACAAAACGGACTGGCTGAGTACGAAATGATTGCCGAAGGGCAAGCTGCAAATACTTTTATCGAAAATAGCATAGCAAGGAAACTCAATGATAATACCTTTACAAAATAATCTTTTATTTGTAAGCGCATTGGGTTGAAAGCAATATTCATAC
>FTDL01000138.1_pt1 | contig 12850 bp, 12 predicted proteins | sample 1639951 | NCBI WGS metagenome assembly FTDL01 (sample SAMEA3914869, study PRJEB12502) | metagenome | biome: forest; material: soil | place: USA | collected 2012-03-12 | depth 0.1 m
AAAATAATTCATAATTCATAATTCATAATTCATAATTCATAATTCATAATTCATAATTCATAATTCATAATTCATAATTCATAATTCATAATTTTTATACGTGGCCACTTACAACGAACGTTTATTCGACGGAAAATCTTTCAGAAGCAAATTACATTTTGCCCGGTATCATTGGGTAAATAACTGGATTGAAAAATGGAAGCTATCTTCTTATACGATGCTGGAGCTGGGTTGCTACGATGGAAAAACAATTGATTTTTTAAGCAATAAGCCGGTTACATACGCGGGTTATGACGCCAATTGGGAAGGCGGACTCACCATAGCAAAAACTAAATGGAGCAACCATCCGGCATATACATTCCACACCTGTGAAAAACCGGAAGACTTTAGTAATACCGATAAAAAATATGATATAAGCGTTTGTCTGGAAACGCTTGAACATATACCGGCTGCAGATCTGGAAGCCTATATCAGACAATTGAGCATACAAACAAAACAATATTGTCTGGTTAGTGTACCCAATGAAAAAGGTCCGGTATTATTTTTTAAACACATTATAAAATCACTCACGCAGGATAAAGGACAAACAGAATCATACACTGTAAAAGAATTATTGTATGGCTCAATTGGCAGAATGGATAAGGTGCAGCGTATTGACTGCGGACACAAGGGTTTTGATTACGATGCATTAGCGATTGTATTGAGAAAATATTTTACTGTTATAAAAACAGAAGCTATCCCTTTCCCTTTTATTCCGCACGCACTTGGCTTTAATGTTGGCTTTGTATTGAAGAAGAACGATTAAGATGCAGGTCTTATTTATATATAAATAAAAATAAAAAGGCTCATCCATGTTGTGATGAGCCTTTTTATTTATGAATTATTTATATTGTTAAATATTACTATCCAGAACAGCTGATGATGTCGAAGCTTCTTCATCTTTTGGATCAGGGCCATATTCATTCGGACCTTTATCACCATCTTTACAGGCAAGTATAAAGCTGTAGATCGGAATCAGCATATACCAGCCGCTCTTACCAATATCGTGCATTCTTCTTATGTTAACAGAAATAGATGGCACAATACTGACAAGCATAAAAATTGAACTTGTCAAGCCCCTGCCCGACGCTGCATCGTACATGCCTGTCATTACATCAAGAATCGTCAGGGCAAAAATAATCAGCAAATAAAACAAAAGAAAATACCAGTATTCACTTCTCCTGGCTCTGCCCGTAAATACGGCATACTTTTTCATTGCTGCAATAAACCATTTCATACGTATAAAAGTTAAAAGTTAAAGTACCTACTCGTGTGGCTTTTCGGTTACGCCTCGTTTTTATTGTGGTATCTGATCTCCACATAAATCTAATGTACTATTTTCCTGATACGCGTCAAATACAAAAATGTTTTTAACTCTATTCTATTGTTTGGTGTATACAACTAAAACCTGCCGGAATTTGCGTATTTCCAATCCTTGGAGTTTTGTGTACTAAATCATAGAATAGAGCTGTGTTTTTTGATCCACATCAACTTTTTCTGCATTTTTATATTTAATTATGTCAGCAACCGAAAACCGGTATTTTATCGTTAATAAACCATTCAATATGGTTTCACAATTTATCAGCAAGGATCATGTACGTTTACTTGGTGATCTTGATTTTGATTTTCCGGAAGGAACGCATGCGATCGGTCGGCTGGATAATGAATCTGAAGGTTTACTCATTCTAACAACCAACAAAAAAGTTACGCAGCTATTATTTCAAGGTACAAAAAAGCATACGCGCACGTATTTGGTATTGGTTAAAAATATTGTTTCAGAAGAAACAATCCAGTTGTTACAAACAGGAATTTCTATTCGTATAAAGGGAGGAGAAAATTATGTTTCGTCTCCGTGTGAAGCTTCTGTTGTTACAAATGCAAAAGACATATATCCATATGCTTCAGATCCACGCGAAGCGTATCCACACACCTGGGTTTTATTAACCCTTACAGAAGGAAAATTTCACCAGGTACGTAAAATGGTTTTAGCAGTAAACCACCGTTGCTTACGATTGATACGCGTTTCAATCGAAAATTTATTATTGGGAGATTTGAAGCCTGGTGAAGTAAAAGAATTGGAAGAGCAAGAGTTTTTCAGATTGCTGGAGATAGACAGGTTTTAAGAATATGCATTGATATTTCTCTGCATATTTAAAATAGTTTGTTTAAAACTGAACGATTGAATAATTAAATAACTGATTTCTGAAGAATAATAAATACTTTTATAAAGGAATAATTTTCGCTATCATGAAATTGTTTTTTTCTTCTGTACTTTTCATGTTTTACTTTTTAAGTGCAACAGCACAAACAAGTGATTCACTCAACTTTGATAACATCAGCTCTAAAGCTGAACAAGGCGACAGCCGGGCGCAGTATATATTGGGCGGTTACTATGAGCGTGGAGAAAACGTAAAAGCTGATTCAGCCCGTGCATTTTTCTGGTATACCAAATCTGCCGCACTACATAATAAACGCGGACAATATTATCTGGCAAGCTGTTACGAATACGGCATAGGTACTGAACAGGATAATATAAAAGCAGCTTATTGGTATACATTATCTGCAGCACAGAATTATCCCCAGGCTTTATCACATCTGGGATGGATGTATGAGAAAGGAGTCGGGCTTGCTCAGAACTACGATTCAGCGGTTTATTATTATACCATTGCTGCAGAAAAAAATTATGCAACTGCTCAGTACCGGCTTGGTGTATGTTATGATTTAGGTAAAGGAGTTAGCATAAACAAAGAGCTTGCTCTGATGTGGTTTACAAAAGCAGCAGAACAGGAAAATGCGGATGGACAGGCAAGCCTGGGTTATTATTATGAAACAGGTACAGTAGTTCCGAAAGATTATAACAGAGCTTTTGATTTATATTCCAAATCTGCTGCACAGGGGGATGATGCCGCGCAGTACAATCTTGCACGCTGTTATGCCAATGGATATGGTATCAGGGCAGATGATGCGAAAATGTTTTACTGGTATCACAAAGCAGCTCTGCAAAAGTATGGAAAGGCACAATATCTCACCGGCTATTGTTATATGAAAGGCCGCGGCACAACGAAAGATGAAAAACAAGCTATGTATTGGTACAGCCTGGCCGCACAACAAGGAAACACGGATGCACAATTTAATCTGGCTTACTATTATGCGAAAGGGGTTGGCGTTGTTATGAATAAAGACAGTGCTGTATACTGGTATATCAAGGTAGCAGAAAAAGGTGATGTAGACGCCATGATCAATCTGGGGATATTATATGCCGAAGATAGTCTGGTAAAGGACACCGTTCAGGCTATATATTGGTATACGCGTGCAGCCGAAGCCAGGAGTATAAAAGCACAGCGCCTGCTTGCCGAAAGTTTTGATGATGGCCTCATCGTGCACCGGGATTCTGTCAAAGCAGCGTACTGGTATCTGCAGGCTGCACAGCAGGGCGACTCGATCGCACAAAATAAAACAGGCACGCGTTACATGGAAGGTGATGGTGTGGAAATCAGCTATACGCAAGCAGTGTATTGGTATCATAAAGCAGCGAATCAAAATTATGCAATCGGCATGAGCAATCTGGGGTATTGTTATCTCAATGGAAAAGGTATAAGAAAAGACACAGACTCTGCTGTTTACTGGACTCAGAAAGCTGCACAGAAAGGAAGCCGCAAAGCGCAATACAATCTGGGTGTGATCTATTCAAGCCGCGAGGGACTTATAACCAAACCGGATGATAAAAAATCTTTTTACTGGTTTAAAAAAGCTGCCGAACAGGGACACGCCAATGCACAATATTATACAGCTGAAAATTACCGTACCGGCGCCGGCATAAAACAGGATTACCGCGAAGCTGCCATGTGGTATGAGAAAGCCGCCAGTCAGGGAGATGCGGATGCACAATATGGGTTATTCTTATGTTATTTCCAGAAAGGAGCTATGCAGAATTATAAACAGGCAACCTACTGGCTGAAGGTAGCTTATGACAATAATTCCAAACAAGCCATAGCATTTATGCATAAGAATGAATACTGGTATCTGCAATACAAACAGAAGTAATCTGTCAGACTTTTATTTTTTGAAGTTTATTGTTAGTAGTAATTAGTAGATACTTATGTTGCGAACCTTCCGTTTTAATAGCAGTATTTATTGAGACACAGAAGTCGGTTAAACAATAAGACTCCCGATAAAATCATTCTTATCCGGAGTCTTATTGCTATTATTGATTATTAATCTCTTAATTTATAAATTATATCATACTTCATAAATTATCAATTATCAATTCTTGCAAAACCGTAATTTACAACCTAGTTTTTATCTCTTTTAAATGCCTTATTTAAAAGAAGAATATTAATAATAAATAACACTATAAAAATCATAATCTGAATTTGAGCATACGTTCTTATTCGAAAAGATGAATCAATTAGTTGGCCTATTTTTATTCCATGCTGCTCAATAACATATTTTAATTCTAATTCTATCGCTAAATAAAAATATAAGAACGATACCAATAACAGAATCAATACGATTATAATAATACTTTTTTTCATACATTTCGACCACTCACTCACTGCTCTGGAGTGTTAGTTAAATTCTAATTTAGCGAAATAAATCTACTTTAATATGTTATTAAACATCACGTAACACTTGGTGTTTATCCGAAAAGGCAAAACAATGGTTAGATGTGTAATCAGCAATGATTGCAATCTGTTATTTTTCTTCTATCCCCACAAACAAATCTTCACACAAGCTTCAAGCATATCAACCTTTTTAGAATAACAAAGTGTACTTCTGCCAAGTCTTTTAAGATGCGTACGTAATGTCAAATTCATTCGTTCAATCCTATTTGTAACATATCTCCCAGGCTTGTGAATTAATTTATCAATCAATGTCGGATAAATATTCAAGCCATCTGTATAGATTTTTTCAGGATGATATTTCAATACTTTATCTACGATCTTTTTAATATCTTCTTTGTTTCTTCGCCCGATTAATAAATCCACAACGCTCCTCGTACTTTTATTAATGGCATAAATCAACCATTGATCGTTCTTTTTATGTCCTGCAAAAGTATGCAACTCATCCATTTCATATATGCATCCCTCACCACTCACATATGTACTTTCTAATGTGGATGCTAGTGAACGAATTCGTTTTATTACTGTAGTATTAGAAATTTTAATTAGTCTTCCTATTGATCTTATACCACAGCTATTCTTAACATACTGAATAATTTGTTCGTTTGTTTTTACATCATACGCCTTATACACATATATTTTTTGCTGATATTTTTTACACGATGCACAATAATACTTTTGTTTTCCTGTACTATTCTTTCCTGCTTTTGAACATTTTTTTTTACAATATTTACAGTTCATAAGAATTTTGCTGATCTGATAATCTGAAACAACAGGTTTGAAAAAAGCTTTATATGTTAAATTTTAAGACAATAAAAAGAGGTGTGCATATACTTGCACACCTCTTTTTACAATAATAATTACTTTTTATTTAATGAATATCAATACATTGTAAACTAATTTAAACAAAACTGATAATCTGATACATTACCCAAATTACCAATTCCCCCAATTCTTAAATATTACGATAATCATGTAATCTTTCTAAGTTTTGTATTATGAATTGATATCAATTCATATAATAATATTTTGCAATTCAATAATTTCTTCCATGAGAATATTATCATAATCATTCTCACCATTAGGATAAAACCAATATCCTGAATTAGTCTCTTCAATTGTAATATATTTAAATTGTTTTGGTTTTTTTTTGATTGTTTTTATGTAAGTAATCCAACCAACTTTATTTGAAGTAGTTAATTTATCTCCTAAATTATAAGATGTTAAAAGTGCGTGATCAGGATTCCAAATATTAGCGAGAATAGCTATAATTTCTTTTGCTTTTTTAACTTGCAAAAGCTCTTTGTATCCTTTTCCTTCATATGGCAGTTTTATCACGCAGCAATTATTCAAATATTTAGACGCTGTACCAACATTAAAAGATATGGCACATGATTCATAATCTTTTTCACCATTCCATAAACTTAACGCAAAGCCCATTTCAGTATATCCATTAATAATAGAATCTTGTTTTTTAAGAGAGTTCATATAAAGATTTTCGACACTCTGTCCATTCAGTAAAATTTTCTCTTGTAAAGCACCATTTCTACTTTTACCTAACATATACCAATTAGCAAACTGGTGATCTATATTTGATAATAGTTGTAACGTTTTTAATGTTTTGTTAGTAATCTCGGAAAGTGTTTCAGAACGCGCTCCCCAATAGCTTCCTATATAAAAAGAATCTTGCATATAATATTTGTTAATGTGGTGGATTATATTTTAATGTAATCCCCTCTATGTTATTTGCTTTAAATAATTTTTTTGTAGCCTCCAAGCTTTTCTGGCTTGAGAAATTCCATTCTATAATAGCTCCTTCCGCAGCTTTTAATTGCCTTCTTGCTTGATCAAGAAGAGGAGCCTGCCCTTTAAACCAAGAGTAAAACTCACCTGTTTTACTTACAAAGTTATCATATGAACTTTTAGCTTCAAGTAAAACATTACCTTTTATGCCATCAAATTTAACACCATTGAGATTAAAAGCTTTTCCAGCTTTAACCCCCGTAACATATTCTTGATAAGCAATTGCTTTTTGAGACCACCCAACTGTACTTTCAGCTACCCAAGAGCCTCCTTTAACTGCAGTAGAAACAACAGCACTATTTGGTACTTTCAACATTGGACGAGATGCAGTTCCAGCTGTAAGAACAATACTTATTGAAGCATCTGTATAACTGGCAACTGTGTTTGCAGTATTTTTTGAAACACCAGCCGTTTGTAGCCCTGTGCTTATACCTTGTTCGGTAAATGATTGTGTTTCATTTCCAGTCCATAATTGTGTTAAGCCTGAAGACGCTACGTCGGCACCATGAACTACTGCAATTCCTCCAACGACCGCTCCAACTCCTGTCCAAGATGTAGCCGCACCTCCTGTTGCTCCTGCTGCCATCTCAAATACACCTCCAACAAATTTTAATCCCCCTAGTACTCTTGTCATATTAGAAGGTGGTGATCCTCCTTCTAGACCATCAATATCAATAAACATTATTGGACTATTGCTGGCGAATTGATATGGTGTCAACTCCGGATATTTTTTTATCAATGGATCTACACTAAAGAATCTTGCAAGCGCAGGATTATAGGTCCTCAATCCATAATCTTGCCACCCATCTTCTAGATCATTTTCTTTTCCGTTAAACCCATACCTGTAAATACTCGCGCTGGTATACTGACGATTGGCAACCACCATGCCGAACGGATAATAATCCGTTGCAGAGTTCACAATAGCTGCCGCAGCAAGCCTTCTGTAGTCAGAGAGCGTTGTTCTGACATTTCCTAAATGATCCGATAGCTCATAAGACTTATTGCCATACATGTGCGCACCTATGTTTGCAAGGTTTGCAACACTTACGTTTGGTGTCGCGACTCCGATCCTACTCGACCCATACAGATACTGTTCGGCAAGTACCGGCGCATCATCACTTACACTGTTGTATTCATACACACCCATCACGTTACCGCTGGCATCGCGAAGATAATAGGTCGCTGCGATACTTCCATCCTTACGGATCACTTTCTTAACCGTGCGCTGTCCTTGTGCATCGTACTCAAACTCCAGGTTCGGTTTTGTGCTGGTGGCTGTACGGATCACCTTGTGTACCTTACCGCTCACTGTCCACTGGATGCTGTCGATCTCTTCCTGTACATCTTTAATCAGGTTACCGATGGCATCATAGCTGTAATTATCTGCGGCCTGGTTCTCGATATCGGCTGTTGTCGCGGTCGCACCGATCGCATCATACACCGCACGCAGTTTGTTGGTCGTATGCTCATACCCGTTTGCCTTGGTCTCATAGCTGTAGCTTAACTGATCAAACTGCGCCCCCGTGTTATCATACCTGTTTAAGGTCTGGATATTGCCGTTGGCATCGTAACTATAACTTGTGCTGTAGGCCGTGCCACCTGTTGCGCCCGGCGTATATCATACCCCACAAATTACCAATTCCTACTTTATTACTATTATCAATGAAATATATTAAGAATGAATCTTCATCATTATAAGTATTTCTCTCAACTCCAATAAATTTAATATTGTAAATATTTATACTCCACCTCTGCCGAGCAAATTCACACTTCCTTAAATCCGAAGGAAGATATTTTAAATACGACGATTCTAACTCAATTTTATCAATTATATCTTTCATTTATTATTTTAGTACTATCAACAATTCGTTTTTACTCATAAAATCTGTTACTCTAAAATTGTCGATGGACTTAATCTCTTGAAAAAAATCATTAAATATTTTTTCTCGTTTGCTTAAATTAGTACTAATAACTTTAAATTTTAATACGTTTGTAGTAAATGCTTTTTGATTATTTATCGAAGCTAATAGAGCTAGTTCAGCAATAATATTCTTATCTGTAGTATCATTAAAAAACCTTCTTAAATTTTGTTTTTGAATAAAGTATTTCAAATAAGTACTATCATTTATTATATGATTAGTAATATTTAAAATATCTTTCGTTGTCTGTGTGCCTCGCGTAAAACCTATTTCTTTCACCCAATGGTATTCTGAAAAAGATGTTGGGTAAATTTTTTGCTCAAAAATTTTACTATATCCATTTTGTTTTAATAATTCATGCCATTTATTATAATTTTTTACTAGGTTATTTATTATAGACTGATTTATTGTATCTATTTCACCTATTTTATTATTCATTCCACTACAATTATATCTCTTTAAATCATATATGACATTATTTTTATTATCAACTAAATTATATTCTAGTTGAATTTCATCGTTAGTAAATAAAAGATAAATATGTTTAAGTAAAGCTAATTTAATAGACGAATAATATTCTATACAAAGACTTCCACTACTTACTTTTTCTTCATTAATTATATTTTGATAAATATAAGGTTCATAAAATGGATAATATTTCAATATTTGATTATTTATATCAATCTGATTATAACTAGCATTACTCAATGCTTTGAAACAAGAATCAATTTTTTTTTCTCGATCTCTATCAGATAAAATTGCTTGCGAATACAAAATATGCATTTGCAGTATAAAGATTAAACTTAATATATATCTAGTGTCCATTTTTAACGTTTGTTTGAATTTTGTTAAATTGATCATTATCAATTACAGTTTGCCCATTTGATGTACTTCCTCCTGTGGTATTTACCTTAGGATCTTGCCAACCATTCATATTTGTATTGATCCAAACCTCAGGATTGCTAAAATTTGGATTTTGACCGGGCGCAGCAGGTATTGGTCCTTTTTGAACTCCTCCTTTAGTATCAACAGTAGATTTATTTTGAAAATATTCGAAATGCTCATACTTACCACTGCCTGTCCCATAAACTACTATGTCACCTTCCTGAGTTATATTATCAGCAGAAAAATTTTGAGCTGCTTTATCACCAGAGTCAGCTATTTTCTGAGCATTTTCTTCAATATCGGATCCTTTAATAAACCCTTCTGATTTTAATATATCGTCAGTTATTTGATCAGAGCTAATTACAATATTAGAGGTTTTAGGCAATAAACTATTTGAAGTACAATTTTTTTCTCCATCACAGAATGAAGTAACATCTGTTTGACTCGTAATGTTTCCTTGAGCATCAAAAGTTACTCTAGTTACAGTTTTTGATGTAGGAATGAAAACCTCCACTTTAGTTCCATTATTAGCCATTATATATCCCCACTTACCTTCCATTACAAACATTACACTATTTGATCCTATAGCGAAAAAACCATTATTTTTAGTAGTCAGATTTTTGTCAATAGTTACAATCACATTCCCATTTTGATCTCTAACCCATCTACCATTTCCATCAGAAAAATATATTGGGTTATTTAGACTATAGCTATACGGCGAGAAATTTGGATATTGTTTACATAATAGATCTACCGCCAACCATCTACCCAATCTTGTGTCATAAATCCTAGCTTCGAAGTCATAATCTCCGCCTATCAGATCATCTTCGTGCTCTTTTCCATTAAACCCATACCTGTAAATATTCGCGCTCGTATATTGTCTGTTTGCAATAATCATCCCGAACGGATAGTAATCCGTAGCGCTGTTCACTATACCGGCAGCCAGTCTGCGGTAGTCACTTAAAGTTGTTCTGACATTGCCTAAGTGATCACTCAGCTCATACGACTTTAACCCAAAGGCCCTGCTGCCAAGAACTGTTCCCTGTGCGCTGGTTACTGCACCCGCTCCCGTTGTTGCTACACCGATCCGTGACGATCCATACAGATACTGTTCGGCAAGATTTGGTGCATTATCGCTCACACTGTTGTACTCGTATACAGACATCACGTTCCCGACAGCATCCCGAAGATAATAGGTCGCTGCGATACTTCCGTCTTTACGGATCACCTTTTTAACGGTGCGCTGTCCTTGTGCATCGTACTCAAACTCCAGGTTCGGCTTCGTGCTTGTGGCCGTACGGATCACCTTGTGTACCTTACCGCTCACTGTCCACTGGATGCTGTCAATCTCTTCCTGTCTGTCTTTAATTAAATTACCGATGGCATCATAGCTGTAATTATCCGCCTGCTGGTTCTCGATATCGGCTGTTGTGGCGGTCGCACCGATTGCATCATATACCGCACGCAGTTTATTGGTCGTATGTTCATACCCGTTTGCCTTGGTCTCATAACTGTAGCTTAACTGATCAAACTGCGCACCGGTGTTATCATACCGGTTTAAGGCCTGGATGTTACCGTTGGCATCGTAACTGTAGCTAAAGTAAATTCCAAAAGACAAATAACAATTCGCCGCGGCGAACCAAACAGATGAAAGTTTAGATATTGCTTTATCAAATAAGAATAATTTCAAAGAACTTTATTTCTCATACCCCACAAGTTACCAATAGGGGTGTCATTTATTGAGATACAAAAAACGGTTTTTAAATAATAAAGCTCCGGATAAAATCATTCTTACTTGTAGCCTTATTACTATTATTGATTATCAATCTCTTAATTTATAAGTTATAGCATACCCCACAAATTACCAATTTCCCTTCTATTGTGTATTTTTCAAATAAACAATAGAATCTGGAATATGTTTTTTTTCAGAATATTCAATCATTTTTTGAATAATTTCTTCTCTGAAAATTGTTACGTATAACAAAGAATCCTTTGTTGATATATTTTCTAAATATAAAGAATCACTACAAATATCTATTCCTATGATATGTGAATAGTATGTAACATCAAACATCAAATAAGGGTATTTATCAATAAAATATAATCGATCATCTAAATAATCTTCTAAAGCAACGTCTTTAAATATTTGATAACATTTAATACAGCCATTAGTCATATTATTATTACATCCATATGGATGGCTCCAATGAGTTATTTTATCAATTGTATCATAAAATTCATATAGATATCTACTAGATATATATCTACCATTTAAACCATCATAATTTAAATAAATCAATTTCTCCTTCTTTTTGTCAATTAAAAAATCACCAGAACAAGATGAAGTTATATTTACAATAAAGATTATACCTAAGAGTATAATAATGATTTTATTTTTTTGCAAGGTCTTGTTTTGTTTTAGGTTGATAAGTTACTTGGCCATTTACTGTTACTGTTTTCCACATAGATGCATTTCTTACCCAGTGACCCTCTGCATCTTTTGTCATATATAATTTGATAAACTGCTGATAATTATATTCTCTTAATTTATTAATATCCCTTTTAAATTCTGGAGAGTTTAAATTGTTTTTAGATACAGAATAATGGTTTATAATCATAAAGTCGCTTATTGCTCTTTTTTTATCATTAATTACCATACTAAAATAACTAACTCCATCAACGGCTGCATCATATTCTGTCTGTGTAATTTGTTGTTTAGTGTGATTATCTATACCACCAACACCAGCGCTGACAACTTTTTGCCATGCAACAACTGCAGCTTCATCATAAACTGTTGCACCCCAATCATTATCTAAAGAGTTTTGGCCAACAGCACCTATTCTATCATATCCTTGATCATGATTTAATGCTGCTTTATCAACATCATCTATCGGTGAAGGCAAATAATCATACTCCTTACTGAAAGTCCCATTAGCTAATGGTTTATATAATGATGTTGGTCCTCTATATAAACCATAATCAGCATAATTATAGTTTGCCATTCCCCTAGCATAGAATGGTACAGGTACTTGTCTTGTAACCATTACTCTTTTAAACTCCTTAGATTTTGTTGAAGCATTTGCTTGATTATGATATAAATATAATACTCCTGGGCCACGTGGTCCATAATTCCTTGGATCATTAGCATCAAATCGTTGTATTATAATTTTATTTTGACCAGTAGCTTCATTATGAATTATAAAATAGAAAACATGTTCTAACCCATCTAAATCTATTCCATTAATCGGACTATTACTAGCAAACTGATAAGGAGTTAATTCTGGGTAACATGGACTCATTTGATCAATACTTAAGAACTTCGCAATATTCGGGTTATAGATACGGAAGCCATAATCATACGTAGCTCCACTTCCACCTAATCCTTCAGGATCCTGCTCTTTGCCATTAAACCCATACCTGTAAATATTCGCACTGGTGTATTGTCTGTTTGCAATAATCATCCCGAACGGATAATAATCCGTAGCGCTGTTCACTATACCGGCAGCCAGTCTGCGGTAATCACTTAAGGTAGTACGCACATTACCCAGGTGATCACTTAGCTCATACGACTTCAAACCAAAG
>FTDL01000062.1_pt1 | contig 12758 bp, 11 predicted proteins | sample 1639951 | NCBI WGS metagenome assembly FTDL01 (sample SAMEA3914869, study PRJEB12502) | metagenome | biome: forest; material: soil | place: USA | collected 2012-03-12 | depth 0.1 m
AATTAATTGAGGTAACATTTTTTAAACTAAAAGTAAATTTACTAGTTCTTTCACTATTTGTCGGCATTACCAATTAATATCGCATTTTTGCACTTTAATTTTGACAGGATATTACTCTTTAAGGAAATATTGATTGTTGATACGAAGATATTTAAATAGAGGGGTACCTGCATGGAAGGTTCAAATTTAAAATAAAAAAATAATTCATTGAAACAGATATATTTCAGGCATTTGGCGAACTGCTTTTTTTATTTGGAATTTCAAACTATACATATTTAATTGAAATCCTAAAACAAAATAAAAAGGTCTCCTGATTTCTCAAGAGACTTTTTGGGTGGATGACTGTTGAAATGTCGAACCGTTTTTATGAAGACATCAAAACTCTGAACAATTTAAAACGATATTTATCAAATAGTTAATAAAATTCACTTTTTATTCATTATTGACTACTAAGTTTGAATAGTAATAATGAGTGCATGAAAATTCTTGTTGTATCAAGCGATAATTCTTTTTCTTTTCCGGATTGTCTGGCAAAAAAAGCTTTGTGGCGAATTGACTTTCCGGCATCTGCAACAGAAGCTTCTGAAAAAGTACATTTGTATGAGTACGATTGTATTCTCCTTTATACATTCTTTAATAATAAAGATTGGGAGCAACTCTTATATAACATTATTCAAAAAAATAATACAACAGGACTTATTCTCCTTTCTGATAAAATAGAAGTTGATCAAAAAGTCAAAGTTCTCAATGCAGGTGCAGATGATTGTTTGATACTTCCCATTCATCCGGATGAATTAAAGGCTCGAATCCTGGCTATTGTCAGAAGGAAAAAATTTAATTCAGGTCATCAAATCAACTTTGCCAATATCATCATTAATCTGGACCAAAGGCAAATCTCTGTATGGAATACACCGATTGCTTTAACTCCTAAAGAATACGATATCTTAATTTATTTTATCATGAATCGCACTAAAACAATATCTCCTACTCTTCTTTCAGAATATTTGTGGGGAGATGCCACGGATGATAAAGAGTCCGGTAACTTATTAATTACTCACATTAAAAATTTGAGAAAAAAATTAAAACAAGCCAAAGCTGAAATAGAAATTAAAAATATCTATGCTACAGGCTATCAAATTATTGAACTCTAAAGAAGAAACATATGAAATGGATTACAAGAGAACGTCCTAAAATTGACAGAATTGCTTGTCCATGGCTAATCAAACGATTTATAGATCCGGATGCGGAGTTCATATATGTGCCCACGGATCAGGTAATTGATAAAGCATTGGAATTAGATGCTATCCCATATGATATTGCAGGAGTTGAATATACGCACGAAGGGAAATTCTGCACCTTCGATTATTTCCTTAAAAAGCACGAGATAAAAGATGAAGCCTTACACCGCCTTGCTGTTATTGTACGCGCAGCAGATACGGATAATTATTCATTAGCTCCACAAGCTTCTGGACTTTTTGCTATATCAGCCGGTCTATCTTATAACATAAGAGATGACCATGAAATGCTTGCACACGGGCTAGTGGTATACGATGCCTTATACAGTTGGTGCAAATACGTAAGTACAGAAACTCATGGATGGGAATTCAAAAAATAAAATTTATTTTCTCTATGAATACAGTAAGATTAAAATCTATTTTTATTTTAACATCATTGCTATGTACGTTACCTCTTTTCAGTCAGTCATTACCAACTGATTCTAGCATTACGCACAAACAAGCATCTGTACATTCTTACCCTGAAATAAAGGGATACGTTGGCCTTGTAGCTCCTGTTTATACGTTCAGCAATGGCGGTAACGCATTAAATGGTAAAAGTAGTTTTGTTATAGGCAATCCATGGGGAATCAACATTTGGAAAAACAAACGTTTTGGTTTCTCTTTTGAATTTACACCATTCTTAAAAATTGACAGTAAGGATAGTAAAATATCTGATTTCCTCTTCCATCCGGGAGTATTATACAGATTAGGCCATGAATGTACTTTTATAGGCCGGGCTGCATATGAAACATCAGGAAGATATGGCTTCACTCCTATTCTTAATAAAGTAATAAAACGGACTCCAACAAATACATTTTTTATTGCTGCATTATTACCTGTTCGATTTGGTAATGAACATGCGCCGAGTTATACGCCAGCATTTCAAATAGGCATCGGATTTTAAAAACGTATCATGAATACTTCACAAGCATCAATTCCTTATTCTCTACGTGAGCTCATTATCTACTTTCTTAAATTAGGTACATGGGGGTTTGGCGGCCCTGTTGCACTGGTAGGTTATATGTATAGAGATTTAGTAGAAAACAAAAAATGGATTTCTGAAGAAGATTACAAAGAAGGTATGGCACTTTCTCAGCTTGCTCCAGGGCCACTTGCTGCTCAGTTGTCTATCTACCTCGGTTATGTACATTACAGAATTTTAGGAGCAACGTTAGTAGGTATTGCTTTTGTATTACCTTCCTTTGTAATGGTATTATGTGTTGGCTGGGCTTATGTATCATTTGGCGGGCTTCCCTGGATGCAAGCTGTATTTTATGGTGTAGGTGCAGCAGTAATCGGTATCATTACAATCAGTAGCTATAAACTAACAACTAAAAGCATTGGTAAAGATCCATGGCTATGGGGAATTTTTATCATACTTACCGCATTTACGTTTATTACTGAAGAAGAAAATATTTGGCTTATACTCGCCTCTGGCTTTTTAATATGGTTTGTTAAAAGTCTTCCTAAACTAAACAAAGCTTCCATTAATTTATTTTTATGGCCAACGCTATTACAAATTCCCTCTACTTTAGGAGCAGGTAGCAAATTATGGCAGATAGCTTGGTTCTTCACAAAAGCCGGAGCTTTTGTATTCGGTAGTGGTATTGCTATTGTACCTTTTTTATATGGCGGTGTAGTAAAAGAGTATCACTGGTTAAATGAGCAGCAGTTTGTAGACGCAGTAGCGGTTGCAATGATAACTCCTGGCCCAGTAGTTATAACGGTAGGATTTATAGGCTACTTGGTAGCAGGTATACCGGGTGCTTGTGTTGCAGCGTTAGCTACATTTCTTCCTTGCTATATCTTTACTGTTTTGCCTGCTCCTTATTTTAAGAAATATGGAAAACATCCTGCTATCAAAGCGTTTGTGGATGGTGTAACTGCTGCTGCAATTGGTGCTATTGCCGGAGCTGTAATTGTACTTGCCAAAAGAAATCTTACTGATATTCCTACGATCCTCATAGCAATTACAACTGCATTAATTTTATTCAAATTAAAAAAGCTGCCAGAGCCATTTGTAATTCTGGCAGCTTCCCTTATTGGAATCGTTCTTAAACTATATGTACTATGAAAGAGACGATGCAATCATTATAGAGTAGTGCAATGACTTAATGATGTATAAATTCTTATAAAAGTATCAATAGTTCGAACACCATCAGGGATCAAATAAAAAAGCCTTCAATTTTTGAAATTGAAGGCTTTTTTGATGTGGGTAGTAGATGGGGCTCGAACCCACGACCCTCGGCACCACAAACCGATGCTCTAACCGACTGAGCTACAACTACCGTGTTCCAAAACGTTTGTTTTAGGTCTGCAAAACTACCACTTACTTGGTAAAAATACAAGCCTTCTGCAAAAAATTATCTTTCAAAAGTTAAACGCCTTCCCTTTTTCGTTTCATTGAATATTCCTTCATGATAGGCCCAATGACCTGAAACAAAGGTATCTGTTACCTTAGATGTAAACATATGCCCTTCAAACGGAGACCAGTTACATTTTGAAAAAATAGTATTTTTTTCCACCATCCATGGTTTATTCAAATCAACCAGTACCATATCAGCAAAATACCCTTCGCGTATAAAACCTCTCTTTTCAATCTGAAATAACTTCGCTACGTTGTGTGCCGTTTTTTCAACTATTTTTTCAAGCGAAATTTTTCCTTCATGATATTTATCCAACAATGCCACCAGACTATGTTGTACTAATGGACCACCCGATGGTGCTTCCAGATAAGGCAATTCTTTTTCTTCAATTGTATGCGGTGCATGATCGGTTGCAATCACGTCAATACGGCCGTCCAATACGGCTTTCCAGATTGCTTCTCTGTCTGCAACTGTCTTAACTGCCGGGTTCCATTTGATATAATTTCCTTTTGTTGCATAATCTTCGTTTGAAAACCACAAATGATGTACACAGGCTTCAGCCGTAATTTTCTTTTGCTCCAATGGAATATCATTCCGGAACAGATCCAGCTCTTTTGCAGTAGAAATATGTAAGATATGCAAACGCGTACCGTGCTTCTTTGCCAGGGCAACAGCCTTCGAAGAAGATGCATAACAGGCATCTTCGCTGCGTATTAAATGATGATGTGTTGCATTCAGCTTATCGCCATACAATGCTTTATACTTCTCTGTGTTTGCACGGACAATCGGATCCTCTTCTGCGTGAATGGCAATAAGCATCTTTACTTTTGAAAAAATCTCATCCAGCATCGCTGAATTATCTACCAGCATATCGCCCGTAGAGGATCCCATGAATATTTTTATTCCGCACACATTTTTTGGATTCGTTTTCAACAGCTCGTCGATATTGCTGTTTGTTGTCCCCATAAAAAAAGAATAGTTTGCCAGACTGGTGCGCGACGCTATTTCATATTTATCTTCCAGCAACGCCTGTGTCACGGTTGGCGGTTTGGTATTCGGCATTTCCATGTAACTGGTGATCCCTCCTGCCACTGCTGCACGTGACTCTGTATAGATAGTCGCTTTATGTGTCAATCCCGGCTCTCTGAAATGTACCTGATCATCTATTAAGCCCGGCAGCAAGTATTTGCCGGTTGCATCTATCGTTTGATCTGCGACTGCAGCAATCTTTCCGATCTGTTTGATCAATCCGTCCTCAATCCAGACATCTGCCTGAAAGATCTGGCCTTCATTTACTATATTTGCATTATGTATTTTAATACTACCCATATCTTACAATTCAAATTTGGGTCAAAGGTACTAAATCTAATGTTCACTGCCGTGGATCATAATTCATAATTCATAATTCATAATTAATACACCTTTGAATTTCGAAGAACTTAAATTAAACAGACAACTGCTGAATGCGATTGAAGAAGCAGGATATACTGAACCTACTGAGATTCAATACAAAGCCATTCCTCAGATTCTTGCGGGACATGATATTATTGGTGTTGCACAAACAGGAACAGGAAAAACGGCTGCTTATGCACTGCCTGTTTTAATGAAAATAAAATATGCACAGGGGCATAATCCGCGTGCACTTATTTTCGGACCAACCCGTGAATTGGTGATGCAGATTGAAATTGCCATAAAGCAGCTGGCAAAATATACAGACCTGCGTATTGTTGCGCTCTATGGGGGTGTTGGTACTAAAACTCAGAAAGAACATCTGCAAAAAGGTGTTGATATTATCGTTGCCACACCGGGTCGTTTTCTGGATCTGTATCTGGAAGAAGAAATTGTTTTGAAAGAAGTAAAAACAATGATTCTGGATGAGGCAGATAAAATGATGGACATGGGTTTTATGCCTCAGCTGCGTAAGATGCTGGAAGTAATTCCACGCAAACGCCAGAATTTACTCTTCTCTGCAACCATGTCTGAACGTGTGGAACGGTTAACCGAAGAATTTCTGGAATATCCCATGAAAATTGAGGTGACACCGCAGGCAACTCCCGCAACTCTGATCAGTCAGAAACTTTTTAAAGTGCCGAATTTTAAAACTAAAATTCATTTACTGGAGTATCTGATCCGCAAAGATCTTTCTGTAACCCGGACCATTATTTTCGTACGGACAAAAAAATCTGCAGACGATATCTATAAATTCATCATCCGTAAAACGACCAATACATGCCGAATTATTCATGCCAATAAAGATCAGAATAGCCGTATCAATGCGATGGATGATTTTAAAGACGGTACAATCAAAATTCTGGTTGCAACCGACGTGGCGGCACGGGGCATTGACGTACGCGAGGTAAGTCATGTGATCAATTTTGATGTGCCTATTATTTATGATGATTACATTCACCGGATCGGGCGTACAGGCAGGGCCAATCACACAGGTACTGCTATTACCTTTGCTACACAAGCAGAAATGTATCACATTGATAAGATTGAAAAAATTATCCGGATGCCTATACCTGTTGAGGAAATTCCTGCTGCAGTTGAAATCACTGAAACGAGCTTTGAAGAAGCTCAGGAATTTGCGCGTGAGCTGGATTTTTACAAGAAAAAGGAAGATCCTACATACAAAGGAGCCTTCCATGAAAAGAAACGAGACCTGAAACCCGACTCAAAAACGAGTTCATATAAACCTGGCAAACCTGCGAAACCCAAGGTATCTAAAGCGAATAAACAAGTAAAAGCCAAACCGGTAAAACCAAAAACACCCAAATCTCCTAAAAAATAATTGGTTCTATTGTGCATAAATAATTACATAACTATTGGAATTAACATTTGTATACATTAAATTTGTTCATCTTAAAGAGTAAAAGTTATTGTATTTACATAGCAGGCCTAAGCCCCTCTGAAAATAGAAAAACATTTAAGATTCCATAGCTGGTTGAAAGATCCCGGAGTTTAGTTGGCCCCCCGCCGCTTGCTCCGGGTTTATTTTTTATAAGCATTTTTTCATCCACGTTCACCCATTGTTTGCCCGTAGTTCATCTGTATTTTATCCATAGTTCACCCGTACTTCACCCGTATGTAGACGTAGGAAAATCCTATCCGGTACCTGATATATCAGGCATTTTTCCCATATATATCCCACGTATGTCCCAGGTCTTTCCCATATATGTTCCATATGCCTCCCACATATATCCCATATATATGACATCTGAAAGATATACTATGGAATACTATACAGCCGGGCAGTACGTCATAAAAAGGTGTAAAGCGCATGGGCGGTTATATGCCGGTTGACATTTTCTTATTAGTTAGTAATTTTGCTCCGGAAACACGTTTTAATTGTTTTTTTGCATCATCATGAAATAATTCTTCTTACACTATAGGATAGCCCTATAAGTAAAAACAGTCAACCTATCCTCCCCTTAAACCGTAAAAACATTAAAAATATTACTGAAAAATGATCCAGTTACCAGCATCGTTCGATATACAAGGTCACCGCGGCTGCAGAGGTTTATTGCCTGAAAATACCATAACCGCATTTACAAAGGCACTGTTAATGGGTGTCACTACACTTGAGTTTGATCTGGTTATTTCAAAGGACCATAAAGTTGTCGTTTCGCACGATACGTTTTTTCATCATGAAATTACCATGATGGTTGACGGGGAAAATGTAACCGAAACAAACGAGCAGCAATTCAATTTATATGAAATGAACTATGCAGACATTAAGGAAATTGATGTTGGCATGAAAGTTCATCCACGTTTTAAAAGCCAGCTGAAAGTACCTGCTGTTAAGCCTTTATTTAAAGAATTAATAGAAACAGCCGAGCGCCTTTCTTCAAAAATTCACTATAACGGAGAAATAAAATCTACTCCGGAAGGCGATGGTATAAATCACCCGCGTATTGAAGTATTCTGTGATCTGGTAGTTGCTGAAATACAAAAGGCAAATATTACAAACCGTTTTACCATACAGTCTTTTGACACAAGAGCGCTGGAATATATACACAGCAAATACCCGGAGATAAAACTTTCATATCTGATAGAAAATAAAGAATCTTTAAAAAAGAATCTTGCAAAACTGTCTTTCACTCCGGCTGTTTACAGCCCTGACTATACATTGCTTTCTAAAAAAGACATTGACGCTGCACATAAATTAGGTATGCATGTTATTCCATGGACGGTTAATACAAAAGAAGAAATAGTCAGTATGATAGAGCTCGGTGCAGATGGTATTATTACAGATTATCCGAATTTATTTTTCTCCTGATTCAATAAAAATATCTGAAATCAGGTCTACGTATGCTCTTTACCGGATGCATAAACATACTCTTTGTATTAAATGCCTGTGCTGTATAATTAGCTAATATAATGTAGTTTACGGCCATTAAGCTTTAATCCCTCACGGGTAGAAATATGCCATGCTGTTAGTTTCTATGCTTTGAAATCCCTGGAGGTTTTAGTTAGATACACCCAAAAGTAGAATAGAGCCATCATAATAATCTAATGTTACTGGTGAGGTGATAAATAAATAAAAGCCCGGTTATATACTACTTATTTCTGCATCCGTAACAGCCATTCTGTCTTGTATATATCCGTTTGTTCCAGTGTCCAGCCCAGTAAAATCTGCATCGCATCAATCAGTGCTACATAATAAGATTCAACTTCTTTTCTTCTGAAATAAAAATCAGCCGTACGGCGGATCATAAAATCTTCAGGCTTGCAGACAAATTCATGTTTTATTGTGTATTGGAGCTGCGCTTTCAGCCAATCCGGCAAGTGTATATGCTGCAGCCGTTCATCAATGTAATTCAGTTCTGTAATGTATGTATCTATATTGCTTCCGTACAAACGGATCAGCCGCGTTGCCGTAGAGTGATCAACACCAATAGATATAAGCTCTGGTATTTTTTTATCTATGAACGTATTCAAGCCGCCGTGCTTTGCAATATCTCCGCCGCTTAAAATATGTGTTTCGGTAGAACAATCACCTGCCTCATAATCTTCCTGTAAACGGTCTACTACAAGATCTACAATACGCTCAGCCATTTTACGGTACCCCGTAAGTTTACCACCGGCAATACTCAACAAACCTGTTGGACTTTTAAAGATTTCATCTTTCCGGGAAATAGCCGATGGGGATTTGCTGTTTTTCTCGCGGATCAGCGGACGCAAACCAGACCAGTAACTTTCAATATCTTCTAGCGTTAATTTGATTGATGGAAAAACCAGCGATACACATTCTATCAGATATTTTTTATCGGATGCTTCAATACCCGGCTCTTCCAGCATGCCTGTATACTTGGTATCTGTTGTACCGATATAGGTTTTACCTTCACGCGGAATAGCAAAGACCATCCTTCCGTCACCAACATCAAAATACGCGGCCTGCTTTACCGGAAATTTTGTATGATCAACAACTATATGAACACCTTTGGTAAGTAGTAATTTATCTTTCCGGATGGAGGAATCCTGAGCATCAATTTTATCCACCCATGGACCAGCAGCATTAATAATCGTTTCACCTTTAAAAATATATTCTTTTTGTGTAAACGCATCCTGTACTTTTACGCCAATCACTTCATCTGCTTCATACATAAGATCTGTAACCTTGGCATATGTAAGAATAACTGCACCCTGCGCCTGTGCAGTACGTGCAACAGCCATAGTCAGACGTGCATCATCCGTGCGGTACTCAAAGTAATGTATGCCTCCGGTAACTTTTGCGCCCTCCAGCAATGGCTCTGCCTCTAAGGTATGCTGCTTGTTCAGTACCTTACGGCTTTCTGCTTTTTTTACTCCCGCCAGAAAATCATAAATCAATGTACCCAGCGAAGCCATCCATTTGGGCATAGAGCCTCCTTTAATAATTGGAAGCAACATAGGTTCCGGCACAGTAATATGCGGGGCCAGATGATGAACAACGGCACGCTCTCTGCCTGTTTCCTGGACCAATCCGAATTCGAACTGTTTTAAGTAGCGTAAGCCGCCATGAATCAGCTTTGTTGACCGAGATGATGTTCCTGAAGCAATATCATGCATCTCAATAAGTAATGTTGGAATACCGCGGGTCTGTGCATCTAATGCAATGCCGCAACCGGTAATACCTCCGCCAATAACAATCAAACCATATTCGGTTTGTGTGGCATGTTCTAAAAGTGTCGGTCGTTGGTGATAGTAGTTCAAAATAACCGGGTTTAATCAGGTTCAGAATATCTATTTCAATATAACTACTATTACGCCAATAGTACAGAAGAGTTTGTATTCTTTGGTATTCTTTGTTTGTTATTTGGAATTTGGAATTTGTTATTTGGGATTTGGGATTTGTTATTTGCTACTGTCCGGGCAAAACTGTAACAGGCTCAACAACGTTTCCTTTTAGCTGAATGGAAACAACAGGGATTACAGCATCGTTAGAAAACACACTTATGATTTTATTTTCCGCACCCAAACGGTCATTGGTATCAAAAACAATTTTAAGTGTGGTAGATGCTCCGGGTTTCAATGTGGTTTTATCTGCGAATGCTTCCACACACGAACACGACGTACGAATAGATTTGATATTCAGTTCTGCCTGTCCGGTATTTGCAATATGAACTTCCGTAACAACTTTATCATCTGTTTTAATATTCCCTAAATCAATATCTGTTTTATCAATCTGAATTTTAGGCCCGACAACAGAAGCTATTTCAGCAGCTGTGAAAAATTCTTTTATAAAAGCCGTTACAACAACCGGAATTTTTATGCCGGTTGTTCCGGACGTAAATACTAATTCTATTTGTTCGGCAAAATTTCCCAAGACATTTACACTTTTAGGATGAAGCATTATTTTCAACATGCCGCGTTGCTTCGGCTCAATCTTAACTGGCAATAAACTCGCCTTTATATATGCAGGTAATTTTAATTTATCTGCGGCAATAGAAATTGCCTGTGCACCTGAATTATAAACAGGAATTTCAATGCTGTAAGATTCTTTAGTGGTAACAACACCAAAGTTTGCATAATTTTTTTGAAGGTAAATGGAACTGTATTTAAAAGAAGAGGTACGCTCCCACTCGGGTAATGGCTGAGGCGAAGGTGTTACATATCCTTGTATATATAAACTGAAAGGCACTTTGGATGCATTGCCTTTAACAACAACTTTTTGATTGAACACACCCGGGTGATTTACAAGATCCACATACAAAACGATCTCGCCTTTCTCTCCTGCATGTATGGTATCTTCCGGGTAGTCTGGCGTAATACAGCCGCACGAAGGATCTATATCTTCTATTATAAAATATTCAGGTCCAAGATTTACAAACGGAAATTTATATGACAACACGCCTTGCGCTTCGTTCACAGGACCAAAATTGTATAATGTGTCTGCAAATTCTAAGTGACCGATCTCTTTTATGCTTTGTGCCTGTGCAGTATATATAGAAAGCGCGCTGAATAAAAGCGCAGCTGTAGTTAAAAGGAATTTCATGTACAAAAGGTTATGTTCAAATATAGTGAATATAGTTTCCAGTTGCTAGGTTCTCGTTATTAGACAAAGAAAATGTGTATAGGTAATCATTTATCCAAAACCACTCACAAATTATCTTTTTCTCCGTCCGGGAACTGGAAACTAGTACCTGGCAACTAATTTTCTTACATTTGCAGACTAATCAAATACACCATGGCCAGAATATTAACAGGCATACAAAGCAGCGGCAGACCGCATTTAGGAAATTTATTAGGTGCAATCATACCTGCTATTGAGTTATCAAATACACCCGGTAATGAATCGCTTTTTTTCATTGCAGATTTACATACACTAACCAGTTTAAAAAACGGCACAGAAAGAAAAAATAACACATATGCAGTAGCTGCAGCATGGCTGGCTTTTGGTTTTGACACAGACAGGAATATCTTTTACAAACAGTCTGACATTCCTCAGGTATGTGAGTTCACCTGGATCCTGAATTGCTTTACACCTTATCCGATGCTGGCAAATGCACATTCATTCAAAGATAAATCCAGTAAACTGTCGGATGTAAATGCAGGTTTATTTGTGTATCCTGTATTGATGGCTGCAGATATTTTAATGTACAACGCAGATGTAGTTCCTGTAGGAAAAGATCAGATCCAGCATCTGGAAATTGCGCGTGATATTGCTACAGCCTTTAATAATCAATACGGAGAAACACTTGTATTGCCTAAGGCTAAAGTAGATGAGAGCATCATGACAATACCGGGTATCGACGGACAAAAAATGAGTAAGTCGTACAACAACTACATCGATATTTTTCTTCCGGAAAAAGAATTACTGAAGGTTGTAAAGTCGATTGTTACAGATAGCAAAGGGCTTGATGAACCGAAAGACCCGGACACATGCAATGTGTATAAAATATATGCATTAGTAGCGGATAAAGATCAGGTAGCCGATATACGGAAAAAATATCAGGCAGGAGGTTTTGGATATGGCCATGCCAAACAGGCGTTATTTGAAGTACTTTGGAATAAATATGCGAAAGAGCGCGAGTTGTTCAATTATTATATGAACAATACGCATGAAATAGATGCAAAACTTAAAGCCGGAGCAGAGAAAGCATGGGCAATTGGCGGGGAAGTGTTAAAAAATGTACGTGAGAAGGTCGGTTACTGACCAATTGAAGCAATAAACAGATTAGATATTACAGGTTAAAAAACTCACTATTTCTTATTTTGTTTAACAGTTCAATTATTTGCTTATTCTGTTCAACCTGTATTGAATCTAGTTGAATCATTCTAGTCTCATGTTCGTGATCTTTTACCCAAATATCATAGACAGAAATTCCAATTTGAATAGAGCCAATTACAACCCCAACAATAATTCCTGCTATAGCCCAGTGGTAACCATTTTTACTTATTTGGAATCCTTTATTTTCTCTTGCTTCAATCTTATGTTCTCTATTTTCTTTCGTCTCTTTCTCTTTTCTAATTTGCTTCTCTTGTTCTTCTTCTTGCTTTCGTTCAGAAGCAGATTTAATTTGTAATCCCATTCCTTGACTCATAACTATTTCTTTTTAGCAGGTAATTGTATGTTCACAATAACAGTGTCCTTTTGTTTTAATGTCACCAGGGTACGGGCATATTGTAGATG
>FTDL01000133.1_pt1 | contig 12701 bp, 9 predicted proteins | sample 1639951 | NCBI WGS metagenome assembly FTDL01 (sample SAMEA3914869, study PRJEB12502) | metagenome | biome: forest; material: soil | place: USA | collected 2012-03-12 | depth 0.1 m
ACAGGTATTTGCACTGATCCATTCTTTAAAAACATACATAAAACTTGTAGCATCTTTTACACCAAAGTTATCAGACAAACCTGCATCCATAATTTCCATGGCTGGTTCGCTTGGCAAATCCACATTTGGTGTGATATATGGAAACGTAGCGCTCATTCTGAGCGCACTCATAAAGTGCAGGTCGTTTGATTCCTGTTCTTCGAAAAATTTTCTGAATTCAATCCCTTTTAATTTTTCCTGAAAACCAGAACTTGATTCAGTGGTTGTCATATAGGAAATATTCAGTGGAGATATAAATAGTTTCCGGCCATCGTTAATAATAGTAGGAGATAAGATCAGCATAGGTATCTGTGCTTCTTCTTCCGGTTGTTTGTAATCAGCTATACGCTTATACATGACATAATCTGTATTTTCATGCAACCGCTGTTCAAAAGCATAGCCACGGTCTTTATAATATTCATGATTACCATCTGTAAATTTTTGAAAACGAAAGAATAAATCGTTTACAACCATACTGAATACAATCGGATTCAATACATCTTCAGAAATATTGTACAGATACTTAAAATCGTGTGCACTACGTATTTTACCCTGAACCTGCATTAAGGAGAGTTCTCTGAAATAGCTTGCACCGATTATTCCACCGGATGCGCCGGTTATCAAACGCGTATGTTTAAACATTTCCCCCTTTGTAACACTGTCTGCATATTGCAGTGTGCGCATTGTCCATACCGCAGCGCGCTGTCCGCCACCGCTGGTACAAATAAAAATCATTTTAGGTTTAACGCTATCGGGATATTGTCTTCTCCATTTATCCAGTATTTTAAGCGTCTGGTTTTTATCTTCGTTATAGGTCTGGGAATTACTTAATGCCTTAAGTCTGTCCATGTCATACACCGCAGATTGCTTGTTATAATTAATACCAAATACCTGATAGGTAGATTGTATAATCTTTTCTTTGATCAGAATATTAAATAAGATTAATATCATAACCAATGCAGATAATGCCCAGCCTCTTAACCAATAGGAGAAGGCTCCTGTAAACATGACAATGATTGAAAAGAATAAGATGCCGCTCGCTGCTGCCGGAATCTGAAACAAGGGATTATCTCTGAAGAGACCGAGGCTTATGATTAATGTTATCAGACAGATTTCTACAATTACAGCATTTAAGTGGTTCTGATCAAAGATCAGCATCATCATGGAGCGGTCTAAATGTTCGTGTGTAGGAGTCTTTGCAATCTTCAGGTTAAGTGTGAAGAAAGAAGTGATGTGGTATTTGTTTTTTAGTTTCTTAGTGTGAAAATCCTTCAGTACATTCACACGTGTAATCGGACTTCTTTTTAATGTTTTATTTACAGAGAGCGCCAGCTCTTTAAAAATGTCTTTATTTGTTCTGCTGAAATATAGATACAGAATGAATATGGTAAATAGCTGACCGGTTACTAAACCCATAACCTGGCATATAACATCCCAGATAGATTTTAAATTATAGTTGTATTGAAAATAAATGACGTTGACTACATAAACAGTCATAAATACAAATGGTACAATACTGTTATTGAGGCAAAATGTTGAAAATGGCTTAGGTGTTGCCCCCAAAAAAGGAAATTTGTAACTATCTAATATGTATATGGTTATATGAAAAGATGTAATAAAAACACCCAGTGATACACCAATGATAAAGAAGCTTTTAAAATTTGTTTCGCCTAAATATTCCGGATCTAAAAATAAGTACGGAATCCCGATAATATCACCGAATTGTCTGGTTACAAACCCAAGCAGAATGATCCATATCAAGAGCAGGATCTGATTTTTTTTGACGTTATTAAAAATCAACTGCACCGAAAAAGAATAATATACTTTTTGTATCCATTCCCCAAATGGGTTTTTCGGCTGGTTCATTTATCTTCGGTTGAGTTTAATTAAATTATATTATTTCAATAATACGTATTTGTTTTAATGTAATCAAACGAGAGATTGAGTGGATAAGATACACGGTTTTCTGCGTATAAATGATTAAATTTGCTCCGAGATGGAAAACATTCGTAATTTCTGCATTATTGCACATATTGACCATGGTAAAAGTACCTTGGCAGACAGGTTATTAGAGTTCACGAGCACCGTATCGAACCGCCAGATGCAGGCGCAGGTACTGGATGATATGGATCTGGAAAGAGAGCGTGGTATCACGATTAAAAGTCATGCCATTCAGATGAATTATATCTATGAAGGTCAGAAATATGTTTTGAATCTGATAGATACTCCCGGTCACGTTGATTTCTCTTATGAAGTATCACGCTCTATTGCAGCCTGCGAAGGGGCATTATTAATTGTTGATGCTGCACAGGGAATAGAAGCACAAACCATATCTAATTTATACCTGGCACTCGAAAATGATCTGGAGATCATTCCGGTACTGAATAAAATTGATTTGCCCGGTGCGATGCCCGAAGAGGTAAAAGATCAGGTAGTGGAATTACTTGGCTGCGACCGCGACAGCATCATTCCTGCCAGCGGTAAAGAAGGTATTGGTATTTTTGAAATTCTTGCTGCTATTATCCAGCGCATTCCTCCGCCCAAAGGTGATCCTGCAGCGCCCTTACAGGCATTGATTTTTGATTCCCAGTTTAACTCATTCAGAGGCATTGAAGTTATGTTCCGTATTTTCAACGGAACAATTAAAAAGGGCGATAAAGTTAAATTTATCAACATCGGCAAAGAATATTATGCGGATGAAATTGGTGTATTAAAACTGCAGCAGGAACCCCAGCTTGAGATGAGTGCGGGAAATGTAGGCTATATTATTTCAGGTATTAAAGATGCCAAAGATGTTAAGGTAGGAGATACCATTACTCATGTAAGCAAGCCAGGTGAACCCATTCAGGGATTTGCCGATGTGAAGCCCATGGTATTTGCCGGTATCTATCCCGTGGAGACAAGTGAATTTGAAGACTTACGTGCAGCTATGGAAAAGCTTCAGCTGAATGACGCCTCTTTGGTTTGGGAACCTGAAACATCTATCGCACTTGGTTTTGGTTTCCGTTGTGGTTTCTTAGGAATGCTGCACATGGAGATTGTGCAGGAACGTCTGGAACGTGAATTCGATATGACGGTTATCACAACTGTTCCATCGGTTCAGTTCAAAGCATACCTGACAAAAGGAAATGAAATGGTTGTTGTCAATGCACCGTCTGATATGCCGGAGCCGACAACATTGGATTATATTGAAGAGCCATATATCAAAGCGCAGATCATTACAAAGGCAGATTTTGTGGGCCCTGTAATTTCTTTGTGTATGGATAAACGTGGTATCATCACCAATCAAACGTATTTAACATCCGATCGCGTTGAGTTAACATTTGAGTTACCGTTAGCCGAGATTGTATTCGATTTCTTTGATAAGCTTAAAAGTATTTCTAAAGGATATGCATCACTGGATTATGAATTGATCGGCTTTAGAGAATCAAATGTAATCAAGCTCGATATTATGCTGAACGGCGAGAAGGTAGATGCGCTATCAGCAATTGTTCACAGAGATAAAGCGTATGACTGGGGCAAACGTTTGTGTGAAAAGCTGAAAGACTTAATTCCGATGCAGATGTTTGAGATTGCGGTACAAGCGGCAATCGGCCAAAAAATCATTGCCCGTGAAACGGTAAAAGCAATGCGTAAAAACGTATTGGCAAAATGTTACGGTGGTGATATTTCCCGTAAGCGAAAACTTCTTGAAAAGCAGAAGAAAGGGAAGAAACGTATGCGCCAGGTTGGTAATGTTGAAATTCCACAGGCAGCCTTCATGGCAATTCTGAAACTGGATCAGTAAGTTGTAAGTGTAAAGTTTAAAGTGTTAAGAATGTTTAGTTTGACTAACCTGCTTAACTCAAAATCAGATATTGAAATGAAATTATTAGACGGTAAGCTTACTTCTGATCAGATAAAGGAAGAGTTGAAAAGCAAGGTAGAGCAGATTAAAAAAAACGGTGGTAAAATTCCGCACCTGGCTGCTGTATTGGTAGGCGATAGTGGTGCTGCTGTTACGTATGTAAATGCGAAAGTAAAAGCATGCGAACTGGTTGGTTTTAAATCTACTTTGGTAAAACTTCCTGAAACAATCAGTGAAGCAGATTTGCTGGCAAAAGTAAAAGAACTGAATGCTGATAAAGATATTGACGGCTATATTGTTCAATTGCCTTTGCCAAAACACATTGATGAACAAAAAGTAACAGAAGCTATTTCTCCGGACAAAGATGTGGATGGTTTTCATCCGACAAGCCTGGGAAGAATGGTACTGAATCTGCCTACTTATTTACCGGCAACACCTTATGGAATTATGCAGTTGCTTGAACGTAACGGTATTGAGACTGCAGGTAAGCATTGTGTGGTTATGGGCAGAAGTCATATTGTAGGTTCGCCTATGAGTATCTTAATGGCGCGTAATACGAATCCGGGTAATGCTACGGTAACGATGGTACATTCCCGTACAAAAAATTTGAAAGAACTAACCCTTCAGGCTGATATTTTGATTGTAGCCATTGGTAAGCCGGAGTTTGTTACTGCTGATATGGTGAAAGAAGGTGCAGTAGTTGTAGATGTTGGCATTCACCGTATCGACGATGCAACTAAAAAGTCTGGTTTCAGGTTATTAGGAGACGTGAAGTTTGATGAAGTAGCACCCAAAGCCTCTTATATATCACCCGTTCCGGGCGGCGTTGGCCCTATGACAATTGCTTCTCTATTAATGAATACCTTACAGGCAGCAGCTTTAAAATAAACAATTTGCAAGTATCTACATCTATACAATCATTGCCTGTCATGGAGGCCTTCTATACCATTCAGGGAGAAGGACATTATCAGGGCAGGGCAGCTTATTTCATACGCCTGGCAGGCTGTGATGTTGGCTGTCATTGGTGTGATGTAAAAGAATCCTGGGACGCTTCTCAGCATCCGATGCAAACGGTTGAGCACATGGTTGCAGAAGCAGCAGCATTTACCGGACGTATTGCTGTTATCACAGGCGGCGAGCCACTTATGCATGATCTAACCAACCTTACAGCTGAATTAAAGAAAGAAGGCTTTAGAAATCACATTGAGACCAGCGGCGCACATCCGTTGTCTGGGGAGTGGGATTGGATCTGTTTATCTCCTAAAAAATTTAAGGCTCCGTTACAATCTGTGATTGATGTATGCGATGAATTAAAGATTATTGTTTTTCATCCGAGCGATATTGAATGGGCCAAGACTTTTTTGCCAAAAGTTAAAAAAGAATGCAAGTTGTTTTTGCAGCCTGAATGGTCGCGTCAGGAAGAAATGCTTCCTCAGATTATTTCCTTTGTGAAGGAAAATCCGCAATGGGAAATATCTTTACAGATTCATAAGTTTATGAATATTCCTTAAGGCTTATCAGGTAACTGAACTGAAAGATTTATTTTAAGCGTATTTTTTAATATATATGTTATCCAGATAAGCAGTATTGGAACAACTACATAAAATTGTCTCGGATAGGCGCTTACCAGTGAGCTTTCAAACAAATAAATAAAGACCAACACTACAAGAAAGCGTATTTGTAATGGAATATTTTTCCAGTTAAGCAATGTTAATACAAAACTATAAAGCATTCCTATAACCAGAAAAGAGTTGATATATATCCGTATAAGTGTTTTCGGGTTTTGAAAATAATAAGAGGCCGGAAAGCCGAACAGCAATCTTCCGATATTAGAGAACCAGTTTTTCAGATACTTTACAGGATGGGCTTTAATGTTTCGTATTGCCATTGCTTTAAATAAAGAATCGCTTTCTAATACAGTCTTTGTGTTATTGATCTGTTCGATATCTGCTTCATGATTTTTGCGGATAAAATCTGAGTTGCAGAATGCAGTGGTATCAATGCAATTGGCAGTATAAAAACTATTGTTCCAGTCTCCATATTCATCTTGGCTGGGTGAAGTCATCCAATAAAGTACTTTTCCGCCTTCACTGCTTAAATAAAATACGTTAGATGTTAACCGGTATGTATAAAACAAGTAAGGGGAAATGACGATACATGCAGCTATGGATATAAACATTATTTTTTTGTAGGCTATATCACGTGTGTTTAATGTATAGAAAAATATACTGATAGCTAATACACATAATAAAGCATACGCAAATATCACCTTGGTAAGTATCAGGAAGCCTAATGTTATACCTGCTAAGACAATAGGCCTATAGAAGAATACATGTTCTTTGAATAGAGATAATACCTGATAACTAAAAAGTGCTATTAAAAATAATGTAACTGTTTCTGTAAGTATACAGGGCATTTCTTGCCAGGCTAAAAAATAGGAGCCCCAGCAAACAGCAACAAGCAGCGCATATTTATAAGAATCTATAAGTATAAATATGCTTTTGTACAACAGAATGACAGACAGATAATGCAGCAAAGCATTGAATAATGTAATACTGATCAGCGGCATATCTAAGGCCACAAATGGCATTAAAATAATTGGGTAACCGGGGCCGTTTATCAGATTAATATCCGGGTAAGCCGGTGAATAGAATCCATGCAGGAGGTTTTGAGCAAATTGAATATACCTTGCTTCATCCCCGTCCATTCTATCTGTATGAAAATACAATACACAAAAAACATAAATCAACAGAAATGGTAAAAAAAGTATAAAGGGAGATATACCTTTTATTTCTTTAGTGTTCATGAAGAATGAGATTTGTTATTTATAGGCAAGATAAATACTAATTTTTACATTTTGCTAAGAGTGGATAAGATTGAAATCAAATTCACCAAGAATTACTTATATTAGTTAACCGTTTAATAACCGAAATAATATGAATCGTATTACAACAGCAGTAATAGTGCTGGTATGCTTTATACAAAGTATGCTGGCCGGGGGCCAGACTCCTGCAGCTTCATTACATACAAAGAATAAAAAATCAATTGCATTGTATCAACAAGCCGAAGCGCTGCAGCAACAACGTAAATGGAACGAGGCAATCAGTTTATTAGATGCTGTTATAAAAAAAGATACAGGGTTTGTAGAAGCATATTACAAAGTTGGTGCTATGTACATGGCAATGGGTAACAAAGCTTTTGCAAAACGCTATTTCTGTAAAGGTTCTGACCTGTATCCATCTGTAAAGGCCTTTGCAGGAGCTTATTATACAGCAGGGGAGTTGTGTTATGGAGAAGGAGAATACGAAAAGTCCAAACGCTATTTTCAATATGCTGTTAATGTTCAGCCAAATGAAAAAAAGATTACCGAGCAGGCACCTCTTTACATAACAAGATGTGATTATGCGCTTGACTTGATGAAACATCCGGTTGATTTTAAACCTGAGCTGATGCCTGCTCCAATCAATAATTTTTTTGCTCAGTCTCATCCTGTTTTAACTGCCGATGGTAAAACACTTTACTTTACCACACTCAATGGCATGTCCAGAACAGATGATGAAAATATTGTGGTTTCTACCTGGGTAAACAACGCATGGTCAGAACCTGTTTCAATATCAGATAACATAAATACAAAAGGCAATGAAGGTACATGTTCCATCTCAATGGATGGTAACTCACTGGTATTTGTAGGTTGCGGTAAGGCAGACGGGCTGGGTTCTTGTGATATATATATATCATACAGAGTAAATGGCATATGGTCGAAGCCTGTAAATCTTGGGCCAGCGATTAACAGTCCTTCATGGGATTCGCATCCGAGTTTGTCGGCAGATGGACGTACATTGTACTTTGTTTCAGCCCGTCAGGGCGGGTATGGGAAAGAAGATATTTATGTTTCTCACATGAATGATCAGGGTATATGGCAGCCTTCTGTTAATGCAGGTCCTACTATAAATACTGCCGGTACAGAATTCTCTCCGTTTATCCATGCTGATGGCATAACCTTATATTATTCTTCTAATGGTTTATTGGGTATGGGTGGTCTGGATATTTTTTATACAAAAGGGGCCGACACAAGCTGGACAAAACCAGTAAACATGGGATATCCGTTAAATACTTATCTGAACGATGAAACATTATTTATTACAGTTGACGGAAAGAAAGGCTATTACTCTCGTTTTGAAGGTGTAAATGTAAATTATAACAGTAGAATATTTCTGTATCAATTTGATGTTCCGGCATCTTTTAAACCTGAAAAACTAAGCACTTTTTCTCAGGGGCATATTTATGATAAGGTTACCAGGCAAGCACTGGGGGCAAGGGTAGAACTTATTGATATTGAATCAGGAAAAATTACACAAGCTGTACAATCTGATAGCATTACCGGAGCATATACGATTGTAATTACCGAAGGTAAAGAATATGCTTTGTATGTAAACAGAAAAAACTATTTATTTGAATCATTGAATTTTGATTACAAAACACCGTCAAATTTTAATGCGCTAACCCTTGATGTATATTTAACGCCTATTAGCAGCGGCTCGCATGTTACGTTGAACAATATATTTTTTCCGACCAATTCGTATGTGCTGGAAGATAAATCAATCATTGAACTAAATAAATTGATCGCGTTTATAAACATAAACCCCAAACAGCGGATTGAATTATCTGGTTATACCGATAATGTAGGGGCAGCAGATGCTAATATGAAACTTTCAACCATGCGGGCAAAAGCTGTATACGATTATTTAATTGCACACGGTATTAAAGCCAATTCTATTACATACAAAGGCTACGGATCCAGCAATCCTACGGCAGACAATGCAACTGAAGAAGGCAGACAAAAAAACAGAAGACTTGAAATAAAAATTCTATAAAATAAAAAATCCCGCTTATTAGCGGGATTTTTTATTTTATCAATGCTGGAAATCAAACATATAATCTGATTTTTTCTTTTTCGCTTTTTTATGGCTCTTATGTTTGCCCGCAGGTTTACCTGGTGTAGCAGTTGCTGTTATCGCAGATAACGCGAACACTATAGTTAATATGTATACAATTTTTTTCATAGTTCGTCTTATTTAGTAAGCTAAAATAGAAATATTTAATCAAATAACATAATTAATTTAATATTAAATAGAATTTCTTCAGAAAAATATAACATCAGAACTGAAACTATATACTTTTTTTAACCGTTATTGCATCAAAGTATGTTATTAAATTGTTAATGAATCATTAAATAATTATAAATTATGAAAACTGTAGCTGTAGTACTCGTTTCTTTTTTATTTATGATTTCAACTGCAATTGCGGGAGTTCATGAAAAAAAACATAAAAGACCAGTTAATAATGTTACTGTTGTCAACGAAAGAATAAACGGAATGCTTGGTAACCCGGATAATCTTTTAAACGGACATAGTCAGTCTGCCATGATATCTTATTCAATAGATCAAAACAATATTATACATGTGCAAGAAGTAGCAACGGCAAATGCTGAATTAAAAAAATACATTACAAAGCATTTAGACGGCAAGAAAATTAACAATAGTTTACACGATCAAAGTGGTATTGTAAAGGTCCATTTTAATGCTTATAAAGCTGATAATTTGTATATTTCTTATTGATTTTGATCTGATTGATCTAGTAAATAGCTCTTTAAAAAGAACATCAAGAAATTGATGTTCTTTTTTTTGTCTGTTTATTATATTAACTTGTACTTAAATAAGTCAATTAAGATGAAAAAAGGACTCATTCTGGTAGTGTTTTTGATGTTTTACGGGAATCTTTTTGCCCAGGTCATTCCCGGAAATTATGATAAAAATATTAAAAAAGGTAAAGAGTATTTTGCATTGGAAGAATACCATCAGGCACTTCCATACTTTTTAGAAGCCTGGAAAGTTGATACCACTGATTCCAAATTGGCATTTAATATTGCAACATGTTATGTTAAGACAAAACAGGAGTTAAGTGCTTATCCTTATCTTGATAATGCTAAGGTTGGTGTAAAGGATCCCATTATAACACTTTATTATGCCCGCGCTTTTCACCTGCAACAAAAATTTGAGCTGGCAATATCGCTTTACCGGGAATATCAGAAAACACTGGATCCTGAAGAACCGGAATATTTTGAAATGCATCAATACATTGCCAATTGCAAAAATGGAATTGAATTGGTTAAAACGCCAGTAAAAGTTATCATTAGCAATTTAGGGCCGGCAATAAACTCTGCTTATCCGGATTATGTACCAGTAATTTCGGCAGATGAAACAGAATTACTTTTTACTTCCAGAAGGCCTAATACAACAGGCGGAGGAACAGATACCGAAGATGGAATGTTTTTCGAAGATATCTATCAATCCAGCAGAATAAATGATACTACATGGTCTGAAGCCGTAGCTGTAGGAAATGGCATTAACACTGAATCTCATGATGCCTGCGTTGGTCTTTCTCCGGATGGTATGGAGTTATTGATGTATAGAAATTCAGGTACAGACGGAGGTGATTTATATACAAGTATATTAAAAGGAAATGTTTGGGATAAGCCTAAAAGGCTAGGTAACACAATCAATACACCATTTTGGGAACCAAGTGCTTCAATCTCTTCAGATGAAAAAGCAATTTTCTTTACCAGTAACCGTAAAGGTGGAGTAGGTGGCACAGATATTTATCTAAGCAGAATGAAGGATAATGGAGATTATGGTCCGGCTATATTACTTGGCCCGGCTATCAATACAACAAGCGATGAAGACGCGCCTTTTATTCATGCAGATGGAAAAACGTTGTATTTTAGTTCCAAAGGTCATAAATCAATGGGAGGATATGACATATTCTATTGTACAATTGATATTGAAACCGGTGAAATATTAACTCCTCCGCAAAATATCGGTTATCCGATCAATACGGCAGATGATGACGTATTCTTTGTTTGGTCTGCAGATGGAAAAAGAGCATACTTTTCTTCTATCAGAGAAGGCGGATATGGAGATAAAGATATTTATGTATTAGAAAGAGAAGTTGCTAAAAAAGCACCAACGGTATTGTTTAAAGGACAGATTGTTGCATGTGAAGACAAACATCCTATTACAGCTACCATTTTTGTTACAGATCTTTCTACGCAAAAAATTGTTGGTGTATTCAATTCAAATAGCTTTACAGGTAAATATACCGTCTCTTTGCCAGCCGGAAAGAATTATGGAATCTCTGTAGAAGCTTCCGGGTATTTATTTGAATCAAAAAATATCAACTTCCCTTTAAAAGACGGTTATGTTGAAATTGTTGATACAATTTGTATGAACAAGTTTAAAGTGAATTCATCAATTATATTAAGAAACGTATTTTTTGATGTTGATAAGGCGACATTACGACCAGAATCTGTTCAGGAATTAGATAAACTTGTAGATATTTTAAGACATAATCCGAACCTTAAAATTGAGCTTTCCGGGCATACAGATTCAGACGGTAATGACGATCATAATATGACACTATCTGATAATCGTGCAAAGGCTGTAGTTGATTATTTAATCAAAAAAGGAGGAATTAACCCGGATAGACTTACCTGGAAAGGATACGGCGAAACAAAGCCTATAGAACCAAACGACACGCCTGAGCATAAACAGCAAAACAGAAGAACAGAAGTTAAGATTCTAAGCAACTAATTGCAATAAATCAGTCAAATCACAAAAAACAAATTCCAAACGTAGCAATCACTGCGTTTGGAATTTGTTTTTTGTGATTTGTTATTTTTTCTATTAGTAATACGTTTGCGGAGGTTTCGTTTTTTTCTTTTTCTTTTCAAATTCTATATTATTCTGCGTACTTCTGGAAGGTTGGTATTGTTCTAATTCTTTTCGTTTTTTAGAATTTTCTTTATAGTGTTTTTTTAGATCTTCCTCACTTTCAGTATTATATAAAAAATCGCTATTTTCAAGTGTAGGATTTTGATTTTTATGTGTAACTACTTTAAGTTTCTTATGAGATTTGTATGACTCAAGCGCATATTTATGAGATGATTTACATGAACTCAACAAAAGTATGATCACAAAAAATAAGTTATTATACCTTAACATATTATGTATTTGTTGATATTGGTAAGAGTTTTTATTGCGGATTAAATGTTTCAAACGTATTATCTGAATAAAAGAATACAATTTTTGTGACTTTTTTATCATTTTGAACAGATTTTTCTGTTGTTGCATGCATAAATGAATCTTTGGCAGGCGTTTCCGGAGCTACAGAAGCTACTATTTGAGGTATTGTTGCTACAACTGTTGGTTGGGTAGCAGGTTGTTGTGTAGAGGATGGTAATGGTGGCTCTGAAACCTGTTGTGAGACCGGTAAAATAACTTCTTGCACCGGCACTTGTGCCTGAATGACTGTAGCTGGCTCCTGAATATTCTTGTTTGGTACAGCCAAAGCATCCGTTTCTGTCTGATATACTTGCCGGATACTTTTTTGTTCACCTTCTGAGGATGTAATTTCTTCCGTTTTAGCTTGTTTAACAGGTAAAGGCTCGGCAGGAGCAACATCTCCTTTGATATCAAATAAATCTAATTGTTTCATTGGTCCGCTTCCCATAATTAACCAGGTAGGGTTGATGTCTGAAAAATTGTTTAAAATCTTCTGAATAAAATCCAGGCTGGGTTTATTTCGCCCGGACACTAAATGTGACATGCTGGAACGCTGTACATCTATTTTATCTGCAAATTCCGAGGCTGTGAGCCCATAATCCTTTATCAGTATAAGGACTCGCTCTACAATCGATTCTTCCATGTTATAAATTCTATTTACAAATGTAATTATAATATATGTTACTTTTGTAACT
>FTDL01000148.1_pt1 | contig 12416 bp, 13 predicted proteins | sample 1639951 | NCBI WGS metagenome assembly FTDL01 (sample SAMEA3914869, study PRJEB12502) | metagenome | biome: forest; material: soil | place: USA | collected 2012-03-12 | depth 0.1 m
AAAATTACGCATTTAATTTTTAATAATACATACCCGCTGTACTTTTTTTTATGAAAGTCATACTCTTGTAATATTCCATGAAATTAGGAGTCGTACAAATGTATTATTTGTATTTTTCTATCAATTGCTGAACAATGCGTGTTGTGCCGGTTGTTGCTTTTTCAGCAAGTATCGTTAGTTTCGGATGTTTGTTAACGATTGTTAAATTAGGATCAATAACAATAATTTCTGTGTCGGGTCTTACATAATCAAGCAGACTTGCTGCAGGATATACCTGTAGTGATGTGCCGATTACAATAAATACATCTGCTTTCTCTGTAATTTTTGCTGCTGTATCCATCATGGGTACTGCTTCGCCAAACCATACAATGTTGGGGCGGAGCTGTGAGCCTTTCGGACATTTATCTCCGGGTTTTAATTCCCATCCATTGATTGGGTAGATCAGTCGTGGGTTAGCAGTGCTTCTGCTCTCAAATAATTTTCCGTGCAGATGTAATACATTCTCTGAACCGGCACGTTCATGCAAGTCGTCCACATTTTGTGTAATAATCTGTACCGGAAAATGTTTGCTCAGTTCTACTAAAGCCAGATGTGCTGCATTGGGTTGTGCTTTCAATGCATCTTTTCTACGGATATTATAAAAGTTTAAAACCAATTCCGGATTTTTTCTCCATCCTTCCGGCGACGCTACTTCCATAATATCATGACCTTCCCACAAGCCGCCGCTGTCGCGAAAAGTATTAATGCCGCTTTCTGCAGAGATGCCGGCACCAGTGAGGATAACGATGTTTTTCATAACAGCTATTGATAACAAATTCCAAATTACAAAAAACAAATGCCAAACGGAGGAAAGGTTTTAAGTAATATGTTATACGTTTAAGATGTGATCATTAATTGTTAAATACAAAGGGAGAACGCTTATGACGTTCTCCCTTTGTTATTGGAATTTGTTGAATTATTTATTCGACTGTTACCAGTCATTTCCTACATTAATAGGTTTATCTTCGGGATTGCCCATTGTCAGTTTCATGTTTGCTACAAGCTTATCCATTTCAGCAGCAGCAGCTTTTTTAATATCTCCCCAGCCTTGTAATGTTAATACATATTTATTGCATTCCGGTGCGCTCTTCTCTAACGGACCTCCGTTGCCTTTTTCAGATGTATGTACCAAATCAGTAATGATGTATTTATAACGACCTTCTTTGCATGCAATTACTACTGTATAGCTAACATAACCGTTGTGCATCAGACCAGGCTGCGGAGCATGATAGGTAACTTTAAACTGTCCTTTGTAGCTGTAATACCCGTCTGCTGCTTTATCCGCAAGTACGCCGCTGCCAGACACATTCATGTTATGTGCGCGTTTAAACAATACTGCCTGTGTTGCACCGGTCACCGTTGGTACGCCGGTATACGTTATTTTTTTAGTTGTAGAATCAATAGGGAATGTCTGAGCCTGTATCCCAAAAACAAAAGCAATGCTTATAAATAAAGAGAAAATAAGTTTCATAAAATAATACGGTTGGTTCATTTTTAATCAATTATTTCTAGTAAGTACATTCAAAATTATAACGTGAATAAATGAATGAGCTGTGTTACTTCTTTACAGCTTTTTTCGCTGCAGGCTTTTTACTTGCCGCCTTCTTTACAGCCGCTTTTTTAGCTGCCGGTTTTGCCACTGCTTTTTTCGCTACAGGTTTCTTCGCTGCTGCTTTCTTAGCTGCAGGCTTTTTAGCTGCTGCTTTTTTCACCGCAACTTTTTTAGCTGCAGGAGTTTTAGCTGCTGCTTTACCGCCTTTTTTAGGTTTTGCCAAACCTGCATCCACATCCGTAGGGTCATGGTCAAGGCCTGCAATAGCAAGGCATTCCGCATATGTTAAGCTTGCTGGTTCTTTATCTTTCGGTAATTTGAAGTTGTTTTTACCGATTGCTAAATATGGTCCCCATCTACCTTTCAATACTTTTACATATTCACTTTCCGGAAACTCAAGGATTAATTTTTCAGCATCCGAAACACGTTTTGCCAAAATAAGTTCAATACCTCTTTCAGCAGTAATCGTCATCGGATCATCTATTTTTGGAATCGAAACAAATTTGCTGTTGTGGCGGATATACGGACCGAAACGGCCGATTGCTACAACCATTGGCTTCTCTTCAAATGCACCAAGTTCTCTTGGAAGCTTAAATAATTCAAGCGCTTCTTCCAGTGTGATGTTTTCAATCAGTTGTCCTTTGCGTAAGCTTGCATATTTCGGCTTAATGCCTTTCTCTTCATCGGCTTCACCAATCTGTACAAAAGGGCCATAACGACCCAAACGTGTACTGATCTGTTCACCCGTTTCCGGATGTACACCTAATATGCGGGATGTATTTACGGTTGAACGGTCTATACTTTCTGTTTTGAGAACCTGCTCATGGAAATCGCCATAGAAGCCCTTCAACATGCTCTGCCATTTGATCTTTCCTTCGGCAATATCATCAAACTCTTTTTCTACCATCGCGGTAAAATTAAAGTCTGTTACACGCGGAAAGTGTTCAACAAGAAAATCATTGGTAATCATGGCAAGATCAGTCGGGAATAGTTTTGATTTTTCCTGACCAGTATTTTCTGTAATGACATTGCCTTTTACTGCATTATCTTTTAAGATCAGCTGCGTAAGCTTACGCTCTCTGCCGTCACGGTCTTCCTTAATAACGTAGCCTCTTTTTTGTATCGTTGAAATTGTCGGTGCGTACGTCGACGGTCTGCCGATTCCCATTTCTTCCAGTTTCTTAACCAGACTTGCTTCGGTATATCTTGACGGCGGACGGGAATAACGTTCAACCGCTACAATCTGGTTCAAGCCTAGTTTCTGATCAATTTTTAACGGAGGCAGTGTAGCTGTAGCACCTGTCTTTGCTTCGATTTCTTCTTCGTCTTCATCCTCTTCGTCTTTTGATTCAAGATATACTTTTAAGAAACCTTCAAACGTGATCACTTCGCCTGTTGCAATAAAATTCTCCGGCCCTTTATTATTACCGATTGTTACCACTGTGCGCTCCAGTTTGGCATCCGCCATTTGAGAGGCAATGGCACGTTTCCAGATCAGATCGTATAAGCGTTGTTCGTTTCTGTCAGCACTTGCCTGCTGCACATTAAAATCTGTCGGACGTATGGCTTCGTGCGCTTCCTGTGCGCTCTCCGATTTACTTTTATATTTCCGGGTGAAAGCATATTCGCTTCCATAATTCGTTGTGATTGTATTACGGGCTGCATCAATTGCAAAATCAGACAGATTCACAGAATCCGTTCTCATATACGAGATCTTTCCTGCTTCATACAAACGTTGTGCAACGGTCATTGTCTGAGCTACAGAAAAGCTCAGTTTTCTGGATGCTTCCTGCTGTAAAGTCGATGTTGTAAAAGGAGCAGAAGGAGATTTTTTAGCCGGTTTTTTCTCTAAATCACGAACAAAGAAATCTGCACCGATCAGCTTTGTTAAGAAAGCCTGCGCTTCGGCTTCTGTTTCAAAACGTGTCGGTAGTTCCGCTTTGATCGTTTTGTTGCCGTCTTTAAATTCTGCTGTTACCTTAAATAAGGCTGTGGCATTAAACTGGTCAACTTCACGTTCCCGGTCTACCACGATACGTACAGCAACCGATTGCACACGGCCGGCGGATAAACCGGCTTTGATTTTTTTCCAGAGAACCGGCGACATTTCAAAACCCACCAGACGATCTAAAATACGGCGCGCCTGCTGTGCATTTACTAAATCAATGTCAATTCCACGCGGTGTCTGAACAGCGTTCAGGATTGCATTTTTAGTAATCTCACGGAAAACAATACGTCTGGTGTTTTTATCATCCAGATCCAGTGATTCCTTTAAGTGCCAGGAAATGGCTTCTCCTTCGCGGTCATCATCGGTCGCTAACCAAACAATATCCGATTCTTTTGCCAGCTTCTTTAATTCCTTTACGACATCTTTTTTATCAGGAGAAACCTCATAGGTAGGTTTGAAATTATTTGCTATATCAATGGCTTTATCGCCTTTCTGTAAGTCTCTTACGTGGCCATAACTGGACTTGACAGTAAACTCTTTTCCAAGATACCCTTCAATGGTTTTTGCCTTTGCCGGGGACTCAACGATGACTAAATTCTTTGGCATTTGCCTTATATGTTATAAATGAACAGAACAAAGATGAATATTTTTTTTTCTAAAATGCAAACATTCAATTCAACCAATTGAATTTGTAATGGTATTTATCAAAGTATTTATATGAATTCAATAAATTGAATGCGTGTTTTTCGGTATTTTTATGTAATATGCTTCCTTTAGGAGCACTATGGGGAAAACACTTATATTAATACGTCATGCAAAGTCAGATTGGTCGAATTCTGGGGAAAAAGATTTTGACAGGTCGTTAAATCAGCGCGGACATATGGACGCACCGCGAATGGGAGGAAAACTGCATGAAATGGGTATAAAACCAGATCTGATTGTTTCCAGTCCGGCACTGCGCGCAACACTTACGGCAGAATACATTTGTGAACAAATTGGATATGCAACTGAAAATATTGATTTTCAGGAAGATATATATGAGGCATCCGTACGTACACTATTAAAAGTCGTAAATGAACTGAATGATGCCTATAAAACAGTTTTGATTGTTGGCCATAATCCGGGTTTCAGCTATCTGGCAGAATATTTAACGGGTAAAGAAATAGGCACTATACCAACCTGCGGTATTGTTGAATTAGAGTTTGAACTGGATAAATGGAACATGCTTTCTCAAAATACTGCCAATCTTAAAAATTTCATTTACCCGAAAATGTTTTTTGGTGGAGCAGGTGAGAAAGTTGAACAAGATTAACAAAATGATGTAAACCATCGCTTGCATAACTTTCGTATATTTATCAAAATATATGTTTAAGAAGGAATGCAGAAAGCGCTGTTTATAATTATTTTTTTTATTTGTGCGCGTTTTGCATTTATTTCCAATGCACAGTTATTAGTACCTCTTCATCCGAGGCAATATGCATTTACTTTCGGCAATGGCTGGTATGATAAAACACCTGTTTTTTCTGCAGGTGTAGCACGTACATTTCATGTGCATGTCGGGAAGCTTTTTAATGAACACATGACATTATTTTTAGATTTCGGCGACCGTACTAAATTTCAACAGGATAATACCTATCAGTTTATATACGGCGGACAGGGCTTTATTCTCCGGGTACATAGTTTCAAAATACTTTTCAGAAAAACATTTACTGTAAACAGATATGTTTCGGAACAATTTAAAGGAACGTTTTTAGGCGGCGAGCTGGATATTGCACCCGGTATTTATAAAGATAAATATTTTGCGGCTGCAGATTTTTACTTCGGAGACAGTTTTACCGGACACGTTGTTGCAAATCCACAGATTCAGCATGTATTAAAAGATGCTGAAACAGGTTGGTTTTCGCCGCATTTCGCTACCATAAAATCAGGTATTAATCTTGGTTATTATTTCACGGAAGGATTTCTGCTTCAGGGGCATGTTGATTATACGATTATGAAGCCTGAAAAACTTCTGCACTCACCGCGTGTATATGGCACAATAGGCATTTCCTATATTTTCAACAGAAGACCTGCCCGCGAAAAGAAAAAGCCGGCTGTGTTTGAAGACGTGGACAGATAATGATAATTATGAATTATGAATTATGAATTATGAATTATGAATTATGAATTATGAATTATGAATTATGAATTATTTTTTAGCTAAGAATTTATATTTTGATACCTATAAACAAAAAAGACCTGCTGAATATTCAGCAGGTCTTTTTTGTTTATGAGTTATGAATTCATAATTTATAACTCATAATTTAACCTACTTTTTCTTATTCTTAGACTTTACGTAGTTCTTTTTCTTTTTCGTTGTTTTCTTTTTAGCCGAATTCAACCGTTTGGATGCTCTTTTATCCGCTTGCTTTTGTGTGGCTGCATTGCGTTTTTCTTTCTCCTTTTTGGTCTTAGCCATTTTTTTGAGGTATTCTTTCGCCTCAGGAGTCATCTGTTTTTCGGTCGTTTGCTGATTATCAGCATCCAGGTCGGCCTGGGTTTGTCCCTTTTTACCTTTTTTCTTTTTAGCAACAGGTTCACCGCTTCCGTTGTTTGTAGAAGCATTCGGGTCCGTTTGTGCATAAGAGTCTTGCTGTGATGCTACTAAGCATCCGAGACTCAGGAATATAATAAATGCAAGTTTTCTCATGGTAATTCATGCACAATATGCTAAAAAAGTAGTGGGAAAAAAAATATCAAATTTCTTCTCTATCAAGACAGGAATAAACATTTTTGCTAAAATGAAAGTTTGCCATAAAATCACCTGTTTTTTTGCCTGTATATTAATCTTCCAGAGTGGCGTATATGCTCAGGGAAATTCATTGCTATGGGAAATTTCAGGTAAAGGACTGAAAGCACCTTCGTATCTGTTTGGTACCATTCATATCCGTGATAAGCGTGTATTTGATTTAGGAGATTCAACTTACCTGGCTATTAATAAAACACAGGCATTGTATGGCGAACTGAATCTTCAGGATAAAGCAGAAATGAAGCAGCATGCATCCGAATTAATGATGCCTGCCGGTACTACCTTAGAGGCGCTGATTTCTGCCAAAGATTACGCGCTTGTAAAGAAATATTGTAAAAAACATATCGGCGTTTATGCCTTGCTGATTAATAAAATAAAACCGATTTACCTGTCTGCTGTTATTTCAGAAAACCTGCTGAAGAAAGAAGAAAAGAAGCCGCTGGATCTATACTTGCAGGATTATGCCGGTAAGCAGGGAAAGACAATTGGCGGCATTGAAACATTTGAAGAACAATTATCCGTGATCCGTATGATGTCTCTTCAGGAACAGGCAGACATGCTTGTTGAACAGGTAAAACACATTGATGAAGAAAAAATATTGATGGAACAGATGCTTCAGTTCTATCTGTCAGAATCGCTGGATAGCCTGGATGTATTGGTGAAGACAGATTCATCCACCTCTCAGGAATTTGATGAAGCAATTTTAGATAAGCGAAATGCTGTAATGCTGCAACGTATGGAAACACAGATGCAGGTACAGCCAACCTTTTTTGCTGTTGGTGCAGCGCATCTGGCCGGAGATAAAGGTCTGGTAATGCTGTTACGAAAGCAAGGATATACCGTACGACCAGTTAAAAGAAAATAATAATTCAAGATGAGTAAAGTAGAGATTTCTGTACTGCATGTACATGTAGTAGCTGCAGAATTGAGTGTAAGCACAAACCAGGTAAACGCAACAATTGAGTTGCTGGATGAAGGTGCTACGGTACCATTCATTTCACGGTATCGAAAAGAGATCACCGGCAGTATGGATGAAGTGCAGGTTGCTGCCATACGTGACCGTTTTGAACAACTGCGGGAACTGGATAAAAGACGTGAAAGCATTCTTAAATCCATTCAGGAGCAAGGCAAGCTTACACCCGAACTGGAAGAGAAAATCAAAACAGCCGGTACGATGACTGAGCTGGAAGATATTTACCTGCCATACAAACCGAAGCGTAAAACACGCGCCAGCATTGCAAAAGAAAAAGGTCTGGAACCTTTGGCTAACGTGTTATTAGAGCAATCTATTACCGATCTGGATGCAGAAGCAAACAAATACGTTGATACCGAAAAAGGTGTTGCTACAGCAGAAGAAGCTTTATCCGGTGCACGCGATATTATTGCTGAACTGATTAATGAAGATCAGGAAGCGCGTACGTCTGTACGTAAACTATTCAACGAAAAAGGAACGATCAAATCCAGAGTTTTTCCGGGGAAAGAAAACGAAGGACAGAAATACAGAGATTATTTTGAGTGGGAAGAACCGATTGCCAAAACGCCTTCGCACCGTTTGCTTGCTATGCGCAGAGGCGAGAAGGAAGGCTTCCTGATGCTTGATATTGCACCAATTGAAGAAGATGCCGTTGATATTCTGGAGCGTCAGTTTGTGCAGGGCAGAGGTATTTGTGCCGATCATGTAAAACTTGCAGCGAAAGATGCTTACAAACGGTTGCTGAAACCTTCTATGGAAACAGAGGTGCGTATGGGTACGAAGAATAAAGCCGACGAAGAAGCGATTCGCGTATTCTCTGATAACTTAAAACAGTTGTTACTTTCTTCTCCGCTCGGACAAAAGAATGTACTGGCATTAGATCCGGGCTTCCGTTCAGGGTGCAAAGTTGTGTGCCTGGACAGACAAGGTAAATTACTGGAAGAAACTGTTGTGTACCCACACGAGCCGCAGCGGCAAACACATCAGGCAGGCGCAGTAATTATGGCTTTGTGTCAGAAACATGCCATCGAAGCAATATCAATCGGAAACGGTACTGCAGGCCGCGAAACAGAAACGTTTGTAAAAGGTCTGGGTTTGCCCAAAGAAATAATAATAGTAATGGTGAATGAAAGTGGTGCATCGGTGTATTCTGCATCGGATGTGGCACGCGAAGAGTTTCCGGAATACGATGTAACGGTACGTGGCGCGGTGTCTATCGGACGCCGTTTAATGGACCCGCTGGCAGAGCTTGTAAAGATAGATCCGAAAGCCATTGGTGTCGGGCAATACCAGCACGACGTTGATCAGACATTGTTAAAGAAAAGCCTGGATGAAGTAGTAATCAGCTCAGTGAACTTAGTAGGTGTAGAAGTAAACACCGCCAGCAAACAACTTCTGACCTACGTTTCAGGACTTGGTCCGCAGCTGGCACAAAATATTATTGATTACAGAAATGCCAACGGACCGTTCAAATCCCGTGCAGATATTAAGAAAGTGGCACGTATGGGCGAAAAAGCATTTGAACAGTCGGCAGGTTTCTTACGCATCCGCGACGGAGAAAACCCGCTGGATACAAGTGCGGTGCATCCGGAAAGCTATACCGTTGTAGAACGCATGGCAAAAGACCTTGGTGCTTCTGTGCTTGAGGTTATGAAGAGCAAAGAATTGCGCCAGAAAATTGTCTTGAAGAATTATGTAAGCGAAACCGTTGGTTTGCCAACGCTGCAGGATATCTTCCAGGAACTGGATAAGCCCGGCCGCGATCCGCGTCAAACCTTTGAAGTGTTTGAGTTTGCAGATGGCGTACACGAAATGAAAGATCTTCGTCCGGGTATGAAGCTGCCGGGTATTATTACCAACGTGACTAAATTCGGTGTGTTTGTTGATATCGGCGTGCATCAGGACGGTTTGATCCATATCAGTCACCTGAGCGATCGCTTTATCTCCGATCCTTCGGAGGTTGTGAAAGTACAGCAGAAAGTACAGGTTACCGTGCTTGAAGTAGACGAAGCACGCAAGCGCATCAGCTTATCCATGAAAGGTGATGCCGGCGGCGTCAGTAAGCCTAAGGGACAAGGTGCAGGTGGAAAGAAAGAAAAAGAAGTAGAAGGCGATATGCAGTCGAAGCTGAACATGCTGATGTCGAAGTTTAAATAATTATGAATTATGAATTATGAATTATAAATTATGAATGAGTCATTCATAATTCAAAGCCTGCGGTTTAAACTGCAGGCTTTTTGTTTGAATCAGGTTTACAGAATTTATGGCATTAAGTAGGATTGAGAACAGATCCTTTTCCTATACCAGCTTTTATGAGGTGGACATATAATCATTTGCATATTACTTTCGTTTAACCTTTGCTCATGCGTTTATATATAACTGATATGGAAGTTATATGGGAAGTATATGGGACATATGTGGGAGAGACATGGGACATATATGGGAAAATGCCCGATCGTCCTTCTTACTATCCAGGTTGTTATCAGGTTCTTTATATGCTTCTGTGCCGGATACAATTTATAATTCATAATTTATAAGTAACTTGCAGTTCTAATACACGAACAATGACTATTGATTTTCAAAAAAGCGGCGGATTGGTTCCGGTAATTATTCAGGATGCAACAACCAGAAATGTGTTGATGCTGGGTTATATGAATGAAGAAGCTTTCAACAAGACAAAGGCGGAAGGCAAAGTAACGTTCTTCAGCAGAACTAAAAACCGTCTCTGGACAAAAGGTGAAACAACCGGCCATTTTCTGAATGTGGTAGATATTAAACTGGATTGCGATCAGGATACCTTGCTGATTAAAGTAACGCCGGATGGTCCAACTTGCCACACAGGTACAGATACCTGCTGGTCTGAAGTAAACAGCGGCAGAACATTCTTTATTGAGAAATTAGCCGGTGTAATTAAAGACCGCAAAAACAATCCCACAGATACATCGTACACAGCATCGTTGTTTAAAAAAGGCATCAACAAAGTGGCGCAGAAAGTAGGTGAGGAGGCTGTTGAAATTGTAATCGAAGCAAAAGATAATAACGATGATCTGTTTAAAGGCGAGGCAGCAGACTTATTGTATCATTACCTGATTCTGCTGGAAGCAAAAAATATTCCGCTGGACGAAGTGATTAAAGTGCTGGAGTCAAGACAGAAGTGAGTTATAAGTTATAAGTTATAAGTTATAAGTTATAAGTTATGAATTATGAGTTATGAATTATGATCCGTCGCGGAGGAATGAATTATAATCCCGAACAGCACAATTTGTACCAACCGTTATATTCATTAAGAAACAAAAACCTGGAGGTTTTTAATAAGAAACGAACTCCAACTAAAAGCGCTTTGCATGCACATGTGAAGTGCTTTTTTGTTTTTATGTATAGAGAAAATCAGTGGTCGGACGACTTTGTTTGTTATTGATACGAATGATGATTGTTTTAATTGCATGCATTGATTTTACGGTAGACAGTCGTCAGACCACTTGGTAAGCGTTAGACTTTTTTGTTGTCATGATAGAGTGGTCAGACGACTTTGTTTGTTATTGATACGAATGATGATTGTTTTACCTGCATGCATTGATTTTACGGTAGATAGTCGTCAGACCACTGGGTGATGTCGCATTCAGCCTCTCAGATTGTCATATTTGCACCATTGTAAAACAAAACCTGTTTGCTAGATTTGTATCAACAACTAACACAACCAACAACTAAAAAATATGGCACGTATCGATCCACACATCAATTTCAACGGCAATGCCGAAGAAGCATTCACATTTTACAAAGCCGCATTCGGTGGCACGTTTAAAAGCATTGTGCGCTTAAAAGATATTGCCAGCGCAGAGTTTCCGGTATCAGACGAAGATGCAGACAAGATCATGCACATTGCACTGCCGATCGGTAACAATCTGTTGATGGGTAATGATGTACCAGCACATTTAGGGAAAACAAATGAACGGGAAAACCGTTCCAAGATATCGGTAAGCGCTGCGAGCCGTGAAGAAGCAGACAAGCTGTATCAGGCGCTTTCAGCAGGTGCGGTAGAGATTGAAATGCCGATCGGTGACAGTCCGTGGGGATCGTATTTTGCGATGTTCCGCGATAAATACGGTATTGAATGGATGATTGATTTTGATCCGAGAAATAACGCATAAAAGGAGCGAGGAATTTAAAAATCAATGTAGTTTAATTAAGCTACAATAGACAGTTTTCCTTTCTTATCCGTGAACATCTTTCTTTTTAATTATGCTGTTCTTTTGTTTTTCCGCCGCGGCGGAACAAAAGAACCAAAAAATCAAGGCTGTCCGCCGCGGCGGATCAAATACGCTAAAATTTTGGTCCTTCGCCGCGGCGAACCGCGAACGCTACAAAACCGTCCTGAAAAAGGACTAGTTGTAGCGTTCAAAAAGCTTCATGAACCAAAATTTCTTAACGCAATTTGAAATGAGGCCGCTAGATGTTTAATTAATAGCAGCATTACGAATTTATAAATTGATTACCTACTTGCTATGCGAAAACTGAAATTACAGATGCAGATGACCATCAACGGATATGTTGCTGCAACAGATGGAAAAAGTAACTGGATGACCTGGAATCCGGATGCGGAATTTACAGCGTTTCTGGTTTCTCTGCTTGATACTTCCGATACGCTTTTACTGGGCCGGAAAACAGCAGAAAACATTATTCCGTTTTGGGAAAATACAGCAACAGAAAATCCGGCGCATCCGTTTGCAAAAAAAATAGCTGCGATTTCAAAAACTGTTTTTAGTAACACACTTAGCAAACCAACCTGGAACAATACCACGCTGGCAAAAGGAGATCTTGCACAAGAGATTAACGCATTAAAAAAACAAGAAGGCAAAGACATGCTTGTCTTCGGCGGTGCATCCTTTGTTTCATCGCTGATACAGCAAGGGCTCATTGACGAATATCATCTGATCATTAATCCAACGGCTATGAGCAGCGGCATGACTATTTTTAACACGCTTGATCACATACAAACATTTACACCCATACAATCCAAACTGTATCCGGGTGGTAAAACGGTTCTGAGTTTTGTGCCAAAGAAAGACTGATGCTTCTGATATCCTTCAACAGGTATTGTTAATAAACGAAACCTTCA
>FTDL01000083.1_pt1 | contig 12320 bp, 10 predicted proteins | sample 1639951 | NCBI WGS metagenome assembly FTDL01 (sample SAMEA3914869, study PRJEB12502) | metagenome | biome: forest; material: soil | place: USA | collected 2012-03-12 | depth 0.1 m
AAATTATAGCTTTCATCACATTCACTCTTGTTTATACACATTCCTTGCATGCACAAATGATGCTGCAATACCAAACAATCGTTCCAAACACATCAATCACATTACCACTTTCCGGCACCGTGAACGTATTTGTAAACTGGGGAGATGGCTCTCCTCAACAACCATTTTATTTCCCGGTTTTACAAACGCATAATTATGCTAATCCAGGGAATTATATAGTAATTATTTCTGGTACACTCACGCATTTTGGGACTAATTTGTACAATACAAATAATCCATATCTTCAGTCTGTAATGAGTTGGGATAATGTAGGACTTACCAGTTTGAACTATGCATTTTGCAATGCAACGGCTCTAACTTCTGTGCCAACAAGTTTACCCTCGACTGTTACCGATTTAAGTTATATGTTTTTTAATGCTACATCTTTCAATCAACCGATCGATACCTGGAATACTACAAACGTCACAGATATGGCAGGGATGTTTTATGAAACGGAATCTTTCAATCAGCCTATCTCTTCATGGAATACGGCTAATGTTACCAATATGGCAGAGATGTTTGAATATGCTAGCGCATTCAATCAACCGATCGGAAACTGGAATACCGCTAATGTAATTTCCATGACTATGATGTTTGAAGGTGCTATCGCATTCAACCAACCGATCGGAAATTGGAATACGGCAAATGTAGTCGCTATGTGGGAAATGTTTGATGGTGCATGGGTTTTTAATCAGCCTATCGGTTCCTGGAATGTAACGAACGTAACCGATATGGCAAGTATGTTTATGAATGCCGGAGCATTCAATCAACCTATCTCTGCGTGGAATACGACTAATGTTACCGATATGGAATGGATGTTTTCGGGGGCATATTCTTTTAATCAACCAATTTCGTCCTGGAATACTGCTAATGTAACCAAAATGAATAGTATGTTTGCTTCTACGAAAGCATTTAATCAACCCATCGGAAATTGGAATACTGCAAAGGTCACAGATATGTCGGGCATGTTTGCTTTTACGGATGTATTTAATCAAGCCATCGGAAACTGGAACACAGCTAATGTAACGGATATGTCAAATATGTTTTTTGAAGCGAAAGCTTTCAATCAGCCCATCGATTCCTGGAATACGGAGAACGTAACCAATATGAATGAAATGTTTTATATGGCATATCCTTTCAATCAACCAATTGGTTCCTGGAATGTAACGAACGTAACCAATATGAGTTCTATGTTTAAAGGAGACACATTATGTACAGCCAATTACGATAATTTACTCAATGGCTGGTCTTCGCAAGCACTGGGATCAGTTCTAAATTTTGATGGAGGGTATAGCCAATACTCAACAGCAAGTGCTGCTGCCAGGACAAAACTTATAAATACCGAAGGATGGACTATAAATGATGGAGGCATGGGTATAAACAATATCAAATGCCAAGATATTACTACTTCTTTAAATCTAAATACAATTTCTAAGACAATAGGAATCTATCCAAATCCATCAACAGGACAGATGACTGTTTCCAGTAATCTGTCACTTGGAAATATTGCTATTTATAACCCTGAGGGTAAGCTGATATATCAAACAACCACAAGTGCCTTACAACAAAATATAGATATCTCGAATAATGAGCCAGGACTTTATTTAGTAAAAACCGACAACACAACTATAAAATTTATTAAGGAATAATTCATAAGTAAAGGGATTCACAAAAGTGTGAATCCCTTTTTACTTATTAACTACTTCTTCTTCGGCATCAATACAAGGCTGTTCTTCTTGCGCATTTCATCGCGTAATTTTCCGGAAGGTGTTATCATGTACTCCTCCCAGTTACTGATACCTGCACCTTTTTTCAGAATAGATGCCGTTTCATTTTTATCTGATACGGACCAGTTGCACCAGCTCAATTTATATTTGTGCATAAAAGCAAATCATTCTTCTGTTTGCTTATAACCAAGTTCACCATCACCTGAGTAATCGCAATCTCCAAACTCAGTTACAAAAATTGCAATACCCATTTTCATTGCTTTTTCTGCCTCTTTGCGCAAATACTGTCCGTGGGAAACAGCATAAAAATGGATCGTATACCTTACATTCAGATCTTTTATCGGATCTGCTGCCGCATCTTTCGACATTTACGACCAGTAAGGCGCTGGCCCATTCGAAAATTTCTATTACAGAGAATTATCTGGTCAGGCAGATGATGGACGTCGACGGTTTAATTTATATAATGAAATAGTTGGAACAATGTTGGAACTAATAAAAAAAGCCCCTTGAAAATCAAGGGGCTTTGACACTTATTGCAGAGAGAGAGGGATTCGAACCCCCGGAACCTCGCAGTTCAACGGTTTTCAAGACCGCCGCATTCGACCGCTCTGCCATCTCTCTGTGATGTTCAGAAAACAGTGTCTTGTTTAATGAGGATGCAAAAATATATTTTTTTCAGTAAAGATCAAATATATCATGCTAAATTCTTTCCAAAAAAGTATCCACATACAAAATCATACTCCCAACTAAAAGATACTGTTTGAGTTGTAAAAAGCAATGCAGATTCACAATTAGCTATATGTTTAAATGTCCATATCATTATATCTGATATTGCAGGTAAATAAGCGCTATTCCCAGATTGTTGTACTAAGATTTCCGGCTATTTTTTCAGATTAACTTAAGCATTTCGATCCCATTATTTACTCCTTCCACTACATTTCACTAAACTTTCGCTATGGGACATACATGGTAAGTATATGGGATATATATGGGAAGTATATGGGACATATATGGGACACACATGGGACATATATGGAATATACATAAAACAGACATAGATCAGGTATTCCTCAGATGACACTTTTCCTGCCCGTTACCTATTCATTCGAATACATGTAACTTTCCTTGAGGATTGACAGATGTATAAATTGACGTATCTTTAACCTATGAAAAAAGATCACGATTCTTTCTTTTCTTCTGTATATGAGGTCGTAAAATTGATCCCCCGCGGACGGGTAACGTCTTACGGAGCAATCGGTAACTATCTTGGTATGAAATCGTCTGCACGGATGGTAGGATGGGCAATGCATGCTGCGCATACTCAGAAACGTGTCCCTGCGCACCGGGTGGTAAACAGCCAGGGATTACTTACCGGCAAACATCATTTTTCGACACCTACAGAAATGGCAGAACGTCTGGAAAAAGAGGGAATAAAAATAAAAGACGGCATCAAAGTAATGAACTTCAATACCGTCTTCTGGGATCCTGCTGCGGAATTATTGTAGACTCAAACACTCTTCAGACTATGCTGCGTATTTTTTGAAGAAATGATATACATGCCCAAGGCTGTTATTGCTCCGTTAATCAATAAGTCTTCAAAGGCCGTTTTATATCCCAGTACTTCTTTACAAAAAAGTACTGTTAAGAACGTTAGTGCAGGTGATAACAAACAAACTACCGGCACCATTTTATCATTCACAATTCTTGTTTTGCTAAAGATTCCAAACGCAAACATACCCAACAGCGGACCATAGGTATAAGCAGCTGCGCTCAACACCGTTTTAATTACTGAAGTACCCTCATTGAATTCTTTAAAGAGAACGATTATAATAAAAAATATCAGCGAAAATCCTACGTGCACATAAATACGTGTGCGGTTTTTATTTTCAATTTTACCTTTATTGAAATTTAAAAAGTCTATGCAAAAAGCTGTTGTAAGGGCTGTCAATGCTGAATCTGAGCTTGCATAAGATGAGGCTGTGATTCCCAATAAGAAAAATACGCCTGCAATAACGCCTAAATATTTTAATGCTAAAATCGGATATAGAAAATCGCTTTGCGCCGGTATTGTAAATCCTTCTTTTTCCGAATAGATATACAACAATGCTCCTAGTGTCAGAAATAGAAAATTAACAATAACAAGAATAACAGAAAACCAATACATGTTTTTTTGAGCTTCGCCTAAATTTTTACATGTTAAATTTTTCTGCATCAGATCCTGATCCAATCCGGTAAGTACAATGGTGAAGAAAATTCCTGAGATAAATTGTTTCCAGAAATAATTAGATGCTCTGAAATCTTCGAAATGGAAAATGGTAGAATATTTGCTCGCATCCACTTCTTTCACCATTTCTACAACTCCCCAGCCCAGCTGGTGAGAGATCACTCCTACACTTATGATCACTGCACCTACCAGAAAAAAAGTCTGGAAAGTATCTGTCCATACAATTGTTTTTACTCCGCCTTTAAATGTATAAATCCAGATTAACAAAATTGTTATGCCAACCGTGAAGGCAAAAGAAACGCCTAATTCTTTAAACAGGAATGTATGTAATACTTCTGCAGCCAGATACAAGCGCAGTGAGGAACCTATTGTTCTGGAAAGTAAAAAGAAAGCAGATCCGGTTTTGTAGGACCAGAAACCAAAACGTTCTTCCAGAAAGGTATAAATAGAAACCATGTTTGACCGGTAGTAAATAGGCATTAAAACCAATGCAACTATAAAATATCCGACAAGATTACCCAGTATAAGCTGAAAATATGAAAAACCCGCAGCGCCAACTTGCCCGGGTACAGAAATAAACGTTACTCCTGAAACAGATGTGCCGATCATACCAAAAGCAACCAGATACCAGGCAGATTGATTATTTCCTGTAAAAAAAGCATCTGAATCTGCTTTTCGGGATGTAAACCAGGCAATAAGCAGCAATGCCGCAAAATACACGCCTAATATCGTAACAATCAATCCAACACTCATATAATTCTGTCTTTAAATCAGCCAAATTTGTCTTTTTTTTATTAAATTTGCTATACACCATACCGAAAGAATTATGAATCGCTTTCAATCTCATTCATTTCCGTTCCAACACGAAGAAGATGTTGCCGTTTTAGAAGAAGAAGTGCAAACATCTGACATGAATGACTTAGTTGTGTACAATGACGATTTTAATACATTTGAACATGTTATTCAGGTATTAATGTCTGTTTGCAGCCATACACCTGAGCAGGCGGAACAATGTACACTTCTTATTCATTACAAAGGTAAATGTACGGTAAAAATGGGTTCATTGAATGAACTAAAACCAATGCGTCAAAGTATTTGTGACAAAGGTATTTCAGCTGAAATCCTTTAATTGTCTGTTGAATAATTTGTCTGAATTGTTTTTTTAGTAACTCTTGAATCACACTTATGAACTTTCCTTCTAAATTATTAGAAGATGCTGTACTTGAAGTTTCAAAATTACCTGGCATTGGTAAAAAAACTGCTTTACGGCTGGTGCTTCATTTATTAAAGAAAGAAAGTAAAGACTCTGAAAGTTTAGCGCATGCACTTTTAAATGCCCGTACAAACATTCAGTATTGCAAAAAATGTCATACTATTTCTGACAACGAAATGTGTGATATCTGTTTAAGCAACAGAAGAGATAAACATGTTGTATGTGTTGTTGAAGACATACGGGATGTTTTGGCAATAGAAAATACAAATCAATATTTTGGTGTTTATCACGTTTTAGGTGGCGTTATTTCGCCTATGGAACGGATAGGACCGGATCAGTTAACTATTGCTTCATTAATAGACCGTGTATTAACCGATACCGACATTAAGGAAGTGATACTGGGACTTAGTCCTACGATGGAGGGTGATACAACTGCTTTCTTTATTACCAAGAAATTAAAACCTTATCCGGTTAAGATAAGTACAATAGCAAGGGGCATTCCATTTGGGGGCGAGCTTGAGTATATGGATGAAATAACTCTTGGTAGAAGTATTGCAACCAGAACTTTATTTGAAACCAGAGAAGATTGAAACAATTAAGTATTATAATTGTCAACTATAATGTCTGTCATTTTTTAGAACAGTCGCTTCTGTCTGTATCCAAGGCTAGTACAAACCTGGATATTGAAGTTTTTGTTGTTGACAATAATTCTGCAGACGGGTCTGTGGAAATGGTTAAAGCAAAATTCCCTGCCGTAAAATTAATTGTTAATGATATCAATGTTGGCTTTTCGAAAGCGAACAACCAGGCTATTGCACAGGCAACAGGTGAATATATTTTACTATTAAATCCGGACACCGTTATTGAAGTTGATACCCTGGAAAAATGTGTCAATTTCATGAATGCGCACCCAATGGGCGGCGGTTTAGGTGTGAAGATGATTGATGGCAAGGGCGATTTTCTGGCTGAATCCAAAAGAGGCTTTCCTACTCCATGGGTTGCGTTTTACAAAATCTTTGGACTGGCTGCGCTTTTTCCAAAATCAAAAAAATTCGGCCGTTATCATCTTGGCTATTTAGATAAAAACGAGACACATGAGGTAGAAGTATTATCCGGTGCGTTTATGCTTTTGCGTAAAACAACGCTTGATAAAACAGGATATCTGGATGAAGATTATTTTATGTACGGCGAAGACATTGACCTTTCATACAGAATAATCAAGGCCGGCTATAAAAATTATTATTTTTCTGATACACGTATTATTCATTACAAAGGCGAAAGCACAAAAAAAACAAGCATCAATTACGTGTTTATTTTTTATAAAGCGATGATTATTTTCGCTCAAAAACATTTCACGTCTAAAAATACAAACGCATTTAGTGCGCTTATACATCTGGCCATTTACTTCAGAGCATTTATCGCTGTAAGTAACCGTGTTGTTGAACGCGTATTTCCAGTACTACTCGATTCAGGACTGATACTTATTTCGCTTTTCAGCCTATTTTATTTCCAGCATAACAATTTAAAAATCAGCGAGGCCGATAATTCTATCATTTACAAACAGATCATTCCATTATTCACCGGTGTATGGATATTGTCTTTGCTGTTTAATGGTGCCTATAAAAATACCGTTACAGCTTCACGGTTTTTCCGCAGCTTCTTTATCGGAACAATTATTATTGCATCCATCTCCTACTTCATTGACGAATATCGGTATTCGAAAAATTTCTTACTGGAAGGTTCTTTGCTTTCAACCTCGGTTGTATTTTTCTTCAGAGGCATTGTTCAATGGATAAAAAACGGAAGCTTCGAACTTGGCGCCAATAAAAATAAGAAAATAATCATTGTGGGATCGTATCAGGAGTGCAACAGAATTGATTTATTATTGCAAGAGGCAAATTACAAATTAAATATTCTTGGATTTATTACTACTGGAAACAGAGATGATGTAAAAGGAAAATATTTGGGTTATACAAAACAGCTTCAGAATATTGTCCGCTTATATAAAGTGAATGAAATTATTTTCTGCTCAAAGGATCTTTCTGCTAACTCAATCATAGAATGGATGACTCAAATTGACAACACGGTTGTTGATTTTAAAATTGTTCCGGAGGAAAGCAATGTTATTATCGGCAGTAATTCAAAAAACAGACGTGGTGATTTTTATTCGTTAAATATCAATCTGAATATTATTGAAGAAAAACATATTAAAGATAAACGTATATTAGACGTTGCTGCCAGTATTTTATTCATTCTCATATATCCATTTACATTCTGGCTGATTGAAAAACCTAAAAGCTTTTTCAGTAATATTTTAAATGTGCTTTCCGGCAAAAAGTCATGGGTTGGTTTTACTAATTCGGAACAGTTGAATCTTCCTAAAATCAAAAAAGGTATTATTAACCCAACACATTATCTGGAGAAATCAAACCATTTGCACCCTTTAAATATTCAGGAACTGAATCTGATTTATGCCCGTGATTACAATCTGTATATGGACATTTCGTTAATTATTAAATCATTTAAGTTTTTAGGTGAACACTAATTGATTTATTGCGTATACGATAACAACCCTAAACAAGCTTCTATCCGGCATGAAATTTATCTCAATCCTATTATTATTTTTCTTATCGATTGGGATATTCGGAAAATCGAATTTTATTGCGCTGATCAAAAAAATAAAATCACCTGCTGAACTTGCAGCATCTTCAGAGTCTGATACTGAATCCCGCGGAATTGATGATGATACAACCAAAGAGAAAGACAGCAAAGAAAGCAGTGAAGAAAAAATAACTTATTGCCACAGCTTAGATTCTTCAATTATTTCTTTTGTATTGTCATCTTCCGACAAGCAACACATAAGTTTTTATAACGCAGTCTTTAACTCTCATTTTAAAGAAGTTGCTACTCCACCTCCTCCTGAGTTAGTATAATTTCCTGTTTATCATTCTTCTTTTGTCCTTTATCAAAGGATCATGAAAAGAGTGTGTTCAACATGTATATACTAAACTTCTTACGTATGTTATCAGCTAAAGAGTATTTAAAAGACATCCGGTCGGGTGTCGTGGTTTTCCTTGTTGCAGTACCTTTATGTCTGGGTATTGCTATTTCTCAAAATGCGCCTGCCCTATCCGGTATTATCAGCGGCATTATCGGTGGCACGGTTGTAATGTTTATAAGCGGCTCCAAATTCAGCATCAGCGGACCAACAGCCGGTTTAACTGCCATATTAATTACATCTATACACGAACTTGGCAGTTTTGAATCTATGCTTACGGCACTTTGTATCGCAGGTATTATTCAGATTTTATTCGGCATATCAAAACTGGGCATTATTGGCTATTACTTTCCTTCTTCTGTTATTAAAGGAATGCTATCAGCCATTGGCATCATTCTTATACTCAAGCAAATTCCGCATCTTGTCGGATACGATGTTGATCCGGAAGGGAACATGTCATTCATTCAGGATGACGGAAGAAACTCGCTGAGTGAATTAATCAATATGGTTCATTATTTTTCTGCCGGTCCAGCGATTATCAGTGCCGTATCTATTTTAATTTTATTTTTCTGGAATCAGGATTTTATTAAACCCGGGTCCAGATTATCGCTCATTCCCGGCGCTTTATTAATTGTAGTTACAGGCATAGTGCTAAATACCTTATTTCAATTTGTGTTCCCTTCTATTGTTGTACAGCAAAGCCATTTGGTAGCGTTACCGACAATAGAATCCCCTTCTGATTTGCTTAAAAGTTTAAGCCATCCGGATTTCAGCGGCCTGCAGAATGTTCATACGTACACGATTGCCTTTACAATTGCTGTTGTGATCAGTATGGAATCATTATTAAGCATTGACGCAACTGACAAGCTGAAAAAGGAAAACGAACCAACTTCTACCAACAGAGAGCTCATCGCACAGGGTATAGGCAATCTCACCTGCGGACTGATGGGCGGAGTACCGATAACCTCTGCCATTATACGCAGTTCGGCCAACATACATGCAGGTGCCGTAAGCAAATTGTCCGGCTATGCACACGGCTTATTATTACTGGCGAGTATACTCCTGTTCCCATCATTGCTAACCAGTATTCCCAACGCATCTCTGGCGGTCATATTATTATTTACCGGTTACAAGCTGACAAAGATTGATTTATTCAAATCGATGTTTGCACTGGGTCAGAAACAGTTCCTTCCATTTATTACTACCATACTTGTTATGCTTCTTACAGATATGTTAAAAGGAATTTTGTGTGGTTTACTCGTTGCCATTTATTATATTGTCCGCGATATGATGCGCATCCCGATTAAAAAATCGTCTGCTGTAATTGAAGGGAAAGAACATGTTTTAATAACATTCCCCGAAAATGTTTCCTTTATCAACAAGGGTGTTTTAGTAAAAATGTTAAACAAGATTCCTTTAAACAGTTCCATAATACTGGATGGTGCACATATAAAATCTATGGATTATGATGTTGCTGAAGCGATTACCATATTCAAACAAGATGCTGAAGCGCGAAAAATCGACATCCAGCTTATCAATATCAACGAAATAGATCTTCATCTTAAATAATTAATCAAATACAACAATGAAAAAGAGTTATGAATCCTTATTAGAAGGAAATAAAAGATGGGCATTAGGTAAAATACAGGACGACCCTGATTTTTTTGCCCGCACAAAAAGTCTGCAAACTCCTGAATATTTATGGATTGGTTGTTCTGACAGCCGTGTACCCGAAACTGAAGTTACCGGCACACATCAAGGCCAATTGTTTGTGCACCGGAATATTGCGAACATGGTTGTTCATACCGACCTGAATTTACTTAGTGTGGTTGAGTATGCGGTAGAAATTTTAAAAGTAAAACACATCATTGTGTGTGGGCACTATGGCTGCGGAGGTGTTGCAGCAGCAATGACCAATCACTCCTTTGGTTATGTAGATAACTGGCTGAGGAATATTAAAGAAATATACAACAGGCATTCAAAAGAACTTCTGGCAATTGATAACGAACAGGAACGTACCAACCGTTTAGTAGAGCTGAATGTTATTGAACAGGTTCGTAATCTGGCAAAAACAAAAGTCGTTCAACGTGCCTGGGAAAACCGCATGCTACAAATTCATGGCTGGGTGTATGGTCTTGATACGGGCATTATCAAAGATCTGCATTACTCATACAATGAGATAGAAGATATCGAGCCTGTGTTCCGCTATAATTTTAATAAAGAGTAACTGGCAACTAGTTGCTAGTTGCCAGTTACTAGTTGCTAGACGAAGCAAGTACAGAGTATAGAATATAAAAGAAAAGAGATTTCAGATGCTTATCTGAAATCTCTTTTCTTTTTACTATTGCTATATATTTCTCTGAGTACTAAGTATTCCAGAAACTAGCAGCTAGTAACTAGTATCTATTTCGGTTCCAGCACCACAAAAGGAATTAAGATTTCTTCCATTGAAATACCTCCGTGCTGAAAGGTATCTTTAAACATCTGAACAAATTTCTGGTAGTTGTTCGGATATACGAAAAACAATTCATCGCCGGCAAATACATATGCATCCGACATATTAATTTTAGGCAGGAAAATACTTTCCGGTTTTTTAATTTCCATCAAATACGTTGAGGGATCAAAACCAAGATTCTTGCCTACCTTATAGCGCATATTTGTATTGGTTGTTTTGTCGCCGATAATTTTATGCGCTTTGTTTACACGTATTGTTCCGTGGTCGGTCGTTATTACCAGTTTTATTTTTTTATAGCCCAGCAACTGAATCAATTCCTGCAAAGGTGAATGCTTAAACCAGCTTGCTGTTATAGATCTGTAAGCAGATTCGTCGGGCGCCAGCTCTTTCAGCACTTCCATATCTGAGCGGGCATGCGAAAGCATGTCTACAAAGTTATATACCACAACATTCAGCTGATTATCCAGAATATTTTTTATGCCATCACACAACGCTTTGCCCTGATTCAGATTGGTTACTTTCTGATACGAAAATTTAACATCCAATCCGTTTTTCTTCAACTGATCTCGGAGCAGTTCTTCCTCCATGTTATTCTTGCCCAGCTCTTCTTCATCCCCGTTGTAAAAACCCGGGTGTTTTTTTTCTATCTCAGCAGGCATCATTCCTGCAAAAAATGCGTTGCGTGCGTACATGGTAGTAGTTGGCAGAATAGAATAGTATAATTCTTCTGAAACCGTTTTATACGATTCAGAAATCATCGGCTCCAGTACTTTCCATTGATCGTAACGCAGATTATCTATAACCAGTACAAATACTTTTTCCTGTTTTACAAGCGGCAGTATTTTTTTTCTGAAGACGGTGTGAGAAAATACAGGCTTATCTTCGGAAGACTGATTGATCCAGGTTTCATAGTTTGCCTTTACACTTTTGAAAAACTGTTGATTGCCTTCTGATTTTTGTGATAATAAAATTTCCTTCAAACTGCTGTCACCTACACCGTCGATTTCAATTTCCCAGTGAACAATCTTTTTATATAATTCAGCCCATTCTTTATAATCCAGCTTATCTCCCAGACTCATACTGATAGCAGCAAACTCCTGTCTGTAGGATGAAATGGTTTTGTCATTGATCAGTACTTTATTCTGAAGAAGTTTTTTTATGGACATCAAAATCTGATTCGGGTTAATGGGCTTAATCAGATAATCTGCAATTTTAGATCCGATAGCCTCTTCCATGATATGCTCTTCTTCATTTTTGGTAATCATCACTACCGGAACAAGCGGTTTTACCTCTTTGATTTTAACGAGTGTTTCCAGGCCGCTCAAACCGGGCATATTTTCATCCAGAAAAATAATATCAAACGTTTTTGAATTGGATTGTTCGAGCGCGTCAATACCATTTGTAACGGTTGTTACTTCATATCCTTTATTATTTAAAAATATGATGTGTGGTTTTAATAAATCAATTTCATCGTCGGCCCAAAGAATATGATATTTTTGCATGCGTATAGAGTTAAAATGTAGTTGAAGGTATTGATTAAAGATACAAACGTTTGATGTTTAATACGTGGTATGTGGATAGAAAGTAATTTACTTAAATAGTTTCCAGGTGGTTGGTATCCGCCGCGGCGGATAAGTGAATAACCATTCGTTCTTTTATTTAAA
>FTDL01000152.1_pt1 | contig 12091 bp, 11 predicted proteins | sample 1639951 | NCBI WGS metagenome assembly FTDL01 (sample SAMEA3914869, study PRJEB12502) | metagenome | biome: forest; material: soil | place: USA | collected 2012-03-12 | depth 0.1 m
GCATTAAGCTTCAGGAAAAAGAGGTAGAACTCTTAGTAGAAGATTCAGATTTAATTATTAAAATTTGGGGTGAAGAATTAATCGCTACCGAATTCATTGATGAAGGAGATTACGATGATGAGGATTTTGCCGATGAATTGATTGGCGCAATAAAAGAAGAATATTATGATTTTAGAGAACGCTTGATTGAAATGAAACTGGCTTCTTTAAATCTTAATTACGCAGATTTTTTAAAAGAAAAAGTAATTGATCTTTTAGCAAAAGCTAAGGTTGACTCTAACTTACTTGCTATACTGGATTTTGAATTTATGGATGTGAGTTCAAAAGATAAAGATCTTGGGTTACCTAATGTAGCTTTGCGGATTACTGACTTTGAAAAAGTTGAATGTAACTGCCCGGTTGATATATCAAAGTTAACACCTGTATTTGACGAGAAGAAAATAGCAGACGAATTCTTAAAGAAATACAGATAAAACAAATAGATCTTCAAATAAAAAAGGTGTTACTATGTAACACCTTTTTTATTTGATATAACGCAGAAAGTAGGTCTTGTATGTTTTATGTATCAGCCATTTTATTCTGCGTTTCGTACTTTTTTCTTTTGTTGAAATAGTAGATGACAGCAAACCATTGTGTGAACCTTGTTCGGTGATTGCCGGATATGCCCAATACATCTTAATGATATTATTTTTGATTAAACGATTGTGCCACCAATCAATTACCTCAAAACATTTATTTGTTTCTAATTCTTTTAAAATGTTCTTTGCAGCCGTAAGGTCTATCAAATAGGCTCCGGCACATCTTCCTTGCAGCGCTTGGTACAAATACTTTCCTTCTTTGATAGATTTATACGGCGGAAATTTTAGCGAGGTGTTTTCCAATGAAATAATAAATCCCGGTGAAATGGTTTTTACTTCTTCAAGAATCTGATTGATTTGTTTATTGAAATCACCAATGAAAAACGGATCATTTTCAAAAATAAGTGCAAAGGCCTGATTATTCTCTACTATTGATTTGTAACAAAGTATATGATTAAGTGTACAGGAGAGAATACCGGGTGAAAGTTTTTCTTGTATCGAATTCGTAAAGTATTTCTGAAGCAAATCTGTAGTGAACAGGGTAGGGTCGCCGTCAGTCATGAAAACATGCTCCAGACCGTGTGCTGCAAACAGTTTATTTACATGGTTTTCATGCACTTCATAGCCATTCTTTGCATGCACAACATATACCCCATCAATGACTATTCTTTCAAGCATAGAGTAAAAATAATTAAATTCTTTCAAATAATTAATTAAATAAAACTGCTTTCTATGTAAATCAAAATATGTAATTTTGAAACGTATTACTTATCCGGAATTTACATGAAATATGTTATTTTACTTATAAGTGCCTTGCTTTTGACAATACAAGGATTGAAAGCGCAAGACACAAGTTCTGTTAAAAAGAAAAAAATGCACGGTACATTTTATGTAACGTGGGGATATCAAAAAGATTTCTATACACGTAGTGACGTACATTTTAAAAATGACCGTGATGACAATTATGATTTTGTTATGCATAATGCAAGAGCAAGCGACAGACGTGATATGGATCACTTTTTTCATCAGCCGCTGACTGTTCCGCAGTATGTATTTTATGGAGGATATTTCTTTAATAACAAAGGTGATTGGGGAATTGAAGGTGGCTGGGATCACCTGAAGTATATTGTGAATGATAACCAGGTAATGCACATGACAGGTCAGGTTAGAGGCGTACAATATAATCAGGATGTATTGGCTACATACGATTATTTCCATTACGAACACACAAACGGGAATAATTATTTAACCACTAGTTTGCTTAAGCGTTTTACGTTTTTTAAATCTCCTGCATCACATCACAAATTGAGCTTAATTGCAAAAGCTGGCGGCGGAGTTCTGGTTCCTAAAACACAATCTGTAATTCTTGGAAATGAAAGAGACGGACCTTTCAGAGTTGCAGGTTATATATTTACGGTTGGGGGCGCCGTACGTTATGATATTTACCGTTACTTCTTTTTAGAAGCTTCAACAAAAGTAGGATATGCAAGATATACACACGATAAGCTCTATGGCGAAGGGTATGCAAAACAACAGTTTGTTTCTTTACAGCTTATTATGTCTGCAGGTGTGAATATTCCGCTTAGCAAAAAATAACAAGCAATTTGTTTAGCTAAAATTCCAGCGTTATACATAAATTTTAAATAAACTATATATAATCTCTGGAAAAATAGAAAGCAGATGAAAGTCAAAAAAGAAGCGCTGAAGATTATTCAGCGCTTCTTTTTTTTAATGTGCCTTTTCTGTTGATTTTTCCAGAGGGCGTATATTCAAAAGGAATAGAGACAATTTCTTTTGGAGCATGATATTTGGGAAGCTGTATTTTTAATTTTTCCAGCAACTGTTTTTTGTCTTCGTCTGAAATAGCAGCTGTAGAATCTATAACTAATACGAGCTTTTCACCCAGCGCAACATCCGGAACTCCTCCTACAAAAAAAGGTACTTGAATATGTAGTTGTGTTAATAACAGTTCTATTGTTTTTTCAATAGGTTCTGCCTGAATTTTTATACCACCTGAGTTAATACAAAAATCTGTTCTTCCTAAAAAAATAATGTGATTGCTGTTTGTTAATTCTACGCAATCATTGGTTTGTATCCAGGTATTACCGGTTACAGCACCTTTTATCTTCAGACACGAGCGTTCATCCAATGCAATTGCAATGCCTTCAAAAAGCGTGTATGATTCTTCAACAACCGGATTCAGTTGGCGCATGGCTATGTGTGAAACAGTTTCTGTCATACCATATGATTGCCAGACATTACACGTAAGTTTTGTTGTAATAAGTGTTTGTAATGTGTCTGAAACAGAACTGCCGCCAACAAGCAGATTTTTTAAACGGTTTAGTATGGGTATTTTTTCCGGCTCATTGCTCAGCACTTCGTATAACTGCACTGCAGATAAAGGCATGAAGGCGTATTCAAGAGACGTATCAAGATAATGTAATGTTCTGTCTGCCGGAATAACATACAGATCAAGCTCTCCAATCAAACTACGGTATAACATCATCTGTCCGCCGATTACATGTATGCTTAGCGGACAAACAACTTTATCACCGGCAGTAAGATCAAAAAAGTTCAGCGTGGCCTGTGCACTGGCTTCAATTTGTGCACGTTGAATGGTTATGATTTTGGGTACACCTGTTGAGCCTGATGTTTTTAATTCAAACCATTCTTTACCGGTAAGCCATTGTCTGCATAATGTAAGTATTTCTGAAACATGCGCATCATCTATTGATGCGTTTTGCGTATGCAGAATATCTTCTTTCGAAAATATAAAACCCTTTATGTGTAAACGGAAGCCAGACATTTATGTGTTATAAATCATTTAGTGATACTGAACGAAGAATAAAGCTAGTTTTTTCTTTAGATAGATGTGCTATAAAAGTTACAGGCATTCGCATGAAATCTAAATGGCATCAATTTCTTATACAGATTCAGGAATTTAACCATAAACCTTTTAAGTGATTGTTTTATAGCGAACCAAATAATTATGCTCGTTAACCATAGAATTCAGATTATATTAATTTGCCAATTAACCTGTTGAATAATAGAACGGTCACATATTTCTTTGGTCAAAAAACAAACTATCATGCAATTCTTTTACAGAACTTTCTATTTTTGCTACGCTCATTATATTTATTCTCAATACAGCAGATTCCTATGAAAGTGACTCAAATCTATAAGAACTTCCTGGAAAATGAAAAAGCCGGAGGAATCATATTAATTATTGCAACCATTATCTCATTAATGGCAGCAAATTCATCTTGGGGACATACATATATTGGTTTCTGGGAAATAACATTGGCAGGCCACACCATTGAACATTATGTAAATGATGGATTAATGACGATCTTTTTTTTGTTGATCGGTCTGGAGTTAGAACGTGAAATATACGCAGGAGAATTGTCAGATTTTAAAAAAGCACTATTGCCGATTATTGCAGCCCTCGGTGGAATGATTGTGCCAGCCTGTATACACAGCTTTTTCAACACCGGTACCGTATTTCAATCGGGTGCAGGTATCCCAATGGCTACAGATATTGCGTTTGCTGTAGGTGTACTATCATTACTGGGCAACAAAGTGCCGCTTTCGTTAAAAGTATTTCTGACAGCATTAGCCGTAATTGATGATCTGGGTGCGATTTTTACAATTGCAGTTTTTTATTCTAAAGGCATTGATTTTATACATCTGGGAAGTGCACTAGCTATTCTGGCAGTATTGTTTGTATTGAACCGGTTGAAAGTAACTATTCTGTTACCATATTTAGCCGGTGGCGCGTGCATGTGGTATTTTATGCTGCACTCAGGTGTGCATGCAACAATAACAGGTGTTGTGCTGGCATTTGTTATTCCTTTTGGTAAAGGCGATCCAGGTTCTATATCAATTAAGCTGGAGCATTTTCTAAGCAAACCGGTCGCATTTATTATTCTGCCGGTCTTTGCACTTGCTAATACCTGTATTATTATTCACAGTGATTGGACATCAGCTTTATTGAGTTCTAACAGCATCGGTATATTTTTAGGATTAGTTGTTGGCAAACCGCTAGGTATTACACTATTCTGTTTAGTAGCTGTATGGGCCGGCATATGTACCATTCCGAAAGATTTAACATGGGGGCAGTTGATTGGAGCAGCTTGTTTAGGAGGAATCGGCTTTACCATGTCAATTTTTATAACACTTCTGGCTTTTGATACACACGAAATTATTTCAGGCTCTAAGATTACAATTATGCTGTCTTCATTAACGGCTGCCATCATTGGATTGGTCTGGTTAATGATTACCTTAAAAGAACCTGTTGCCAGGGAATTACAGGATGAGTTATAAGCTCCGGAATCAATTGGAAAGATACTGTTTCTAATTCCGGTAGAATTTCCTATTTTAGAATGTTTAAAGTAAAAAATGAATAAAGAAATGATCTTAGGTATTGACGTTGGAGGAACATCTGTAAAGTTTGGTTTGGTAACTCCGGAAGGTGAAATAAAAAACGCTACCCGTTTTATGACCGCCGATTGGGTTAACGGTCCGGGGTTTGTTGAGTCAATGAAAAAAGAAATTGGTGTTTATCTGAAAAACTTTCCGGCTATAAAGGGGGTTGGAATCGGCTGGCCGGGTCTGGTTTCATTAGACAGAAAGAAAGTAATTCTCTTGCCTAATATTCCTTCTGTGGCAAATGTTCCGATTGTTGAAATCCTTCGCTCTGAATTTCCGCATATTCATTTTAAAATTGAAAACGATGCCAAGTGTGCAGCATTAGGCGAGTATTATTTTGGCGGCAATAAAAAAATGGATACGTTCATTTTACTTGCTTTGGGAACAGGTGTGGGATCGGGCGTAATCCTGAGCGGTAAGCTGTTTCTGGGCGGAAGAGGAAATGGTACAGAGGTTGGCCACATGATTACAACAACCGGCAAATCGCTGGAAAACCAGGTAGGTATTTCGCACCTGATTGAACATACAAAACAACAACTGGCAAATAATAAAGATCTTAAAAGCAGCCTGCGCGATGAAGCAGAGTTATCGCCTAAAGTGATTGCAGAGCATGCCGCAAAAGGAGATAAAATGGCACTTGATGTATTTGATCATGTGGGAAAAATGATCGGCGAAACATTGGTAAATATTGTACGTGTGATGGATGTGAACAACATTCTTTTAGGCGGCGGTATTTCCGGAGCCTTTGATCATTTTGTACCAGCTCTTAAGAGTGAAATGCTGAAGCATTTACCGGCTTATTATACAGACGATATGTATATCGGTAAAGCAACGTTGGAGAACGACGCAGGTTTGCTGGGAGCTGCAGGTTTGATCATGGAAGTTGCATAATTTATTCATACAGATATTGAAATTTTTAATGCCCGTTATTTTTTGACGGGCATTTTTATTAAAATAATATTCATCTTTTTATTCATATGAAAAATAAAAAACAACTACAGATTATTTTCTTTGCAGCTTTAGCAGCAGGCCTGGTATTGTATGTATTTCCTGCTACAAAAACATTCGGAACAATGCTGCTTTGCTTTGTTCAACCTGCAATAGGATTGTATTATTTATCTGCTTTACAACAGGAAGAAATAAATATTGATGTTTTGCCCTGGCGTTACCCGTTACTTCTTATGTTACAGATAACGTTTATCGGATTGAGCATACATATTTTATTTAAAACAATGCAATGGCCTTTTGGAGGGCCATTCAGAGTATTGGTTTTTGCTTTATATGTTACTACATCTTTGTTGGCGGTTGTTTATATTATCGTAAACAGTAAAATCATTCAATCGGCATTTTTAATTGAGATTGTTATACTCATGCTGCCAATCATACTTTTTGCGGGCGCTTATATGCCCGGTACAATGCCAAAGAAAGAATACGCAGAAGCACTGATAAGAGAATACTATGCATTAGAGAAAATAGAAGAACAGCTGTTTGATAAAAATACAGATCCCCACAAATTGCCGGTTCTTGCAAAAATAAATGACATTAAAAAAAGCGTTATTGATATGAACGGTGGTGTAAATGAAGACGGATATATTGCTGGCAGTTTAAAAAAAGCAGATCCTGAACGCATTGCATCGGATTCGGATATGCTGAAAACATACAACATAGGAGAAGGAGATGCTGTTCTGTTAAAACTGAGCGATTCTAAGACGGTAATAGAATATCTGAATGCATTAACAGAACTTCAGATTGAGATTTTGCTGAAAAGTAATTGAACTGCGTTGCGGGTATATTAAACAAGATGTCTGTTTAAATGGCAGGTATTCTGTTCAGGAACCCAAATATAAATCCGGCAACAATACCTCCATCAACTTTTTAACAGGTACAGGCTCTGTTTATGTGAGATTATTCTTCTAAATACATTCCGTGCATAAATCAAGTGACGGATCTGATCCAGTGCTTGATTTATGCTGTTTTTCGTACATATTCATACTATGCATGCAGCCGGACGCGTTAATGGGGAAACAGAAGAATCCCTGCTATGCTTCCATCTCTTCTCTACAAAAAGTCTTATGCAATATTGGTTGTTTTATTGTTCGTACATGTGTCATGTGTAAATAATAAAACAACTGAAACAGCTGGATTACCACATCCGGATATTGATTTGAACCATAAATCATTAAGAGCTTCTAAAGTAACAAGAATTGATGGGTTTTATAACGACGATAAAAGTACCGATCATTCATTTTTTATCCGGTATCAATCCGGAGCTGAAAAACCAACACCGCTCATTATTGCTTTTCACGGTGGAGGATTCTTAGGTGGAAATAAATCAAATTGTGACTTGCCGTTTACTGTAAATATGACCAGTGCAGAAGGAGGAGACCGTATTTTACTGGCAGATGAAGAATTAGATCTGTATAATTTTGCATATGCTTCTGCAAACTATACATTGTTGTCTGACGCTAGTCCGGCAACACTTATAACCAGTTTAACAGACTGTAAAGATTTTTTAGATTACATAAGAGCAAATGATACAACATACAATATTGATCCGGATAACATCATTCTGCTTGGAATATCAGGTGGAGCTGCAACAGCCATGTGGATCGGACTTCAGGAAAATAATATAAAAGGTATTGTTGCAATATCTCCGCAGGCATCTTTGAATATTTTAGACTGGCGCTCTAAAATTTTTAAACCGGTTGGACAAACTGCGGTTTTTGATGAAAATATTGTGCCTTCTATGGAAAACTTATCTCAGATGTCTGTATCTGCTTATTCTAAGATTGTGTATGGACAGAGTAATCAGGAATATATTGCTCAGTATTCAGCCAAAAATCATCTTAATATAATGGATCTGATAGATGAAAATGATCCTGAATTATATCTGGAATGTACTGCTGTATATAAAGATGTTGTTCATCAGACATCACATGTGTATGCGCTAAAAAATGCATCAGATAGTGTTGGGCATCAGTCAAGAATTCAATATACCAATGTACCTCAATTTTTAAACACGCCTGAATCAATTATAGAATTCTGCAGCAGAAAATGCCAGAATTGATGTTATTTAAATGATAAAGAAAATCGTCATCTCATTTTAAACACACCGTTTTCTATGTGCATTTTTTTGTTTACCTCACCCAGGTATTCATAGATCCAACATTCCATACCGTTGATGTGAACACGTTTACGTACATAGTCACAGATGATAGGATCTCTGTATTTTAATTTAGTATAATACAATTCTTCTGTGAGCGCATCTTCATACTGGTCTATGGTTTCTAAAAGCACAGGAGAGTTAATGCGATAAATTTCACCATGTACCAGATTTTCTCCGCCAAGTTTTAATGCGGGATACCAATCTTTTAAAAAAAGGTCTCCTTGCACAACAGCATATTCCAGCCATTCCGTGCCTGCATGGAACAAAGCTGTAAAGACATTTAAATCTTTATATGCTTTTTTTAATGTGCCATAAACGAAGATATACATAGTAGTAAGTATCTAAAAATGAGAATGCTGGAAGATATTATGAAGGTAAACAAAAAAACGGAAAAGGAATAGAAATGATAGATATTTTGAGACGTGAATAAGAAATGGCAGTCAGTGGAGGCAGACGCCGAATATTAAAACTCGCGCCAGAGTAGATCATGAAGAATTAATAAGCCGTTAGGTCGCAAAAAAGCGGTCTGACAGCTGTACTCTGAATAATAGAAGCAGAAAGTATTACGTCGGCATTTTGTTTTTAGAATCTAAAACTTAAAGCTATCAGGTAGAACCTAAAAACTTATTCCCCGATCAGAAAACGTTTGCTTACACCATCCCACTGGTTGCGGATGCGCCACTCGTTCGGATAATAATTATTGAAACGATTTGGCATGGCTTTGATCCAGCCCAGAGCCAGACCTTGATAGCACATAATGTTCCAGCCACTGGAATCTTCTGTTAAACTGAATTCTTCCTTGCTCAGGTATTTGATTGCTTCATCATAGTTAAGCTCTATGGAAGAAAATAGTTTTTTATTCAAATGAATAGAAAGTGCTGCGGCAATGTCAGGCAAAAAATCTTTTCCTTTTATAATACCCAAAGGCGTGCCGGCACGGTAAATCTTCAGACACTGACTGATGTGGTCCAGCGCTTCTTTATAGGTTTCTGCAAAGCAGCGGTATTCATCTTTGTGTAAGAAGACATACGTATCCTCTTTTGTTAAAATCGTTTTTGTAATTTCCGGAATAGAAAGTTTTTCTTTTGCTTTCCGGTCTTTACTCCATTTTTCTCTGCGGCCGCCATGGTCGAGCCATTCGGTATTGTCGGGTTTGCGTAATACGCTTGCGAAGAAACCTTCGCCGGTTACTTTATGCGGATAAAAACGGTATGAATGGATGCCGTTTTCATTTGCGGCTTCAACACCTTCAAACGCAGGAATAGTTAAATCAAGTCCTTCGGCCTGGTATTCCTGCTGCATCCAGCGCATGTTCTCTTCATTCTCTTTCCGGTTGAACGTGCACGTAGAATAAATTAAGATGCCGCCCGGTTTTAATGCTTTCCAGCTATCACTTAAAATTCTTTTCTGTCTGCTGCAACATAAATCGACATGTGCAGTATCCCATTCCTGTATGGCGGCAGGATCTTTGCGGAACATACCTTCACCGGAACAAGGTGCATCTACTACGATGATATCGAAGAAGGTACCCAAACGTTCGAAGTCGGCAGGATCGTTGTGTGTAACAATAACATTGTTGTAGCCCCACTTCAATAAATTTTCATCCAGAATGCTGACGCGGGTTTTAATTACTTCATTGCTTACCAGCAAATGCTGATCGTTTAAAACATCGCAGATCAAGGTAGATTTGCCACCGGGTGCGGCGCATAAATCAAGCACTTTCAGTTCTTCTTTTCCTTCAATACATTTTTCTAACAGCTGTGCCAGAAACATAGAACTTGCTTCCTGCACGTAATAGGCACCTGCATGAAAAGATGGATCGTATGTTACCGTAGCTTCCTCTGTAAGCCAGAAACCTTTGTTGTACCAGGGAACGGGAGTGAGCGAAACAGGTTTGTTCCATTTGTGCGGATGCAGCCGGATGCTGCGTCTGGAAGGGCTCAGCAATGCTTCTTCAAACGTTGTATAGTCATTACCCAGCAAACCTTCCATTTGTGTAATGAAAGGAAGAGGTAATTGTATATCAGCCATTGATTAGTCGAATAAGGAGAAAGATTCTCCCGGATAAATTTTAGGCGCGGCCTGAATACAATCCGGTGTATCGTTTGCTGCAGAGTTTACAGCTTTGTGAGATTTATACGATGACATTAATTGTTCGTCGTATGGTTTCAGCAAGCTGTTAATCTGACTATCGGTAATGGTCTCAGAGATCCATAACCGTTCCAGATCTTTTCGCAGAATTACAGGCATACGTTCGTGTACATCACTTACCAGTTTATTTGCTTCTGTTGTGATGATGGTTACCGTATTTAAAACAGTTCCTGTTTCCTGATTTTCCCAGCTGTCCCATAAACCGGCGAAGCAAAAAAGCTCTTCGCTGTTTAATGTAAAACGGAAAGGCACTTTCGCCTTGCCTTCTTTTTTCCATTCATAAAAACCATCTGCCGGAATCAGGCAACGCTGATCTTTGATGCAATGTTTGAAAGGAATCTTTGTAGTAATTGTTTCGCCTCGGGCATTAATCATGTTGGCGGCAGTAGAGGCATCTAATGACCAGCTTGGTACCAGCCCCCAACGCATGAAACTAATCAGATTCGGATTCTTGCTCGTAATCACGGGCAACTGCTGCAAAGGTGCAATGTTGTATCTTGGCTTAAAATCAGCCGGAGCACCAACATTAAAACGCTTTGCGATTTCTTCTTTACTTTTTGCTATTGAAAAACGACCACACATATATCTGCAAGTTAGAGATATTGTTGAATAAATTCAACGCATCTGTCTTCCGACCAATAAAAGCCGGTATTATTAAATTGTGAAAATCCGCAATGACCGCCATGTTTGGGAATTTCAAGAAAGAAATGATCCATTTCGGCCGCATCTTTAACCGGATAACATTCCGGAGTCAGAAAAGGATCATTTGCTGCTGTAATTAGAATGGAAGGCAATTTTATGTTTTTTATAAAATACCGGCTGCTGTTTTTCTGCCAGTATTCCGCAGCATTTTTAAAACCATGAAGAGGAGCGGTATACGTTTCGTCGAAAGGATGAAACGTGCGCATGTTGTTCAGCTTATCTGTTTCCAGTTCAGGGAAACGCTTTGCTTTTTCGCGTACTTTATTTTTAAGTGAAGTCATGAAACGGCTCATGTATATAGCACTGGGCCATTTTGCCAGATGTACGGCACCGGCAGCAAGATCGCAAGGAACAGAAAAAGTTACTGCGGTGCGAATACGCGGATCAAGATCATTTCCCTGTTCGCCCAAAAACTTCAATGTAATATTACCGCCCACACTAAAGCCTATTAGCACTAAATGTTGATACGGTTTTGGATACACAGCCAGGTTAAGCATGGTACGCAGATCGTTGGTATCACCACTGTGGTAGAAACGCAATAAGCGGTTGTTTTCCCCACTACAACCCCGATAATTCCATGCAAGTACATCATATCCTTCAACCTGTAACCGTTTTGCCATCCATCGGGCATAGCTGCTTTTAGAACTGCCTTCCAGGCCATGAGAAATAATAATTAATTTATCAGAATTTTGTCTATACCAATCCAGATCCAGAAAGTCCCCGTCGGGCAATTCCAGGCGTTCTGTTTGTGCTTCAATCTGAGCCTCAGGCCGGAATAAAGCCGGATAAATGGTTTCCAAATGTTTATTGGGTAGGAATACCGGTCGCTTGTATGTGGATGAAATAAGAGGCAAGGGATTTACTGCTTTTTTACTTTATAAATAAATAGAATTGTGCCATATTTGTCGTTATTTCAAAGATAAACAAAAACTATGTCAACTGTTTTACGTCTGGCAATCCAGAAGTCGGGAAGATTGAGTGAAGAATCAATCAAATTAATCAAAGAATGTGGTATCGAATTCAGCAGTGGTGGAGGCACCCTGAAATCAGTTGCATATAATTTCCC
>FTDL01000137.1_pt1 | contig 12028 bp, 13 predicted proteins | sample 1639951 | NCBI WGS metagenome assembly FTDL01 (sample SAMEA3914869, study PRJEB12502) | metagenome | biome: forest; material: soil | place: USA | collected 2012-03-12 | depth 0.1 m
AAATAATACTTTCTTTCTTATTTCTGATTTCTTAACCAATGCAATGTCTTTATCTAACTGAGAGATTAATGCCGTAGCTTTATCAGGCTGATTAAAATACGTACCTGCCATACGGATTAACTGTTTTGTGCCTTCAACAGATAATTCCTGTTTAAATAATTGTGTCTTAATATCAGAATTTTTTAACTGTTCAAGCACTACAGGTTTCAGATCGTTTTCCAAACCTACAACCAATGAAGGAGCCAGCGCAACAATACCTTCAGAAGACACCTGCCGGTTGTGACCAACTTTAGCTACTTTAGCTAACGATGCAGGATACGTACTTGTAATATCAACTCCCACAATAGATCTTTCTAATCCTAATGCACAAATAATTTCACTCATTGTCCCATTCACAGAAACAATTTTCATTGCTGCCTGATCTGCATTTTTCTGTATGGAAGAGGTTAATGTAACTACTACAGATAGTAGTAATAAAAGTACCGGAATTGTGTTACGCATATTTGTTTTATTAATTAAGGAATAGCATATATCGCTCATATAATTTTAGTTTAAAGTCAGCTTGCTGAAATAGTGATTGTACTTCTACTATTTCATTTTTAGTAAATGAATAAAATAATGTATTCCACTCGGTACGAATATGCATGCGACTTTCAGATGGAAAATCTGTGAAATATTTATCTAATTGCATATACGAAATATTACTGGAAAATTTTTCAAATATTTCCTTGGTCATCGATTGTGTTATGTTTTTATAGGCAAACACAATTTTATTATCACAACCGGAGCATGTATAAATTTTACCGTTTTCGGTTTCACATAATACCTTCATTGTACACAGATCGCCCATTATTATTACGCTTTGCTTTCGTTAAATAATAATTTATCCCCGAAAGGATCAATTACTTCCATCGTAATTGCGTTCCAGGGCGCTTCCTGAATGACAGGTTTACTGAATGGATATCTCTTTGCAATTAATTCTTTATGAAACTCTTTTAAATACGAAAATTCAATAAACACTTTTGCACCAGTGTTGCAATCGCCTTGGTGCTCAGTTAAATGAAGTTTTACAGAATCACTGGATATCTGAACATATGCAGGCATTCCGGGAGCATGCTCATACTCCCAGTCTATATTAAATTCCAACCAATCTATATAGAATTCTAATGCCTTTTGATAATCAGATATGCGTAATACAGGTATAGCAAAATTTTTCATTTCTTATGCTAATTATTCAACCACCAGCTTTTGCTGAAACAATACACCGTTTGATTCCAACACAACCATATAGAAACCTTTAGTAAGGTTTACGTTTGTTAATTGAGTTGTTGAATCTGTAATTGCTGAAGTATATACCTGATTGCCTAATAAATCAACAATTTTAACAGCACCTGCAGTTGCTGTTGATTGTACAGTCAATGCTGCATTTGCTGTCGGCAATGGATTTGGATAGATGTTTATTGATTTTGAAACAGCTCCTGAAATGCCTGTAGTGACAGGAGTTGTAGTTTCCCTTTCATATGAAGCAGTTAAATCTGTTGATCCTGTTGGCTCAAAATAATAAGTGAATGAATAATACCTTGAATTTCCTGCTGTATTATTATTTTGATAATAACTATCAAAAACAATTTTTGCATATCTCCCGTTCGAAAGTTTTAAGATATATGTTTTTTCAGCAGCAACAGAAATAACATGCGTATTTGAATCGTAGTTATACCAGCCTGCAATAGCTTTTCCGCTGGCTATTTCATCTGATTTCCAACCTGCAGATGGAGCTGCAGTTACTGAGGTAAAATCTGTGGTTGCAATCTGTGCAGAATCTTCATCAGGTCCGCTGATACCACTGTTTGTAAGCACTGTAGTTGCTTTAAAAGCAAGATCCCATTTAGTAGAATTTGAATCGGCAACAATGGTTGTATCACCTGAAGCCAAATTGAAAAACTGATAGTGTGATCCGTTGTTAGCATATAAATTCGTTACTGTTGTTGTAAGCTTACCGATATCTGTAGAGTTTGCAGCAGCAATTAAATAACGGAATGAAATATATGCGCCTATGCCTGAATAAACAGGACCTGTTGTAGGGATACTGATCGGTGCTCCCTGATAATAGTTCAGCATCTGAAGTTTTACATATCTGCCATCCGAAAGTTTCAAAACAATAATTTTATCTGCATTCATTGTAATTGTATGCGGACCATTGTCTGCCGGAATATAGTTATAGGTATACCAGCCGCTGATTGCTTTTGATGTGCCGTCTGTAACATAACCGGTAATTGGAGCAGTTGTCAGGTTTGAAAACGATGTAGATGTAATTACCTGTGCACTTACTGATCCTGGTCCGCTTGTGCCGCCATTAATTATTACTGTAGTTTTGCTGAAAGCAATATCCCACTTGGTAGAATTTGAATCTGACGTTGAAACTTCTTTTCCTGAACTAAGATTAAAGAATGTATATTTACCTGTGCCCTTATTAGCTGCTAATTCAAAGATTGTACGAGGACCTTCAACTGTAAAGGATTGAGCAGTGGTTATATATGTAACCAATAAAGATAGAATGAGAGTTTGTATATATTTTTTCATTATATGAGGGGTTATTTGGTATTAATTATTTTTTATTGAAAGTTCCGGGTACCGTTTGACTGGTATGTATATCTGAATGTATAATATCTTGAAATGTCATTGATTGTTGGAGATGCGGGTGCATCTTTATAATAGCTGTATATTTCCATTTTGGCATATGTGCCATCCGATGTTTTAACAACAATCACCCGGCCCGGAATAGAAGAAATTATATGTGTGTCCGAATTGTAATTATACCAGCCGTTACCTGAGCCTGTCTGAATAGCATATGTAGCCTTAGAGTCCTGTATATATCCTGTTTCCGGAGCTTGTGTTAAATTGTCAAATAATCCCGTATAAATTTGTACTCCAACATTACCCATACCACTTACCCCGCTGTTTGTGATAATGGTTGTAGAATTAAAACCTATATCCCATTTTAAAGAAGCAGAATCAGATACAGGAACAATCGCATTGTTTTCCAAACTGAAAAAAGTATAATGGCCTGTACCACCTACTTCAGGATTCGCAGGCACATTCCTAACTGTATATGTTGAGACTGTTGAGGCAGTAGTTGATGTGCCGGTATTTGATGGTGCTGGAGCATCATCTTTATCGTGTTTGCAAGACATTGTTATACTAATAAGTATAACAAGTGTATATTTTATGTAACGCATAATAGGTTTATTTTTTATTAAGTTTTAGTTGAACAGAAGTATAGTATAATCTTCCCGGCATAGAGGGTATGTAAGTAGCATTCGTATAATTAAATATATTATCTATACCTATTTGCAGATTCATCCAGGAAGTCAGATTCTTGCCTAATGAAATATTTCCTACCCAATATCCTTTTACATATTCATCCGGTGCATCCAGAATCAGATTTCCATTTAAATCGCCAAAACCATACTTCCCTCTGTATATTGCACGAACAGATGCATTCCATCCATTTATTTTGCTCATGTAAAATAGTTTAATATTTGCCATGTGTTTGGAACGACCATACAAGCCTCCATACTGACTTTCTTTTACAATTGACGTAGCAAAAGTTGAAGGATCACGTGCATAATATTTACCTTCTTTAATATCATCTACCACTTCTTTATTTTTAGCAATGAGGTATTGATAACCAACACTCAGTGTGAGATTTTTATGAAGCATGTAATCGGCATTTGTTTCTATGCCTTCCGTAAATACTTTTGAAACATTATAATACGTGTATACCGATTGTCCGTTTGTTTTCATAGCAATCGCAGACGTCTCTATCATATTGCTGATGTCATTTCTGAATGCATTAAACTGCCAGTTGATTCTTTTTGACACTTGCATCGTCCATCCAAAATTAACGGCAACAGATCTTTCTGCAGTAATTGGTTTTAATGTTGTCGGGTCAATAAATGTCTGTGCAATTAATCCCTGTTCTTTCAGTTGGTTATATTGCGGTACAACTTCTTCTGATCCGAATACACTGTAACCAACAACCGGATTTGCGAAATTGAGATACAGCTGACGGAAATCCGGAGCTTTAAACCCTTTACCAACGGATGCTCTGAAGGTAAGGCGTTTCGTTGCCAGATATTTCACAGATAATTTCGGACTCAGCTGTTTACCATACACGCTATGTACATCATATCTAAAACCACAAACAATATTCAAACGCTTCAATGGTTTCCAATCGTGCTGCACATAATAAAACGTACTGTAAAAATGTTTCTTCTCTGTGTAACGGGTTGAATTTACAGATTCAATTGTTGCACCTACACCAAGTATCGTTTCATTTTTAGCGTTCCATGTTTTGTAACCTAATAACTCTGGCCTGTTAAAGCTTTGATTAAAATAGCTGTTATCATACAAACTCCCATCCGATGTATTGGTCATGATTGCATTCGTATGATAAAATGTTGAATATGTTTTTAGCTGAATTCTGGTTTTATCATTAACAGAATAGAATAGCTGTGGAAGTAAATTCCAGTCATATTCATTGCCCACTTGTTGTACTCTGTAATTTGTGCCGTTCTCCGCAAATGTTATGATACTGTTTTGATCTTCATAAAAACCACGTGCAGAAACAGCTGCTTTTAAACGTGGCGTAAACGTGTAACTTAACTTCTGTTGCAGTGTATAGTTATGATAGGGAGCAACCGTTTTATCTTCTGTATCCGGTGTTAAATCATAGCCTGATGTGCTGTAACGGTTTGCAAAAGCTACATATTTTAACCGCTTTGTGTTTACAAAACCATCCAGGGAAATATCCGCTGTATTATTTGTTCCGTAACGTGTGCGTAAACCAATACCTGCTTTTTCTTTAGGCTCTTGTGTTATAATATTAATAACGCCTGCTAATGCTTCACTTCCATACAAACTCGAAGAAGGGCCTTTAACAATTTCAATTTGTTTTATGTTACCAACTGTAATCCTTGTTAAATCAAGGGTTCCGGCGGTGCGTCCAATCAGAGGTGAACCATCCACCATAATCATCGTATAATCCGGACTAAACCCCTGCAACTGAATACCAGTACCGTGATCGTTAACAATTGCCAGACCTGTCTGTTCCTGCAGCACTTCATTTAAGCGCATAGAACCCATTTGCTTTATTTGTGTTTCGCTAACAACTGTTACTGGTATTGGAAGATCCTGTGCATCCTTTGCAGTTTGTGTTGCAGTAATAACAATCTCCTTTTCGCCCGCTTTTGTTTGTGTATGCAGAACAATGTCCCGGATTAAATTTTCAGATGAAACAAGAACAGCACGTTCAATTGTTGTGTAACCGATATGAGAAAAAATCAATGTATAAGAACCTTGTTTTATGCCATGAATAGAAAATTTTCCATTTGCATCTGTAACGGTTCCATGCGAAGTTCCTTTTAAATAAACTGTTGCAAATTCTACAGGATTCGTACTGTCTGCAACAATCTGCCCTTTAATAATTCCTTTTTGAGCGTTTGCCGAAACAGAGACTAATAAAAACAGTATGATACCTGAAATATGTGTAAGTAGCTTTTTGATAAAATTCATTATTTAGACTAATTCTAAACAATGCAAAGGTATAGGCTTCGTGTGGTGTGTACAATACTAAGATTTATGTGTTTTTTAATACTTAAAAATGGGTATTGAACTACTTTAAAAAGCGTAAAAGTGAAAAAATAAAGGACAAAAAATATGTAAGATATGATAATAAGAATTATAAAAACTAAATATACACCTCTGCTCTATACATAGATAGTTGAAGAAAAAAGAATAAAATAATTATCCTGTGCTAAAGGATGCTCAGTATTTAACTTCCTGATTAAAAAACGTTACAGATTCTATACTGAATGTTTTAGTTGGCAAAGAATAAAGTAGTAGTTTTAATTACGGGCGACAATTTTATTATCTAAAGCCCATATAATCAAATCAGTAGATTTATTTACGCCTGCTTTTTTCATAATATTTCTACGGTGTGTAGCAATTGTCTTTTCACTGATAAACAAAATATCCGCAATTTGCTCATTAGATCTTCCTTTACAGATATACCGGAGAATTTCTAATTCCCGATCAGAAAAAATGGAATCTGAATGAGCATTATTTAAAAAGCCTTTCAATAATACTTGTGTCACATCGCTTACATAATATTCCTTATTATGGTATACTTGCTGAACAGCGTGGAGTAATTCATCTTTAGAAACATTTTTGCGTACAAAACCTGTAACCCCTGCACGCACAGCCATTACAAGAGGAAGTTCGCAATCGCAATCTGAAATAATTAAAAATTTAACATTCGAATTTACGTGCTTCAGATCTTCAATTAAATTGCGTACAGGCTGCTGACACAAGTTCAATTCAAAAATCAATACATCTGGTTGTGTCATTTGTATAGAATCTACCAATTGATTTAAATTATTCGATTCACCAACAATTTCAATGTCCTTGCTTTGCTTTAATGACTTCTTAACTCCTTCTCTAATAAGGTAATAATCGTCTGCTATATAAACTTTTATCTTCTCCATATTATTTAGAATTGTTCTAAACATATGCAAGGTATCAATTTATATGGAAAAAGCCTCAATTATTTAGATTTAGTCTAAACAATTAAGGCTTGTGTATTGATTATCAAAAGAAAAATTTTGCAGTATTTGTGAATTGCACAATTATCAGCAAGTACGCTCTCTTAAAAGCTATTAAATCTGCCGGTATAATTACTCAACTTCAAATTTTGGTGTTTCACGAGCTACTTCAATCTTAACTTTTCGCCCTTTAATTTTTTCTTCTTTTACTAATCTAATTACTGACTCAACTTTCGTACGCTTTACTGCTGCATAGGCAAACTGATCTTTTACTTCAATTAAACCTAGTTCATCTTTTTCAAGCAATCCTTTTTTAGATAAGAATCCGACAATATCTACTTTATTGATTTTATCTTTTTTGCCTGCACTGATAAATAATGTTTCCCATTGAGGTAATAATGGAGTAATTTTTTTGTCAGACAATTTTAAGATATCTGGCTTAGAAGTAATATAATCCGGCAGCAATACATCTTTGTGTAGTAACATATAAGCGGTACCTGTAGAACCCATACGTGCCGTACGTCCGTTCCGATGTGTAAATGCATCTACCTTATGCGGCATCTGATAGTGCACTACATGCTTTACATCAGGTATGTCAAGCCCTCTTGCAGCAAGATCTGTCGTGACCAGAACATTTGTACTTCCGTTTCTGAATTTTGTTAATGTACTTTCTCTATAACGCTGTTCTAAGCCACCATGAAAGTTATTATTAATAATTCCATGTTCCGTTAAATATGCACATACGTTTTCAACTTCATCGCGCTGATTGCAGAATACAATTACAGACTCATTACCAATCTGACAAAGCAAGCGCAACAATGTATCAAATTTATCTTTTGAATCTGATAAAACTGTTTTAATGGAAAGTCCGCTTGCCTGTCCGCCAATATAATTAAGCGTTACAGGAGATTGTATACCAGTGAAATCCGGAATCTTGATTGCTTGTGTTGCAGACGTAAGGATACGTTTTTTCACATTAGGAAGCTTGCCGATAATGAATCCCATATCTTCCTGGAAACCCATTTCAAGCGATTTGTCAAATTCATCCAATACCAGTGTTTTAACATCATCCAGATTGATATTCCGGCGATTGATGTGGTCCACAATTCTTCCCGGTGTACCAATCAACAATGCGGGAGATTGCGCCAGGTTATTTTCCTCCACATCCATTGGGTGACCGCCATAGCAACAGGTAACTTTAAAGCCTGTCTTTAAACTTTTAAAAACGCTTTCAATCTGCAATGCCAATTCTCTGGAAGGCACCAATACCAATGCCTGTATGACAGTTGAAGAAACAGATAGTTTTTCAAATACAGGTAACAGAAAACCCAACGTTTTTCCGGAGCCTGTCGGAGAAAGTAAAATTACATCGCTTGCTTTTGCATTCGCTGCAAGCGAATCTTCCTGCATCTGATTCAATAACTCAATGGAGACGTTGCTGAGCAATTGCTCAATGGTTGGTTTATCTGGCATGGTGTTGTTTCTTATGAATATTAAGACAAGTGGTTGATATCCGCCGCGGCGGATAAGTGAATGCTCTTATTAATTTCGCAACCACTTAAACATACCGAATCACGGCATATTGTGAGTCGACAAAAGTATGCCGTGGTTCGGTACGTTTAAGCAAAATAAAATGTGATATGAACGATTGGTAATTTGCGTATCCGCCGCGGCGGATACCAACCACTTAGATAAGTATAATCTATTTCACAATTTCTCCGAACAGATCAAACTCTGCCGCATCATTGATCTTCACGTTTGCAAAGTCACCGATTCGTACGTACTGATCTTTTGCTGGCACCATCACTTCATTATCAACCTCCGGACTATCATGTTCCGTACGGCCGATGAAGTAACCGCCTTCTTTACGGTCAAATAATACTTTATATGTGTTACCAATCTTTGCTTCATTCATTTCAGCAGAGATACCTTCCTGAATGGCCATGATTGTTGCCTGACGTTCTTCTTTCTCTTCCTGTGAAATTGTATCAGCAAGTGAATACGAATGTGTATGTTCTTCGTGTGAATACGTGAATGCGCCCAAACGATCAAAGCGTTGCTCTTCTACAAACGAACATAATTCATCAAAATCTTTTTCTGTTTCGCCCGGGTGCCCGATAATCATAGTAGTTCTGAATGCAATGCCCGGAACCTTGTCGCGGATGGTTTTGATCAGATCTTCTGTTTTCGGACGATCAATCCCTCTTCGCATGATTTTCAGCATATCGCTTGAACCATGCTGCAACGGCATATCGATATACTTACAGATGTTGCTACGTTCTGCCATTACATCTAAGATATCCAGCGGAAAGCCCGATGGATAGGCATATTGCAGACGGATCCAGTCAATGCCTTCTACATCTGACAAGTTGCGAAGCAAGTCTGATAAGTTTCTTTTTTTATAAATATCCAGACCGTAATATGTAAGGTCCTGTGCAATCAGGATTAATTCCTTTGTCCCTTTCGCAGCCATATTCTTAGCTTGCTTTACCAGATCTTCCATTGGTAAGGAAACATGTTTTCCACGCATCACCGGAATGGCACAGAATGAGCACGGGCGGTCGCAGCCTTCCGCAATTTTCATATACGCATAGTGTGAAGGCGTTGTCAGCAAACGTTCGCCTACCAGTTCATGCTTATAATCAGCTCTGAATTTTTTAAGGATTGCAGGTAATTCATTTGAACCGAAAAAAGCATCTACCTGCGGCATCTCCCGCTCCATGTCATCTTTGTAGCGTTGAGACAGACAACCAGACACATATATTTTATCAATCAATCCGTTTTCTTTAGCGTCAATGTAACGAAGAATGGTATCAATGGATTCCTGTTTTGCATTATCAATAAACCCGCAGGTATTGATAACCACTACGTTTGAATCATCCTTCTTTGATTCGTGTTCTGCTTCAATACCATTGCCGCGTAATTGTGTTAACAGATTTTCCGAATCCACCAGATTTTTTGAACAACCCAGTGTAACGATGTTAACTTTTGTTTTTTGATTGCCTTTTACTTTCACAGCTATCGCTTTTATTCTATATAGTTTGCTTTGTAATCTATGTATACATTCAACCGCGAAACCGAATCCGGATACACCCTTACAGGCATGAATAATCCATCGTCGTTAAGGGTAGAATATAACCGGTCATTTTCTTCAATAAAAACAGAGTACATTCCAGGCTTTAATGCTTCTGAATAATAACCGTTTTTGTCTGATTTTGTTGAGTCTATTATTTCAGAATAAATGTTGCTGACAAATATTCCATCATCCAGATCCACTTCTCTTAAACCTGTTAATTCATAGAAATAGATCTTGCGTGAGACACCAATTGCTGTTCCGTTTGTAAGCAGATTTCCTTTTGAATCAAAGGTACCTTCTTTATATATGATTTTACCCCTGATACCTTGTTTAGGTTCATTCGGATTTTGATCGCTTGTTGTATTAAACGGCAACAGGCTCTCTTTACATGACGTAAACAGAGCAACAAATAAAAAAATAAGCAGTGAATTAATGAGCGTTTTCAAACAGTGAATCAACGAATTCATGTTTATTAAATACCTGCAGATCTTCCATTTTCTCTCCAACACCAATATATCGTACCGGAATCTGAAACTGATCTGAAATACCGATTACCACGCCACCTTTGGCTGTACCATCCAGTTTCGTAATCGCCAGGGAAGTGACATCTGTCGCTTTGGTAAATTCTCTCGCCTGTATAACAGCATTTTGTCCTGTACTGCCATCCAACACCAGCATTACATCATGTGGCGCTTCGGGTATGAATTTCTGAATAACACGTTTGATCTTAGAAAGTTCATTCATCAGATTCACTTTGGTATGCAATCTGCCGGCAGTATCAATAATTACAACGTCTGCTTTCATGTCTACTGCCTGCTTCACCGCATCAAATGCCACTGCTGCCGGATCCGTATTCATACCATGTGAAATTACTGGTACGCCTACTCTCTTGCCCCACAGCTCCAATTGGTCAACTGCTGCCGCTCTGAATGTATCAGCCGCACCTAATACCACCTTTTTACCGTGTTTATGATAATGTGAAGCAAGTTTACCGATGGTAGTTGTTTTACCTACACCGTTTACACCTACAACCATGATTACATAAGGCAAACCTCCTGTTTCGGGAATTTCAAATTCCTGTGTATCCGGAATTGCATCACCAACAAGTAAGGCTGCAATTTCTTCTTTTAATATCGTATTCAGTTCACTTGTACTGACATATTTATCTTTTGAAGCACGGTCCTGAATACGGCTGATGATCTTCAATGTTGTTTCGATACCCACATCCGAAGTAACCAATACTTCTTCCAGATTATCCAGCACTTCATCATCAACTTGAGTTTTACCCAATATGGCCTTGCTCAGTTTTGAAAAAAAACTGGTTTTGGTTTTTTCTAAACCTTTATTTAAAGTCTCTTTTTTTTCTTTTGAGAAAAAACTGAATAAACCCATAATTGCTTGTATCTAAATAACTAAGCGTAACACTTTCCGTTAACAAATATAAAACAAAAAAAGTCCCTGAGGGGACTTTCTTGTAAGAATATGCTACTGATACAGAATTACTTTTTCAAAGCTTCCTGTACATCAGCAATAGGTACTATCTCTTCTTTGAAGGTATAAGAACCCGTTTTTTCAGTCTTAACAGCTCTGATAATTTTAGCAAATCCTTTTGTAGGATCGGTATTTTTCAGGGTCGCAACTACTTTCTTTGCCATAGTAGTAAGTGATTATTTAATTTCTTTGTGAATAGTATATTTTTTAAGAACCGGGTTGTATTTTTTCAACTCAATACGCTCTGGCGTATTTTTACGGTTTTTAGTTGTTATATGACGGCTTGTACCAGCTAATCCTGTAGCTTTATGTTCAGTACACTCCAATATAACTTGGATTCTGTTTCCTTTTTTAGCCATGATAATTAATATTTTTTAAGGTAACCCGCAGCTGTAGCTTTTTCTAAAACTGCAGACAATCCTTTCGAACTGATAGTCTTAATTGCTTTTGTAGACAACTTCAATGTTATCCATCTGTTTTCTTCGGAAAGGAAGAAACGTTTCTTCTGGATGTTCGGAGCAAATGTTCTCTTCGTTTTATTGTTCGCGTGAGAAACATTAAACCCTGTTCTTGTTTTCTTTCCTGTTATTTGACAAACTCTGGCCATGACAATACTATTCTTACTTTGTAATAGGGTTGCAAATATCTGAATAAATCCCGTAAAGAACAAACCAGTACTACAAATTCTTCTAAAAAAAAGTGCATTGTGGAAAAAAGCACTGAAAAACCCTGAAATATTTCAAATAAGGGCTTTTTAAATAAAATGCCCTGTGAAACTTATTTTACCGTGATAGCAGGCATCCAACGATTAAATGATTCCAAAATTGTACAAAAAGGGTAACTCACTGTATTATATAAG
>FTDL01000079.1_pt1 | contig 12023 bp, 14 predicted proteins | sample 1639951 | NCBI WGS metagenome assembly FTDL01 (sample SAMEA3914869, study PRJEB12502) | metagenome | biome: forest; material: soil | place: USA | collected 2012-03-12 | depth 0.1 m
TGCAGATGCCTGTATGCGATGGTATTCAGGCAACGAAACAAATACGTATAAATAATATAAAGACTCCTATTGTGGGTTTAACAGCAAATATATTTCAGGATGATGTGGATGCTTGTATACACGCTGGAATGAATGCACACATGGGCAAACCATATACCGAAGAACAATTATTTGCCGCTATTGATATGTGGGTATTTCATAACAATGAAAAAAGAAGTATTCAGATTACAGACTTTTCATTTTTAGAAAAACTATCTAAAAACGATCCCGCTATTTATCGCGAAATGCTGGAGGTTTTTTTCAAACAGAATAACGATCTCATTAAGAGTATAAGTGATGCGAAAAATAATCAGGATGTATCAACTATTGACTTTTTACTGCATCAATATAAATCTTGCGTACGCATTCTGAATATCAAAAAACAGCTAACGATAATTTCAGTATTGGAAGAGCGTATTAAGAACGGAATAGCAATACAAGATTTGTCTGCAGATATAGATAAACTAATAGCAACAGGCCATACGATTGAAAAAGAAATTGAAAATAAATTAGATTCACTAAATGTTTAAATTATGAACGGCACTTATCAGCATTATAAAGGAAATGTATACGAAGTAATCGGTGTTGCTAAACATAGTGAAACCGAAGAAGAGCTTGTCGTTTATTTTCCTGTTAAAACACCCGGACAACTTTGGGTGAGGCCGCTTAGCATGTTTACAGAGTATATAGAGCTTAATGGATTGAAAACAGCGCGCTTCAAAAAAATAAACCCATAGAGCTTTCGTTGCACTTCAATATCTTCTCTTTTATACCAGCTATTTAAAAATGTACAAAACACGTTAAGTGGTTTTTGAATATGCAGGTAGTAGATTATATCAGAAGTAAAATTGTCCGCAGATTTATTAATCTGAAAACAATATCAACGAATAAAATTTCTTATGATGAAATTATTCGTATAGAATTGCTTGTAGGCATGTGCCTTATAGCAATTGTAGCAGGTGTCCTTTATATTACGATAGGCGCTTTTCTTGGATTATCACTTTTTATTATTCTTAATTACTTACTGTTTTTTTCTACGGTAGTTCCTTTTGTTTTGTATTTAATCCGGATAGGCAGGTACAATCAGGCTAAATTAGTTATGATGTTATTAGGAAGTATTTTCATGTTTCTGAAAGCAGCATCACTGGGGCGTGATTCGGGCATGAATCTTTCGATGTTAATTATTGTGTTTGCCACATTTGCCTTTTATAGTATTGACGATTATAAGTACATACTACTATCCTTATTTGTTACCGGTACATCTATTGTACTGCTTGAACTCACAGATTATTCATTGCTGGGTTATGATCATGCAACAAATATGTATGAATATGAATTTAATTATATCTCCACCATTCTGTTTTGCGTGTTATTTTTTTATGTGATTCTTCGGGTAAATCAATATATGAATACACGGCTGCGTATCGTAAACGGAAAATTACTGCAAAAAAACAGAATACTTAAAAAGGTAAACAAAGAGCTGGATAGTTATGTATATAGAACCTCTCATGATATGCGCGCTCCGCTTACATCGCTGATGGGACTGATCAATCTGGTAAAAGAAGAGGAAGACCTTAAAACTATTTACGGACTTGCTGTTATGCAGGAAAATTGTGTCAATAAACTTGATTTGCATATTCAGCAGATTATTCATCTATCGAAAAATATTAAAACAAAATCACTTGTTCAGCAAATAGATTTCAGAGTTATGCTGAATGATATATTTGAAGAACTAAGCTTTTTTGAACATATGAGTAATATTCATAAAAACATATTGATCAGTGGTTCAACAAATTTTTATTCAGACAGCTACCGCATTAAAACAATACTGAATAATTTAATTTCGAATTCATTCAAATATTATCGGAGCAGCGAGCCAAGCCCCAATGTTGACATAGCTGTTACAATCAGTGAAAAATCAGCTGTTATTGTGATAAAAGATAACGGTATCGGTATTGCGGCAGAAAATCTGGAAAATATTTTTGATATGTTTTACAGAGCGAGTAATCAAAGCAAAGGTTCCGGACTTGGGCTGTATATCGTAAAAGAAATGGTTACAAAATTGAACGGCACTATAAGTGTAAGCTCACGCTTGAATACGTTTACACAATTTGTTATTGAGTTACCAAACAATAAAAATAAATATTGAGCATAGGGAAAAAAGGCTCTATAAAATCAAAACGGCTGCTCTTATACTAAAGAGCAGCCGTTTGATTTCGAAAATAAACAATAAGCATTATTTTTTGCGTAGTAATGCATCTACGCTGTACTTTCCTGCTCCGTGGGTATGTAATGCAAAGAGCATCAGAAAATAATATAAAGGAATTTCAAAACCATTGTCGCCGGCTTCAAATCCGTGTACCCAATGAACGGTTACAATAGCTACAATCATCACAATCATCAATGGTGTAGTAATAATACGTACTCCTAAACCAATCGTTAGCAGCACAACACCTGTTAATTCTGTAGCAGTGGCTAAATAAGCATTTAATGCGGGAAGCGGTATTCCCAGCTGCCCAAACCAGCTGATGATATCATGCATATTTTGTACTTTCATTAAGGCCGGATTCAAAAAGCCATAAGCTAAAACAAGGCGAAGCAGTAATAAAGATAAATCCTGAAATTTAATTGTTGTGGCTCTGAAAGCCTGGTATCTGTCTTTTAGTGATTGAGGTAACATAAGCGTTTATTTTTTAGCGGTTAAAAACTAGTTGTTGAAGCCCAGGATGATTCCTTTTGCAAGGCATTTTTCAAAAAAAACAAAAATGTTTTTTCTCGTATCTCCGTTAATTTCCAGGCCTGATTCAATAGCAAACTGTTCGATCAGATTATTTACAGATAGATTATTTTCTGACAACAGCTCAATCATACGCGCAAACATGGGGGCTATTTCCATAAAGCCAACAATGGTTGTTTCTGCATGTCTGTATGTAAGCATAAAATAATGCGAACAATCTGCTGCTGAAATATCTGTTACTTTTTTTGTATAAACAGGATATTGAAAATACTGTAAAATGCATGCCGGATTTAAAACAAGTGCGTCAGTTTCAATTGCACCATTTAAAGTAAACGGAACATATTCATCATCCATCATGAAGACTTCAATCTCTATCCATTCATATAATAGAAGATCACCCAGGCACGGATATTTATGTAACAATGCAGTTTCATTTTCCTTAACATATTCATAAAATTCCAGCGGCATTCTCCATAATGCGGGTGACTGGCAGGCATGTGAAGAGAAGAATGTATGAACCGTTTTTCCCCAGTCTTCAGCAGAAAGCAATTGCCTGGTTAAGGGATAGGCAGAGCATAAAGAATCGTCTACGACATTATACACCATTTGTCTGTATCGGGCAATACCTGCCTGCTTTGTTCCCGGAAGCGAAACTTCTTTTCCTGTGCGCGTATACGAAGCAAGCGCACGCTGATATTGCTGTGTACTATCGGTATATGCCATGTAATTCTTTTGATAAGTAATATGCTTTGATGTGTTTCATCCGGTCAATTTCCTGCTGCAGTTCAGATAGCTGCGGAATATTAAAATCCCGCTCAAGCAGTACGGGCACATCCCGTTGCAGTTGCTGCATGGTATATTCAAACAAATTGTACACCGGATCTATAATTGCTTCGCCGTGCGTGTCTATAATTAATGTTTCTGAAACCTGTTCGTGACCAGCCATGTGCATGTAAGCAACACGTTCTAACGGCAGCTGGTTTAAAAATGCGTACGGATCATAAGAATGATTGAATCCGTTTACATAAATGTTGTTTACATCCAGCAACAGATCACAATCTGCTTCATGCAGAATGGCATTTATAAATTCCACTTCGCTCATCTCTGCCGCAACAGGAGAGTAATAACTTACAATTTCAATAGCTATTTTACGTTCAAGAAAATCCTGAACGGTTTGTATTCTTTTAGCAATATGCTTTACAGCATCGTAGGTGAAAGGAATGGGTAATAAATCGTATAAATGTGCATTGTCGCACCTCGAATAACTTAGATGTTCAGAATAAACTTTTGCGCCGGTATCAGCCAAGAATTTTTTTACATTTTTTAATAGTTCGAAATCCAGTTCATCAGGACTACCTATAGATAATGATAAGCCGTGTGTGTATAGCGGATATTTTTCAAGCGCCTGGTATAATTTCTTTTTCCAGAACCCACCGATGCCAATCCAGTTTTCAGGCGCAACTTCAATGAAGTCGGGCCGCAGCTCAGTACTGTTTAAAAAGTCTGTAGCGAAATCTTTTCTAAAACCGATACCAACCATTTTCTATAGATACAGATCAACGAATAGAATTAAAAAAGAAAGGCGGAGAAAAGCTCCGCCTTTGAAATAATTATTTCTTCTCAGCACCGCATTTGCCTTCGCCGCACTTAGCATCTTTTCCTTTTGATGCACCACATTTACCTTCTGCTTTAGCAGAGTCAGTACCACATTTGTGTTCGCCTTTCGTAGAATCAGCACCACATTTATGTTCCGTGCCGCATTTGTGTTCTGCAGCAGCACTATCGCCGTGTACTTCAGTACCCACTTCTTTTGTTTCAGTACTGCAGCTTGCAAAAATACTTGCTGTGCTTAACATTGCGCCTGCAGCTACTGCAGTCCATAAAATGCTTTTGGATTTTTTTACCATTGTTGTTACTGTTTTGTGTTTAAAAGTTAATTTCAATGGAGTAGTCGGTGGTTTTTTATGTTCCTGACAGAAAAAAAGGAATATTTTTTATTCTTTATCTATTTCTTTGAAAATCTGATGTTTAATTTTTTGAAGAGCGTTTGCATCTGGTGTATCTAAGCGAACAGCTTCAGGTTGTGCGCTGATTTTTTTTCGTAGAAGGCTATCTAATAAACGACTTTGTTTTTCATAGTTACGGCATGCTTTGCATATAAGGCTGTGGATGAATAATTGCCTTTTTTCGCCGAATGTTAATGCATTTGACATTTTTTTTTCGATCAGCAAACTTGCAATTTCACAGGATACTACAAATGGATTCTTATTATTCATCTTTTATCTTTAAACCAATGTGATTCAAGGCATGTACGCAACTGTAATTTTGCACGGTGTATAATCTGCCAATAATTAGACGTTGTTACACCAAGTTCCTGACAAATACTTACAGCATCTTTTTCATCAATATATTTCAGTTGAATAGCAGCGTTCCAGCCCAGAGGAAGTTTTTTTAAACACACATCCAGTATCTTATTAAATTCGGGATCATCCAATAGCTCATCAGAATCATTTACCCATTCGTTTGGCCGCTGCTCCTTTTTCCAGTCACCATCCGGAGTAAACAAATAAGAAAATAAAAAAGTGCTTTGTTCTTCACTGATTTTATTGGCAGGTAGTACCGCGTCTTTATAACATTTACGGTGATAGTCAACAATTTTATTTTTTAAAATAGAAAAGAGCCATGTTTTAGGTTTGCTCTTATTTTCAAACAAGTGAAAAGATTGAAACGCTGCAATAAAAGTTTCCTGAACAAGGTCTTCGGCTGTTTCTTTATGAGATGTTTTATAGAGTGCCCATGAAATCATATCGGCCGTGTATAATTCAACCCATTCTTTAATTGCCTGTGATGCATTTTGCATAAAAAGTTGTTTAATAGGCCATAGCTGAAATAATATATTCAGTCCTGACGTTTTTAATTTCCAATAATATGTTAGAAATATAAACGTAAAAGACAGTCAGGTTAGATTTTATCCCGGTATTTTAATTGCAAACCATAAATAAAATTACGCAATACCTGATCTTTACATGGACGGTATTGGCTCTGGTTTGGATTTCTGAAAAAAGCACTTAATTCATGTTTGCCAAATCGCAATCCTGCAAGATCTAATATATCAAGAATATCATCGTCCTGCAGGTTCAATGCAATTTTTAATTTTCTGAAAATGGTATTGTTATTTAAACTTTTTTCGGCTACAGGCTGATCGCCTTCACGTTTGCCGCGTTTTTCAATAATAAAGCCATTCAGAAAGGCTGCGAGTTGTTTGTCGTATATTTCCTGATAATATTCATCCTCCTCTTTTTTTAACCAGTTGCTTACCTCAGCACGTGTTACTTCCAGATTGCCGGCACCAAATAACTCAATCATTTTGGCATCGTTCAGATCAAAGATATACCGCAGGCGGCGAAGGATGTCGTTGTTATTCATTCAATAAAATATAGAATTGTATGCAGCAAAATAACCATTTATCGTTGAATAACAACGATTGTGAAGACGCAATTTATGGAGTCTTATATTTACAGCGCTCGATCACGTTTGGTTAAAGCTTTTACGATTTTTATATCGCCTTCTGAAAAATCATACGCAGAAAGTGATTCGGCAGGTACCCATTTACAGGCAGCGTGTTCCTTTAAAATAAGTTCACCGCCTTTAATTGCTACTTCAAGCGGTGTAAGCTTCAGCGTAAAGTTTGGATAGTCATGCAGATAAAATGGATGCTCCTGAACAACCTCAATATCAAGATCAAATTCTTCTTTTATTTCCCGCACAATAGCATGTGCATTTGTTTCTCCTGGTTCAACTTTACCTCCCGGGAATTCCCATTTCAACGGCATTTTCATTGTTGCACTGCGTTGAGCAATGAAGTAAGCGTTGTCTTTTTTTATAACGGCACAGACAACAGCAATGGTGGGTAGATCTGGCATGTTTGTAGAAACTGGGTTTATTTATACTGATACGTAAGCCAGCCCGCAGAAGGATATTAATAATCGAATTTTTTTAGAATGGCCTCTGCCATTGCCAGATCTTCCGGAGTTGTGATTTTAATATTTTCATACGAACCTTCTGTTAACTGAATGGTGTAGCCTGCTGCTTCGGCTACGCTGGCATCGTCAGTATAATGATCGTTCTGCGCTTTATGGAAAGCATCCCGGATCTGTGAAATTTTAAATGTCTGCGGTGTCTGAATAATACGGTAATCGTTTCGGTGAACGGATTTATTTCCTTTTGTGTCAACCAGACGGATTGAATCTTTCAGTTCAACAGATGCAACGGCATTTCCTTTTTCTTCCGCTATTTTATATGTTTCCTCAATAATGCGTTTGCTGATAAACGGACGTACGCCATCGTGAATGGCAACCAGCCCTTCGTTCACTCCGATGCTGTTGATGCCGTTGCGTACCGATTGAAACCGGTTTTTACCACCTGAAACAATTAAATGCGGAATCGAAAAAGAATATTTTTCACAGAGCTGATGCCAGCGTTCGATTTGTTCTTCAGGTAATACCAGAACAATGTTTACCTGCTCGTTGCTGGTAAAAAAGCGTTTTATCGTATGCATCAGTATAGGTGCGTTGCCAATAGGTAAAAACTGCTTTGGCGTATCACTTCCCATGCGCGACCCTGAACCTCCGGCAACAATTACAGCATATCTGTTCATACGTTTGTTTGATTAACTGAAACAAGATTGAATTTTATTTTGAAAAAGCCAAAATAATGCTGAATGCATAATGCTAAAAGCTTAAGGATTTTATTATCTAGTAGTTAGTTAAAATTTTATAATTTATTGATTAAATGATATAAAAAAGAATAAAGATATACGCATATATTGCATTATATAAGCGCTTAGGCTGTAAGCATTTCGTTTTCTGCCATGTAAAGTGTCAATATGTCATAAAATATGTCAAAAACCTTCCTTGGCACAGCTATTGCCATTTGGGTTGAAAACAAAGCTAAAACTTAGTAATAAACTAGAATAAAATAATAGATATGGGAAAGATTATCGGTATCGACTTAGGAACAACAAACTCTTGCGTTGCAGTAATGGAAGGCAGTGAGGCTGTTGTAATTCCAAACAGTGAAGGTAAAAGAACAACGCCTTCAATCGTGGCGTTTCTTGAAAACGGTGAGCGTAAAGTAGGTGATCCTGCTAAACGTCAGGCAATTACAAACCCAACAAACACAATCAGTTCGATTAAACGTTTTATGGGTAAAAAATTCAGCGAATCTAAAGGTGAAGCTGATCGCGCAACATACAAAATTGAAGCTGGCAGCAACGATACTCCTAGAGTTCGTATTGGTGACAGACAATATACACCTCAGGAGATTTCTGCTATGATTCTTCAGAAAATGAAGGTTACAGCAGAAGAATATCTTGGCCACGAGGTAAAAGAAGCAGTTATTACTGTACCTGCTTATTTCAATGATGCAGAACGTCAGGCTACTAAAGAAGCAGGTCAGATTGCTGGTTTAGAAGTTAAACGTATCATCAATGAGCCTACTGCTGCTGCGCTTGCATACGGTATGGACAAAAAAGGCAAAGACATGACAGTTGCTGTATTCGATTTGGGTGGTGGTACGTTTGACGTGTCAGTACTTGAATTAGGCGACGGTGTATTTGAGGTAAAATCAACAAACGGTGATGTGCATTTAGGAGGTGATAACTTTGATGAAGTAATCATTGACTGGTTGGCACAGGAATTCCAGTCTGAAGAAGGTCTGGATTTACGTAAAGACCCAATGGCTTTACAACGTTTGAAAGAAGCTGCTGAAAAAGCTAAAATCGAATTGTCCAGCTCTGCTTCTACAGAAATCAATTTGCCGTACATCATGCCAGTAAATGGTATGCCGAAGCACTTGGTTAAAACATTGACAAGAGCAAAATTTGAACAACTTGCTGATAGCTTAATCAGACGTACATTAGAGCCTTGTAAGCAAGCATTAAAAGATGCAGGTTTATCTGTTGGTCAGATTGATGAAGTAATCTTAGTAGGTGGTTCTACTCGTATTCCAAGAATTCAGGATGAAGTTGAAAAATTCTTTGGTAAAAAACCTTCTAAAGGTGTTAATCCGGATGAAGTAGTTGCGTTAGGTGCTGCGATACAGGGTGGTGTATTAACAGGTGAAGTAAAAGATGTCTTATTGTTAGACGTTATTCCTTTGTCTCTTGGTATTGAAACAATGGGTGGTGTGTTCACTAAACTGATTGAAGCAAACACAACAATTCCTTCTAAAAAATCTGAAGTATTCTCTACAGCATCTGATAACCAGCCTTCGGTTGAAATTCATGTATTGCAAGGAGAGCGTGCTTTAGCAAAAGACAACAGATCAATCGGTCGTTTCCACTTAGGTGATATTCCTCCGGCTCCAAGAGGTGTTCCTCAGGTTGAAGTAACGTTTGATATTGATGCGAACGGTATCTTAAATGTATCTGCAAAAGATAAAGGTACAGGCAAAGAGCAAAAAATCCGTATCGAAGCTTCTTCAGGGTTATCTGCAGATGAAATCGAACGTATGAAAAACGAAGCGAAAGCAAACGAAGGCAAAGACAGAGAAGAAAAAGAGAAAATTGAAAAAATCAATCAGGCTGATTCAATGATTTTCCAGACAGAAAAACAATTGAAAGAGTTTGGTGATAAACTTTCTGCAGGAAATAAATCTGCTATCGAAGGTTCTTTAGCGGATCTGAAAAAAGCGTTTGAAGCAAAAGATATCTCTGCAATTGATGTAGCAATGGCTGCGATCAATACAGCGTGGCAGGCAGCTTCTCAGGAAATGTACAGCGCTGAACAAGGTGCTGGCCAGCCGGGAGCAGGCGCTAACCAATCAAATCCTTCTGATGGTGTTACTGATGTTGAATTTGAAGAAGTAGACGGAGACAAGAAATAAGTTATTTCTCAATTGTCATATAGTATAGTAAAGAGCGGCTCCCGAGGCCGCTCTTTCTGTTTGATAACACTATTATTATCTCGTTAACATATTATGCAGAGATTAAACGGAAATTCTTTTTCAGTATATTTATCACATTAATTAAGAACCATTGGTATGTCTGCAACTTCTGCTATTATAGAAATAAAGCCTTTAAGTTTTCCCTGGGAAACATTAGATCCGTTTATCTTTTGCGTACACCACCGCGATGAATTTCCGAAAGGGAACGAAGCTATGGGGCCTGCTGAGTCTTTATCGGGCAGAAATATCGGACAGGATTTTTCGGGCAAAGATCACTGGAACATGTATCACGGACAAACGGTACCTGGTTTCCCGTATCATCCGCACCGCGGTTTTGAAACAGTTACAGTTGTGAAAGAAGGTGTCGTAGATCACACTGACTCATTAGGTGCAGCAGGCCGTTTCAGTGGTGGTGATGTGCAATGGATGACAGCCGGGAAAGGTGTACTGCATTCAGAGATGTTTCCGTTGTTGCATACGGATAAAGAAAATCCGATGGAATTGTTTCAGATCTGGCTAAACTTATCTAAGGCAAGCAAATTTGTACAGCCGCATTTTAAAATGCTTTGGAAAGAAAATATTCCGGTACTAAAAGAACAAGATGCAGCAGGAAATTCTATCGAAGTAAATATTATTGCGGGAGCGTTGAAAGGCTTGCGTGCACTTGATCCGACACCGGATTCGTGGGCCGCAGATGCAACACACGAAGTTGGTATTCTTACAATAAAACTGGATGCACATGCTACGTGGGTATTGCCGGCAGTACAAGCAGGAATAAATAGAATGTTATATTTCTACAGAGGCAGCGCGATGAAAATTGCAGACACTGCTGTTTCTGTATATCATTCGGTACAATTGAAATCTGAATGTGATGTAAGATTGGAAGCGGGTGATCAAGCCTGTTATTTATTATTGTTGCAAGGCAAGCCAATCAACGAACCGGTTGTACAATATGGTCCGTTTGTAATGAATACAGAAGCAGAGATACGCGAAGCATTTGCTGAATATCAGAAAACACAGTTTGGTGGCTGGCCATGGCCAAATCACGAGCAGATACATACGCGTGAAAAAGGACGGTTTGCGCTGCATGCAGATGGGAGAGAAGAAAGAATGTAAAAGTGTAAAGTTTAAAGTGTAGAGTGTAAATACTAAATAGTTATCTAAGGTTACAAACGTATTACTTTACACTCTAAACTATACACTTTTTTCATCCTGCAAAATCATCAAAGGCTCTGTCGGCTACGCGGATGATGTGATTTTTTATAAATGGTGCGCCTTCTCTGGCACCGTCTTCCGGGTGCTTCAGGCAACATTCCCATTCGAGCACTGCCCAGCCGGGAAAATCATACTGTGCCAGTTTACTGAAGATGCTTTTAAAATTTACCTGACCATCTCCAAGAGAGCGGAATCTGCCCGGCCTATCAATCCAGTCCTGGTAACCGCCGTATACGCCTGCCCGGCCGGATGGATTGAACTCTGCATCCTTTACATGGAACATTTTGATGTGTTGATGATAGATGTCTATATATTCTAAATAGTTAAGTTGCTGTAAAACAAAATGACTTGGATCGTAAAGTATGTGTGCGCGCGGGTGATTATTTGTTGCCTTTAAAAAACGTTCAAATGTAACGCCATCGTGCAGATCTTCTCCCGGATGGATTTCATAGCAGAGATCAACGCCTGCTTCATCAAACGCATTCAATATAGGCAGCCAGCGTTTTGCCAGTTCTGTAAAACCTGCTTCAACACTTTGGTGTTTGCGCTGTGGCCATGGATAAACGGTATGCCACAATAATGCACCGGAAAATGTTGCGTGTGCTGTTAAACCTAAATTCAAACTTGCCTTGGCGGCATACATAAGTTGTTGGGTTGCCCATTCGGTACGCGCAGCGGGATTGTTGTGCAAACCTTCAGGTGCAAAAACATCAAAAGCCGTGTCATACGCTGCGTGCGATGCTACGAGTTGTCCCTGTAAGTGCGTTGTAAGCTCCGTGATTTCTAAACCGGCTTCCTGAACGATTCCCTTAATCTCGTCGCAATAGGTTTTGCTTTCAGCAGCGTTTTTTAAATCAATACAACGTGTATCCCAGCTCGGGATCTGGATACCCTTATAGCCAAGGCTTGCAGCCCATTGACAGATATTTTTCAGATTATTAAACGGTGCAACATCGCTCATAAACTGAGCTAAGAATATCGCAGGACCTTTAATTGTTTTCATTTATTAAAAATGAATTATGAATTATGAATTATGAATTATGAATTATGAATTATGAATTATGAATTATGAATTATGAATTATGAA
>FTDL01000106.1_pt1 | contig 11446 bp, 10 predicted proteins | sample 1639951 | NCBI WGS metagenome assembly FTDL01 (sample SAMEA3914869, study PRJEB12502) | metagenome | biome: forest; material: soil | place: USA | collected 2012-03-12 | depth 0.1 m
CAATTAAATAATTCATTATAAATGCAATTTGAAAGATAAAAATTTTTGCATTGATATAATGTAACAACTAACAATTTAGATGTAAAAAAGTCTGTCTTAGAATATATAAATTTTATTTAAGCATTTTTTCCGAATAGTGATGCTGTTATTATTATAATTGAAATAATCCAGACACATGCACTTAAGCACAAACCAACTAAACTATAACTGCTATACTCATGCTGGATTAAATAATTTTTTGCCAACGTAGCTATCGGAAAACAAAGCGGCCAAAGGCATGAAATAAAAATTGATGCTGGCCATATATTGTCGCCTTCAATCCTGTTAAATATTCCAACCTTCTGCAAGGCAGTAATTATAATGCCTCCGGGAAGCCCTAATAAAACAAAGCTGACGATAATAATTACTGCAGCAAGTATAAGGGATATAATAAATTCTTTTTGAAACGGTTGAATAAACGTGTAACTGTTAATTGCACTGTTCTTTATAGCTGAAAAAATTTTATATATAATGCCATTCTGTTCCTTTTCTTTTTTAAGAATGTAGATGAAGAGCACATTATATGCCACGTACATTGTTGTACACAAAAACAATACATTTCGAAGTTTAGCACTAGTGCTTTCCGGCCATACTTTGTGATCGGTAAAAAACATAATGCTATATAGTATAAAGAAGCAGTTTATGATAAGAAGCGTTACGTATTTCATCCGATAGAGAGCATTTATTATATATTTAATACAGCTCTTTAAATGTAATCGTTAAATTAATTTAATACACACGTTACTGATAAAAATAATCCTCAAATGATCCCGATGAGTTATCAAAGAAATCATTTGAGGATTTAAGTTTATATTGAAAGATATATCACATTAATTTAAATGCTATTATCAATATACATAAACATATTTAGCGTTCTTTTTATGGACAAAAACTTCTGCATGTATATCTCTTATGGTAAGCGGTTCTCTATATTTTAGCTTTATATTTCTGTGAAGGTATTTATTATCTGATTTTATTGAAAACATGTGACAGCCTTTGTGAAACGATACGGCCTGCGTAATTTTCAGGATTGTATCAATCCGCAAACACAAATATTCATAATCGAGATTATACCCCCGTGAGGTATATGTAGTGTCTTGAGAATAGGCTGATAAAGAAAAAAATAGTAAGCTTAATAACAGTAACTTTTTCATGGATGTTTTAATGAATTTTACTCAATTTCTTTATTGCTCGTATTTCAACAAGCTTCAGCAAAATTATTATCTTTTGTTAACATTTTTAATGACTTACATTACTAAATGAGATTTATAAAATATTAAAAGCTTAACTAACAACAAGTTAAAAAATATTAAAAATTTATTTATTTATCCATATTTTGCCTACTATTCAATACTTTATATTTTTATTCCAGTATTCTGAAGAATAAAAAAAGAGTAAATGCGGGAACAATTCAATTTAAACAGCATGTGTTAAAAACAAAAAGACAGCTCTCTCAAGCTGTCTTCCTTTTTATCTTATTACAAGAAATTACTTTGTAACTTTTTCTGCCTGAGCTTTTGCAGGATAATAGATTGTTTCTGATAACGATGTGCCTGGTGCAACCATTGGCAATACATTTTCTTCTTTCATTACATGTGCATGTATCAAATACGGTCCTTTGTGATCATGTGCAGTCTGTATTGCTTTCTTCAAATCTTCTGTTGTTTCAACGTAGCATGCGTCCATACCGCAAGCTTTTGCAAGCATTACAAAATCCGGGTTTAATAAATTTACACCGCTGTAATTTTTTGCATAAAACTGCTCCTGCCACTGACGTACCATTCCCAAATAATTATTATCCAGAATTAATATTTTCACCGGCCATTTTTCCTGTACACAGGTAACCAGTTCCTGCATATTCATCTGGAATGAACCGTCACCTGTAATACACCATACATCATTAAATGGTAACGCTGCCTGTGCGCCCATAGCTGCCGGCAAACCAAAGCCCATAGAACCAAGTCCGCCCGATGTTAGGAAATGGTTTGGTTTCAAACGCTGACAATATTGTGCAGCCCACATCTGATGCTGACCAACATCTGTAGAAACTACAGCTGTTCTGTCTAACATTTCATCTAGTAACTGTATTGCTGAAATTTGTGTGAACTTGCTGTAATCAGCTTCTTGTAACGGAAATTCTTCACGCCACTCATTCAACTTTGCTAGCCATGCAGCTCTGTCACGTACATTATTTTCTGTACGTGTATCCGGCATTCGATGAATAACCGTTTTCAAATCGCCGTTTATGAAAACTTGCGTCGGTACGTTTTTGCTTGATTCGCTTCTATCGATATCCACGTGTATTACTTTTGCTTTCGGAGCAAAGTCTGCAAGCTTACCTGTAATACGATCATCAAAACGAATGCCCCACGCAACAATCAAATCTGCATTCTGTACTGCTTCATTGCAGTACTTCATGCCATGCATACCCAACCATTGGAAGTACAAAGGATCATCGTGCTCCATAGCACCAATACCTAAGATAGTAGAGATTGCAGGAATATTTTCACGGTGAACAAATGTTCTTAATTCATCCCATGCTTTTGATAACAGGATGCCGTGGCCGCATAAGATCAACGGACGTTCTGCATTCTTGAATAATTCAACGGCAGCAGCAATATCCTGATCTGAGAAGTTATTTTTAACTTCACGTTCCGGCTTTACAAATTTGCTTTCCCAGTCTTCGTCAAGTTCAACATATTCTCCTTGAATACTTCTTGGAACATCAATCAATACAGGACCCGGACGGCCGCTAACAGAAACTTTATATGCTTCGCAGAAAATTGCAGCAGCATTTGAAAGATCGTTGATTAAATATGTTTTCTTCGTGATCGGAATACAGATGCCTGTAATATCTGTTTCCTGAAACGCATCAGAACCGATTAAATGTAATGCAACCTGTCCGGTGATAGCGACCATCGGAACGCTGTCTGCATAGGCATCTGCAATACCTGTTACTAAGTTAGTGGCACCCGGGCCGGATGTTGCAAGGCAAAAGCCAGGGCGACCGCTGACACGTGCATAACCATTTGCCATAAACGCTGCGCCTTGTTCATGGCGAACCAAGACACAATTCAAGCTGCTATATGCAAGTGCATCATAGATAGGTAAAATTGCTCCGCCCGGATAGGCGAATAAGTCACGCGCATCTAGCAATTCAATGATGCGAACAATGTACTCTGCTCCTCTTAATTTAATCTTAGGCTTCATAAAGCTAGCTTTTTAATTAATTATCGGTTACGCATCCTTCAGATGCAGAAGCTACTGTTTTCATGTATTTATACAATACGCCAGACGTAGCTCTAGGTGCAGGTTTTACCCATGCAGCACGGCGTTTGTTAATTTCTTCTTCAGAAATTTTCACTTCAAGAATTCTTTTTACAGCATCAATCAAAATGATATCTCCGTTTTGCACCAAGCCGATTGTGCCGCCGTCTATTGCTTCCGGTGTGATGTGCCCTACAACGAAACCGTGCGTTCCACCAGAGAAACGTCCGTCTGTGATCAACGCGCATTCATTGCCTAAACCCAAGCCCATTAATAACGCTGTTGGTTTAAGCATTTCAGGCATTCCCGGACCGCCTTTCGGGCCTACGTTACGAATAACGATTACTTCACCTGCTTTTACTTCTTTTGCCTCTAAGCCTTTATTAACAGCCTCTTCAGAATCATATACACGTGCTGGACCTTCGAAAAATGTTCCTTCTTTACCTGTAATTTTTGCTACAGAGCCTTCCGGTGCAAGATTGCCATAAAGAATCTGTAAGTGTCCTGTTGCTTTCAATGGGTTTTCCCATGCATACATCAGATCCTGATTGTTCGGAAGATCCTGCGCTTCTTTTAAATTTTCGCCAACAGTTTTACCTGTTACCGTCATACAATCTAAATGAAGTAAGTTATGTTTCGCTAACAAACGCATTACAGAAGGCACGCCGCCAATAGCATCCATGTCTTCCATCATATACTTGCCGCTTGGTTTTAAATCTGCCAGTAACGGCGTTGTATTGCTGATGCGTTGGAAATCATCAATCGTTAATTTAACGCCCGCCGCCTTTGCAATTGCAATCAGGTGCATTACTGCGTTTGTAGAACCACCCAATACCATAATCACGCGTATTGCATTTTCAAATGCTTCAAACGTCATGATATCGCGCGGTTTCAAATCTCTTTCTAATAATAACATCATTGCCTTTCCAAGCGCTAATGTTTCTTCTTTTTTCTTTTCACTTGTTGCCGGAGCCGTTGAAGAATACGGAAGTGTCAATCCCATTGCTTCAATTGCAGCTGCCATGGTATTTGCCGTATACATGCCACCACATGCGCCCGCACCCGGACAAGCATTTTTAATTACACCCTGATAATCTTCTTCAGAGATGGTGCCGGCTACTTTTTTACCTAATGCTTCAAACGCAGAAACGATGTTCAGCTTCTCTCCTTTGTAATGACCGGAGTGAATTGTACCACCGTAAACCATGATTGATGGACGATTCAAACGAGCCATTGCCATTACAGCACCAGGCATGTTTTTATCGCAACCTACCACGGTTACCAATGCATCATAGTAATGAGCTCCGCAAATCGTTTCAATTGAATCTGCAATCACATCGCGTGATACAAGTGAATAGCGCATGCCTTCTGTACCCATTGAGATACCGTCACTCACACCGATTGTATTGAAGCCTAAGCCAACCATTCCTCCGCGTGTGATACTTCCTTTTACTTGTCCGGCAAGGATATTTAAGTGCATGTTACATGTGTTACCATCGAAACCTGTACTTCCAATACCAACAATTGGTTTTTTGAAATCCTCGTCTTTAAACCCGGCACCATACATCATAGCCTGAGATGCAGGCTGAGACGGATCCTGAGTTAAGCGTTTACTGATTTTATTTAATTCGTTTGCCACGTTCTCTCTCGTAAATTATGCTGTTACTTTTGCGTTCTTCTCTACTAATTTCGCGATGTAAGCACCTACTTCTGTTGTAGAGCTTGGATTCTCGCGGCGGATATCTTCTGTTACGATACCATCTTCCAGTGATTTTACTACCGCATTGCGGATCGCTTTTGCTTCTTCCAATAAACCAAAAGATGTTTCTAATAACATAGCAGCAGATAAAATTGCAGCACAAGGATTTGCAATGTTCTTGCCGGCGCCTTCCGGATATGATCCGTGGATCGGCTCATACAATGCTACCGCACTTCCTACAGAAGCTGAAGGCAACATACCCATTGAACCTGTTATTACAGAAGCTTCGTCTGTAATGATATCACCAAACATATTTTCTGTTAATACAACATCAAAGTAAGCAGGCTGCGTAATGATTTTCATTGCAGCATTATCTACAAACATAAAATCTAATTGTACATCCGGATAATGTGCTGCGTGGAATTCTTTTACTACTTCTCTCCACAAACGAGAAGAAGCCAATACGTTTGCTTTATCAACCAATGTTACACGGTTGCGACGGATACGAGCTGCTTCAAATGCGTTTTTGCTAATACGCTCGATCTCTGCACGTGTATACGTACATGTATCGAATGCCATGTTACCATCTTCGCTACGACCGCGTGTACCGAAGTAGATACCGCCTGTTAATTCGCGGAACACAACAAAGTCAACGCCGCTTACTAAGTCTGCACGCAATGGAGAAGCATTTTCAAGTATTTTATAAGTAGCTACCGGACGGATGTTAGCAAATAATCCTAATGCTTTACGCATTGCTAATAAGCCTTGCTCCGGACGAACTTTTGCTTTTGGATCGTTATCGTATTTCGGGTGACCGATTGCACCGAATAAAATCGCATCCGCATTCTGACATACTTTAAGTGTTTCTTCAGGGAAAGGGTTTCCTGTAGCATCGATTGCTACAGCTCCTACTAATGCTTCAGTATAGTGAAATTTATGACCAAAAGATTTTTCGATAGCGTTTAAAACTAAAAGTGCCTGATCTGTAACTTCAGGTCCGATACCATCTCCTTTTAATACTGCAATTTTCTTTTCCATTTGTTTCTGCGGAACGCCGAAAGCTTAAGGCTTAAGGCTTGTTTGGTTTTAACTATTTTCTTGCGTTTTCTTTTTAAACAATGATTGAAGAAATATTCAATCTCATTGTTTCAGTATATAAACTGTTAGCACTTCAGTATTAATCCAGATTAGGCCTTAACTAAATCTAGATACTTAGAAGTCTTCTCGTATGCTTCAATCTTATCTTTGATACTTAATACATAATCGATATCATCGTATCCATTGATCAGACATGTTTTTTTGTATTCGTTGATTACAAAACTTTCTTTCAAATCTGTACCAACGATTGAAATTGTTTGGTTTGCTAAATCAACGATCAATTCCTGTTTTGCATTTGCAGCAACGGCATCGAAAATGCTTTTTAAGAATGCATCTGAAACCTGCACCGGAAGAATGCCGTTGTTTAATGCATTGCCACGGAAGATATCTGCAAAGAAAGAAGATACTACTACACGAAAACCTGCATCGCCGATTGCCCATGCAGCGTGCTCTCTTGAAGAACCACAGCCGAAATTTTTTCCTGCTACTAATATCTGTCCGCTGTACAACGGATTGTTCATTACGAAGTCTGCTTTCGGTGTACCATCCTGGTTGTATCTCCAGTCACAGAAAAGACTTTTGCCAAATCCTTCTTTTGTAGTTGCCTTTAAAAAGCGGGCAGGTATAATTTGATCTGTATCCACATCTTCAATCGGAAGCGGAACGACAGTTGATTTTATTGTTGTAAATTTTTCCATTTTAAATAGAATACTATTTATTACTTTTTAAAAACTTTTTTTTCTAATTCAGAGATGCGTTCATCATAAGCCGAAAAAGAATCTACATTCTCTGCAAGCGTTATGATTGCTCTTGAATGTTCTGATAGCATAATATTATTCTTACGAATATCTTTATGCATAGCAGAAATTTCTTTTCTCATTGTTTTCATTTCAGAAATCATCTCTTTCTGTTGCGAAGTGCTTTCGTCAGACTTTTTCACCATTTCGGCAAGAAGTTCGACCATTCGTTCTTCGTTTTTTATATTTCCAATAGCTGTTTTTAAGATAAGAAACGAATTAGTTCAACATTTCACGTACATCTACAATTTTACCGCTTACCGCAATTGCGGCTGCAGTCAACGGACTTACAAGCAACGTACGCGCGCCAGGCCCCTGACGGCCTTCGAAGTTACGGTTTGATGTAGATACACAATATTCACCTTTAGGAACTTTATCTTCATTCATGGCAAGACAAGCAGAACAACCAGGCTCTCTCAATTCAAAACCAGCTTCAGCCAATACTTTATCGATGCCTTCAGCGATCGCTTGTTTTTCAACCTGCTTAGAACCCGGTACGATCAAGGCATTGATGTTTGCAGCTTTGTGCTTGCCTTTTACAAATTCAGCAAACTGTCTTAAGTATTCGATACGGCCGTTTGTACAGCTGCCTAAGAATACCCAGTTTACCTGTTTGCCGATCAATGAATCACCGGCATGGAAGCCCATGTAATCAAGCGCTTTGTTGAATGTTACTTTATTACTTTCTTCGATTGAATCAATCGTAGGAATGTTTTTATTTACACTGATACCCATGCCTGGGTTCGTTCCGTATGTGATCATCGGTCCGATATCAGCAGCATCGTATTTCAACGTTTTATCGAATACAGCATCTGCATCTGAGTACAATGTTTTCCAGTATGCAACTGCTTCATCCCACTTCGCACCTTTAGGAGCAAATTCGCGTCCTTTGATGTAGTTGAATGTAGTTTCATCCGGAGCGATCATACCGCCACGAGCACCCATTTCGATGCTCATGTTGCAGATCGTCATACGTGCTTCCATAGAAAGCGACGTGATTGCAGAACCGCAGTACTCAACAAAATATCCTGTACCACCTGCTGCAGAGATCTGAGAAATTACATAAAGAATAACATCTTTCGCTGTTACACCTTTAGCCAATTTACCATTGATCTCAATCTTTAATGTTTTTGCTTTTGTCTGCATCAAACATTGAGTAGCCAATACCTGCTCAACTTCAGAAGTACCAATGCCAAATGCGATTGAACCAAACGCACCGTGTGTAGATGTATGTGAGTCACCGCAAACGATTGTCATACCCGGAAGTGTCGTTCCTGTTTCAGGACCAACTACGTGAACAACACCTTGAGATGCGTGGCCTAAGCCGTATAATGTAACGCCGAATTTTTTACAGTTCTCTGTTAATTTATCAACCTGAAAACGGGAAAGGTCTTCAACAATCGGTAAATTCTGTCCTTTTGTAGGAACGTTATGATCCGGAGTTGCTAATGTTCTTTCCGGACGGAAAACGCCGATGCCTCTTTTTTCAATTCCGGCAAATGCCTGCGGGCTTGTTACTTCGTGAATCAATTGTTTGTCGATGTACAAGATACTTGGACCATCTTTAACCTCTGTAACTACGTGTGCATTCCAAACTTTTTCGAATAAGGTCTTTCCCATTTCTATATTCAGATACTAGTGTATATTGTTATTATTTAATTTCTTTCAATTATTTCGCGTAAACTTTACCACGCATTAATTCGTGTAAGTTTTCATCCTCTACTTTCCTCAGGTGATCGGCCATATCCAGGAACTGTGTATATGCCTGATCCAACTGTTCTTTAGACAACATGTAACCGATTGTTGCCAAACGGTGGTTTAATGCTGCACGGCCGCTACGTGCTGTAAGAATGATTGAAGAAGAATCTGCACCGACAGCAGCCGGATCAATGATCTCATATGTTTCGCGGTGCTTCAGGAAACCATCTTGGTGAATACCGGAAGAATGTGCAAATGCATTTCTGCCGACAATTGCTTTGTTCGGCTGAACTTGCATACGCATTAATGTAGATACTAAATGGCTTGTCGGAACAAGTTTTTTAGGATTGATGCCTGTTTCAAGGCCTAATGTAGCTTTGTGACATTCCATTGCCATTACTACTTCTTCCAATGCCGTGTTACCTGCACGCTCACCGATACCATTGATTGTACATTCAACCTGACGTGCACCGTTTTGTAATGCAGCAAGAGAATTTGCTGTTGCTAAACCTAAATCGTTGTGGCAATGTGCAGATAAGATTGCTTTGTCAATATTTGATACATTATTCATCAAATATTTGATACGTTCTCCGTACTGCCATGGCAACATATATCCTGTTGTGTCCGGAATATTTACTACATCTGCTCCCGCAGCGATCACAGCTTCAACCATACGCGCAAGGAATGCTTCGTCTGCACGGCCGGCATCTTCGCAGAAAAACTCTACTTCATGAACAACTTTTTTCGCTTGCTTAACAGCAGCTACAGCCATTTCAAGAATATTTTCGCGGGTAGAACGAAGTTTGTGTTCAATATGAATATCAGAACTGCCAATACCTGTGTGGATACGGCTACGCTTTGCAAAGCGTAGTGCCTCGCCGGCAATATTGATATCCGCTTCTTTGGCACGTGTGAGTGCGCAAATGGTAGGACGAGTTACTGCTTTAGTAATTTCTACAACAGAATTAAAATCCCCAGGGCTTGATACTGGGAAACCTGCTTCGATTACATCGACACCCAGTTCATCCAACGCTTTAGCTACGATGATTTTTTCCTCTGTGTTCAATTGACAGCCAGGAACCTGTTCACCATCTCTAAGAGTTGTGTCGAAAACGAAAATTCTCTTTCCCATAATAATACTTCGAACTATTTTTTTGTATTCTTAATGCCAGTAACCGTGTTGCCGATAATTGAAAAAATTATGAAATAGCTTGATAGTAAGCAGTTTTAAGTTTAAAAATAAAACTGTTCAAGTACTTTTATAATCTTTTTAACATACGATAAATACGGTATGTACAAAAATAGCTAAATATGAGGGAAAAGGAATCTTAAATTCCATAATTTTTACGGTTTCCAGCAAATGGTGAGGCATATTCAGAAATATATTATTAATCTGATTATTAAATTATTACAAAATAAATGCAGTATTTAATTTTTATAATAATATAGTTTCTAAGGTGATTTATGGTTTTTTGAGTGATTTATAATATTTCAAAGAACATTTTCTTGCTGGTCTGTTGATTTACAAGCCAAACAATTGAAAAAACAACATCATTTTAATTTGCCAGAAACGATCTTTCATTTTTAAATTTCACTACCTTCAACTTAATTGCTTTATTCGTTGTTATGACGTTATGATTGGAAATAGATTCTCGACCTATGTGCCGCCGCCAAATCAGGAAAAGGGATTTGAAGGGCTATCAAAAATATTTCTGCACCTGCTACAACTCACGAACGGCGATGTTTCTGAAACATTGACCTGGATGAATGAACTGGATCAGCAGTATAAATTTACCGACCCGGCTTATGGCATGGGTGATTTTATTAATGATTTAAAAGAAAACGGTTATATTACAGATGTTCCCGGAAGCGGCAACGTTCCACAACCGACATCAAAGACCGAACAAAGTATCCGCAAATCAGCGCTGGAAGAAATTTTCGGCAAGCTGAAAAAAAATTCTCTGGGAAATCATAAAACTACAAAAAGTGGTATTGGTGATGAATTTAATTCCGAATCCAGACCTTTTCAGTTTGGTGACACACTGGATTCAATAGATATGACTTCTTCTATTCACAATGCACAAATAAATCATGGCATTGATGAGTTTAAATTATACGATGAAGATCTGAATATCCGTGAACGCGAACATAAGTCGTCAAGCTCTACGGTGCTGATGATTGATATTTCGCACTCCATGATCTTATACGGAGAAGATCGCATTACACCTGCTAAAAAAGTGGCAATGGCTTTAGCTGAACTGATCAAAACAAAATATCCCAAAGACACCCTTGATATAATTGTTTTCGGCGATGATGCCTGGCCGGTGGAATTAAAGGATCTGCCGTTTTTACAGGTGGGCCCGTATCATACCAATACCTATGCAGGACTTGAACTTGCGATGGATATTCTGCGCAGACGAAAAACATCCAACAAACAGATTTTTATGATTACGGACGGAAAGCCGACCTGCATTAAAGAGCATGGCCGTTATTATAAAAACAGTTTCGGTCTGGATCGCAAAGTAATTACAAAAACTATGAACATGGCTGCGCAATGCCGTCGCTTAAAAATTCCGATCACAACATTTATGATTGCCCGTGATCCTTATTTGCAACAGTTTGTGCGGGAGTTTACGCAAACCAATAACGGTAAAGCGTTTTACAGCGGGCTTGATGGGCTGGGCGATTTTGTATTTGAAGATTACATTAAGAACAGAAAGAAAAATTTGAGGTAGTTTCGAGTTGCCAGGTACTAGTTTCTAGACAACGGAATAAAACAGCCGGTACTTATTAAAAACTAATTATTTAATATTATAAAACTAAAAAGTCTAGTAACTGGAAACTAGTA
>FTDL01000117.1_pt1 | contig 11048 bp, 8 predicted proteins | sample 1639951 | NCBI WGS metagenome assembly FTDL01 (sample SAMEA3914869, study PRJEB12502) | metagenome | biome: forest; material: soil | place: USA | collected 2012-03-12 | depth 0.1 m
GTTACACTCAAGAAAGAATGTAACCTTTATTTTGTGATCCCGCTGGGATTCGAACCCAGGACCCTAACATTAAAAGTGTTATGCTCTACCGGCTGAGCTACAGAATCATTGTGCTTTTACGAATTATTTTTCCGTAATTGCGTGTGCAAAAGTACGAGAGTTAAATGAAAAAGCAAAGCCTGGCTTCCAAAATATTTGTCCTTACAGCACTTTTTTTGAGCTTAGTTTTCAACATAAAGGCTAATTCATTAAAAAACACCAATATAACTAAAGGAGATTCATTTTTTGTAAAGAAGGATTACCTTACCAGCATGGTGTATTACAAAACTGCATTTGATCAGGATAAAGCATTTTCACAGCAAATGCTTGCCAGAATGGCCATGATTGAAGAAGCAGCTGATCATTATGTAATGGCTCTTTATTATCTGAATACGATGTACTCTTTTTATCCGGACAGCAGAATCATTCAAAAAATGGAAGATATGGGAAACAGATATCATTTAAGCGGCTACAATTATACGGATCTGGAATATGCCATCTCTATCTATAAAGAATATTATTACTATATCATTTTCTCGTTAAGTGCCATTGGTATACCGTTTATCATTTATCTGTTCCTGCGAAAAAGAAAAGATATAGGTCTTGGCATGCGCCCGTTAATTTTCTTAGGCATTCTGGGTGGTGCGTTCTATCTGAACAATTACGATATCACACCATCTATGAGTATAATTAAAAACGATTGTACTATTATGGAAGGACCTTCTGCCGGGTCGCCGGCTGTTGAAAGTATTGATGCAGGACACCGCGTACGCATTATTAAAAAAGAGGGCATATGGTACGAGATTATATGGAAAGACAAACACTTGTTTGTACGCGACATTTATTTACTTCCTGTTGGAAATTAAAAATTCTCTTACACGTATCAGTTCTGTAGCCTGTATCATTTTATAATGCGGATAATCTAACTCAATAAAAATAGAATCTGTCTTCATGCAGATTTTACGGATATTTTCTTTTGCAACCAACTCATCGTTCATACCTACTAAACACATCAACTTCACATCACTGCTATTCAGTTCTTCAATAAATTGTTTGGCCGGCATTTTCAGCATTCTGAAGTATACCCAGGTATTATAAATCTTAGTGCGTTGTTCAGTTGTTTCAATATTTTTTTCTATAAACCGTTTCGTAACGCTATCTGTTATTCCTAAGAAATTAAATGTACCTGTAAGAAACCGGATGATAGCAGGATTAGATAAGCTCCATTTAAAAACAGATCGTGTAATAATTGTAGAAGTAGCAATCGTAAACCAGATATTATTTCCGAAACCATCTGGTGCAATCAGAACGATAGAATCAACAGCAGATTTTTTATCTTGAAATACTGAAATAATAAACCGTGCTCCAATACTAAAGCTCAGCATTGAAAAACGTGAAATAGAATAACGCTTTAAAAGCTTATCAAAAATAGCATTCCACGTTTCAAAAGAAATAACATTTTCTTTTTCATCAAGAATAATACTCTTCCCATGAAAAAAAAGATCTATGGAAATAACAGTAAATTCAGATGATACATAAGAAATAAATGTTTCAAAAACAGATGAAGACTGGCCGAACCCATGAAACAAAAACAGATACCGTTCACCTCCGGAATAGAGTTTATAGGAAAGCTTATATGATTCAGTTACAATTTCCTTATCTGCATACATACATCAAATATATAAAAAGTATGTTTCATGCTGAACGTGACCTATATCCTTTTACAGAAAATTGATCAAGCAACAATATACTTACTTTTTATATAAACTATTTATTTTACACACCGGAAGCCCATATGTTCCATACTCGTATCCGGAGAACTTTTCATTCTTCTGGCCACTCTGTAACCCGTACAATAACTTTCGTTACACAAGAAAGATCCGCCACGTGTTACACGTTTTGGTGCATAGGGTTCATCCGGATCAAAACTCTTTTCCGGACCAACCGGATTTTTTACACCTGACGGATTATTATCCTGTGCATAGTGATCATTTTTATACCAATCCGAACACCATTCCCATACATTCCCGGACATGTCATATAAACCATATGCATTTGCAGCAAATGATTTTACAGGCGCTGATCCATAATAGTTATCTTTCCGTTCATTTATATACGGAAACTTACCCTGCCAGTAATTTGCTTTGGCTTTACCGGTTTCAATGTGTTCATTTCCCCACGGATAAATATTGTTTACCAAACCGCCCCGTGCCGCAAATTCCCACTCTGCTTCTGTTGGCAAACGCTTGCCTGCCCATTTGCAATAAGCCATTGCATCATCCCATGAAACCTGTGTGACAGGATAATTGTCTTTTCCTTTAATACTACTGCCTGGGCCTTGCGGGTGTTTCCAGTCTGCACCATTCTTCCATTCCCACCACGCTGTATAATCGCGCAGATCCACTTCCTGTAATGTAGACTTAAACACCAGTGAGGCTGGTTGAAGTAAGCTATCATGCGGTTTGGGCGTACCAGGTTCTACTTGTTTTTTTAGTTCTTCCCAATTCACCGGACGCTCAGCAGTTGTAATATAACCCGTTGCATCAATAAATTTCTTAAATTCTTTATTGGTCACTTCGGTCGCATCCATCCAGAATCCATCCACCGTTACTTTGTGTTTTGGCAATTCATCCGGTGATGCTTGTTCGCTATCTCCTCCCATCATAAATGTTCCGCCAGGAATTCGTACCATACCTGTATGATTGGTATCCGTGCGCTGAACAATAGCAACTCCGTTGCTATTGTTTGACGAAGCAAAACGATTGGGTATACCCGAATGACAGGACATACTGTCTTTATTGTCTGTAGAAGCTTTTTCTACAGGTGCAGCATTACAGGAAAAAAAAATCAGTGCGGCAATGGCTATTCCAACTCTATATATCATTAGGTTTCTTATTAATTATCAAAAGACAAGTTACCTGGTTTATCAGATTTTTTCACACAGTCAAGAGGTACGATTCCCTTAATTTCTGCATGTCTGAATACTGTTTTTATTACATCTGCCTGTTCCGTTCATAAACAGGAACACCCGCCACATATGTAGCTTCAACGGTTTCGGCATTACCAAGCATTGTCAGTATAAACAATACTTCTTCAATACTTGCAGCGGTATTCATACGTGCCTTTAATAATGGTGTCGCATGTTTATTAAGTATTACAAAATCTGCTTCTTTCCCTGTTTCCAGCGTACCTATTTTATCTTCCAGTGACAATGCCCGCGCACCGCCTAAGGTAGCCAGATACAGCAGCTTCAATGCATCAAGTGAAACATTCCGGAGTTGTGCGACTTTGTACGCTTCATTTAATGTTGCAAGCAACGAAAAACTTGTTCCTGCACCAATATCACTGCCAAGACCTGTTTCAACCGGCCGCTTGCTGTTTTTAGCTGACATTAAATCAAATAAACCACTTCCTAAAAATAAGTTTGACGTGGGGCAATGTGCCAGAGAAGTTTTTGTATCATGACAGCATTGGTATTCTTCTTCATCTAAATGAATACCATGCGCATACACAGCTCGCTTACCCGTAAGTCCAAAGTGAACATACACATCCAGATAGTTTTTTTGTGCAGGAAATAATTCCTTTACCCAAGCAACTTCCTGTACATTTTCAGCAATGTGAGACTGTACATAAGTTGTCGGATGCTCTTTCCATAGCTGTCCGGCAGCTTGCAATTGTTCAGGTGTACTCGTTGGTGCAAATCGCGGTGTAATGGCATAATGCAGACGATCTTTCCCATGCCATTTTTCTATCAGCATTTTAGAATCATCGTAACCACTTTGTACAGTATCCTGCAGAGCTTTCGGCGCATTGCGGTTCATCAATACCTTTCCCGCAATCAACCGCACATTCCTGGATTGCGCTTCTTCAAACAATGCATCTACCGATTGCGGGTATACCGCACAAAATACCAATGCCGTTGTTGTACCATTTTTTAGCATTTCATTCATAAAACGTTTTGCAACAGTTTTACAATGCTCATAACTATTGAATTTTTGTTCTTCCACAAATGTATATTTCTCCAGCCAGTCCAATAGCTGCTTGCCATAAGCAGCAATCATGTCTGTCTGTACATAATGCATATGCGTATCTATAAAACCCGGAAGAATAATGCTATCCGGATACTGTATTATAGAAATTTTTTTATCAAGAGTTTTTAGTATTTCTGAAGCAACTCCGCTCGCAATAATTTTCCCTTGTGCAATAACCAACATACCGTCTTCAACATACTGTAAACAGGTGCCTGGTTTTTCAAAAAACGGATCACCGGTAAGATATACAAGAGAGCCACGAATGGCTGTTGCTGATGCGTCTGTTGCTTGGAGTAACATAGTATGCGTAATTATTTTATCCGAAGATAGCAGGATTTTGTATTAAGAAGTAAGTGTTCAGAAAAATATAGACTGTAAAATAAATTTGCGGTGTAAAATAAATTCCTCCAGGTGTTTAATCTACATGAGTACTATTTGTTTAAAACAATTTAGTTTGTAACTTTTATCATCTAAAATTTACAAATCATCACATGAAAAAAATTCTCCTCTTTGCAATCGCTTTAATAGCAACATTACATACACGTATAACTTTCGCTCAGACACACGATGAAATGTTTAACTCTGTTTTTAAACAGGAAAAAAGAGCATACTTTTCAGATAACATGCATTTGAAAGCTGCAGAGTTTGACAATTTCTGGACACTCTATAATTCGTTTGAGAAAGACCGTACCGATATTGGTCAGCAACGTCTGGATTTATTAAAAGTCTATGTTGAAAAATATCAGACAATGAGTAATGAAGATGCCGATATGTTCATGAAAAAGTGGTTAGCAGTAGACAAAAAAGAAGATGCACTCCGCATTAAATATTATAAAAAGATGAAGAAGAGTCTGGGCGCTAAAGTTGCCGCACATTTCCTTCAGCTGGATGATTATATTCAGACAGCTATTAAATTTGAAATTCTAGATGAACTTCCGTTCATTGGCGAATTCACACATTAATATATTATAAACACCTGCAAAAGTCCGGTATTAAATCTTTTATCAGATTTAATACCGGACTTTTTGTTTTGCGGATCCTTGGAGGTTTACCCGGAACCATTATTAAATTATTGCTCCTTATTATTTTCCAGTCTTTTCTTTAAATACAGAAAAGCAAACACCGGGAATATCAGTAAACAAACACCTAACGTAATAATTGCTGCATAATTTGTTTCAGATGGCGGCACTACAGCCTCTCCGGTATTTTGTGAAATAGTCCCCTGGTTTTTATTAATCTTCAGACTCAGATGTTTTGTATAGATACTTCTCTTCTCCCACAATGGATCTGCATAGCCATATTTTTTTGCCATACTGTATACATCATTCACATCATAAATATGCGCGCCGGTAAGCAACGCAACATTTGCCAGATCAAATAAAAGCTCTGCAACAATTTTATCCTGCGGATGAATAAATGTTACGCGCTCATTCAGCTGATAAAATAATGCTTTACGCAAACGGATAAGTTCTGCCGGCTTCAACGAAGATGCAGGCATAGAATCTGTACCGAAATTTGTATTCAATAAAAAATCAGAAGTAATAAATTTATCTCCTTTGATTTTAGCTTCCAGGATTTTCACGTGCAGCCATTCGGAGCTATCGTGTGAAGCAGCGTTGATCTGTACTGATTTTTTAATCCATTTAAGCGCTTCTGCATTATCGCCAAGCAATTCGTATACTGTACCCAGATTAGCTGCAGTTGTATATTGATTGGGTTTTATCTTTTCTATGTTCAGATAAACATCTTTTGCCTCTTCGTATTTTTTATGAAAAATTAATACAACACCATAATCAGAAAGGTAGTTGATATCATTTGTTGCTTTCCATAAGCTGTCCAGATGTTTTAAAACGATATCACTGCTGTTTACAAGTCTGTGCCCCTTTGGTATAATGCCATCGCTCATGTCCATGGAAATAACGGTTCCGTCTTGTAACTGACTTGTACTTTCCTGTATACAAGCCACGGTATTAAGTAATGATGCGAATAGAAATAAAGCTGATACTAAGATTTTTTTCATGAACAATTGGTACTGGTAAATTCAATATTCTGTAAAAAACATAACTTATGTTAATATATTTAATATTATTGGCTATTCAAATCACACGTATGGTTTTTTAATACAGCAAATAAAAAAGCCTTTCCCGCCAAGGACGGAAAAGGCTTTTCAGTATAATATAACAACAGACTAAACTGCTTCTTTTTTCGTGTTTCTCAAACGCTCATTCTCGTCAAGAAGAATTTTACGCATACGTAAAGACTTAGGCGTAACCTCGATGTATTCATCTTTCTGGATATATTCCATCATCTCTTCCAATGAAAAATTGATTTTCGGAGCAATCTTCGCGTTATCATCTGTACCGGACGCACGCATGTTAGTCAGTTTTTTCTCACGTTGTACGTTTACTGTAATATCGTTCTGACGATTGTGCTCGCCGATAACCATACCCTGATAAATAACGTCACCCGGTTCAATGAAGAACTTACCACGATCCTGCAATTTATCCAATGCGTACGCTGTAACATCACCGCTATCCATAGAAATGATAGAACCGCTGATACGCTCAGGGATAGTACCTTTGTATGGTTCGTACCCTACGAAACGGTGTGTCATGATTGCTTCACCGAACGTCGCAGTCAATACGTTTGTACGTAAACCGATAATACCGCGGGAAGGTATCTTGAATTCTAAGTGCTGTAAATCACCTTTTGGTTCCATAATCAGCAACTCACCTTTACGCTGCGTAGCTAATTCGATTACTTTACCGGAAGTTTCCTGAGGCACATCTACAACCAATGTTTCAATCGGTTCACAACGTTTGCCATCAATTTCTTTATATAATACTTGTGGCTGACCCACTTGTAATTCATATCCTTCTCTTCTCATTGTCTCAATCAATACAGACAAGTGAAGAATACCACGACCGAATACTAAGAATTTATCTTCAGACTCACCTGGTTGAATACGTAACGCAAGATTCTTTTCCAATTCCTTCATCAAACGATCTCTCAGGTGACGGGAAGTAACAAACTTACCTTCTTTACCAAAGAACGGAGAGTTGTTAATAGTGAAAAGCATACTCATGGTAGGCTCATCAACTGCAATACGTGGCAATGCCTCCGGATTTTCAGCATCAGCAATAGTATCACCGATTTCGAAATCGTCAATACCAACTACTGCACAGATATCACCTGCTTTAACAGATTCAACACGTGCTCTGCCTAAACCTTCAAATGTATATAATTCTTTAATACGAACTTTCTTAGCTGAACCATCTGCTTTCGTCAATGAATACTGACCGCCTTCTTTTAATTCGCCTCTGAACACACGGCCAATTGCGATACGGCCTGTGAACGTAGAGAAATCAAGAGAAGTAACCTGCATCTGAGGCGTACCTTCGTGTACCGGTGCAGGGGGAACGTGATCAATAATAGCATCAAGCAATGGAATGATATTATCTGTTTTTACTTTCCAGTCTGTATTCATCCAGCCACCACGGCCTGAACCGTAAAGTGTAACGAAATCAAGCTGATCTTCTGTTGCACCTAAGTTGAACATCAAGTCAAATACTTCTTCGTGTACTTCGTCCGGACGGCAGTTTTCTTTATCTACTTTATTAACGATAAGGATTGGCTTTAAGCCTAAGCCCAATGCTTTACCCAATACGAAACGTGTCTGAGGCATAGCTCCTTCAAACGCATCTACTAATAATACTACACCATCAGCCATTTTCAATACACGTTCCACTTCACCACCGAAATCGGCGTGGCCCGGAGTATCAATAATGTTGATTTTATGTTCTTTATAACGTACAGAAACGTTCTTAGCCAAAATCGTGATACCTCTCTCACGTTCCTGGTCATTGTTATCTAAGATCAAGTCATCAAATACTTGATTTTCTCTGAAGATTTTTGATGCGTGAATGATTTTATCAACCAATGTTGTTTTACCGTGATCGACGTGTGCGATGATCGCAATATTCCTGATACTCTGCATAAATTGAATTTTATAAGGTGCAAAAGTACGGAAAAAAGCGGAAAGCAGAAAGCGTAATGCTTAAAGCTTTTAAAATGAAGGCTGCTTCAGAACTAAAGCTGAAGGCTAAAGGCTAAAAAATGCTATTTTTTAGCCTGAATGATGGTTTTCAAAGATATCAGAATTAATAAAAAGGTAATATAATACAGGTAAGATTCAAGCGCGATACGCAGAAAACTACATGAAAAGCAAGGCATTAAGCGTTAATTTTGATTAAAGTCTTCGCCACACTTGCCGTGGTTGTGTTTTTTCGATCAATCACAATCTGGTTGGTGGTTGGGAAATCACGGCAAAAAAATCTTCCCTCATTATCACGTTCTTAAAATATGAAGAAAATCAAATAGTCGTTTTGATTTAGCATCAGATCCTGTATATTCTTTTAAATCCGTTAAGAATCCTGTTCGCCGCGGCGAACAGACAAGATTGAATTTCCAACCTTAAGCTTTAAGCATTTCGCCTTAGGCCGGAAAATCTTATTTCTTATATTTGCAGTTCATTATTTTACACGTATGACTAACAAGCCCGCATTTACAAAGCCATCCAGATATACCATTACTTCTGCCCTGCCGTATGCCAACGGACCTGTTCACATCGGCCATTTGGCAGGTGTATATGTGCCTGCGGATATTTATGCGCGTTTTTTACGTTCCAAAGGAGAAAATGTGTTGTTTATCGGCGGTTCAGATGAGCACGGTGTACCGATCACAATCCGTGCGAAAAAAGAAGGCAGTACACCACAGCAGGTAGTAGATAAATATCATTTTCAGATCAAAGAATCGTTCGCAGAACTGGGTATCTCCTTCGATATCTATTCCAGAACATCTTCTAAGATACATGCCGAAACGTCTTCCGATTACTTTAAAAAATTATACGAAGCAGGAAAATTTATTGAGCAAACAAGCGAACAGTATTACGATCCGAAGGCTGAGCAATTCTTAGCCGACAGATACATTGTCGGAACCTGTCCGAAGTGCGGCAACGAAAATGCTTACGGCGATCAGTGCGAGAAATGCGGTTCCACATTAAGTCCGTCTGAACTCATTAATCCACGCTCTACACTCAGCGGCGAGAAGCCGGTAATGAAATCAACCAAACACTGGTTCCTTCCATTGGATCAGTACGAACCTTGGCTGAAACAATGGATCCTGGAAGATCATAAAAACTGGAAGACCAATGTATACGGTCAGTGCAAATCCTGGCTCGATCAGGGATTGCAGCCACGTGCCGTAACGCGCGACCTGGACTGGGGTGTGCCTGTGCCTGTTGCAGGTGCCGAAGGAAAAGTATTATACGTATGGTTTGATGCACCGATTGGTTATATCTCTGCTGCAAAAGATTATTTCAGAAATTCAGAAATAAAACCCATTCATAAAAACAATACCTGGGAAGATTTCTGGAAGAAAGACGATACCAAACTGGTACATTTTATCGGTAAAGATAATATCGTGTTCCATTGCATTATCTTCCCTGTCATGCTGAAAGCAGAAGGAAGCTATATTCTTCCCGACAATGTACCGGCAAACGAATTCATGAATCTGGAAGGCGATAAAATTTCTACTTCGCGCAACTGGGCCGTGTGGTTACATGAATATCTGGAAGAATTCAAAGGCAAGCAGGATGTACTGCGTTATGCGCTTTGTGCGAATGCACCGGAAACAAAAGACAATGATTTTACCTGGAGAGATTTTCAGGCACGTAACAACAACGAGCTTGTTGCGATCTATGGAAACTTTGTAAACCGTGCCATGGTATTGACGCATAAGTATTACGACGGAAAAATTCCTGCATTAGGTACACTGGATGCAACAGATGAAGCGGTAATCCTGATGCTGAAAGAATTCCCAGAGAAAATTGCTGCGTCCATTGAGCAGTACCGTTTCCGCGAAGCGCTTGGTTTCATGATGGATTTAGCGCGTCTTGGAAATAAATATTTAGCAGATACAGAGCCCTGGAAAATCTATAAAGAAAATCCGGAGCGTGTAAAAACAATTCTGCACATCGGCTTACAGATTGCTGCCAACTTAGCGATTGTTTCAGAACCATTTATTCCGTTTACATCGGCGAAATTGTTTACGATGCTGAACATGAAATCAAAAACCTGGAACGATGCAGGAACAATTAATCTGTTGCATGAAGGCGATCAGTTAAATCCTGCAGAATTACTGTTTGATAAAATGGAAGACGCAACAATCGAAGCCCAGGTAAAGAAACTAGAGGATACCAAGCAGGCAAACGTACTTGCCAACGCGGAAGTAAAGCCATTGAAAGAAAATGTTTCGTTTGACGACTTCGCAAAAATGGATATCCGCGTAGCAACAATCATTGCAGCAGAGAAAGTAGCGAAGACAAAAAAATTATTAAAGCTTACACTGAAAACGGGTATTGATGAACGCACGGTGGTAAGTGGTATCGCCGAGCACTTCGAACCGGAAGCGATCATCGGTCAGCAGGTATCTTTACTTGCCAACCTTGCTCCGCGCGAAATCAAAGGCATTGTATCACAAGGTATGATCTTAATGGCAGAAGATGCAGATGGCTCGCTGAAGTTTGTGCAACCGGGTGCAACGGTTAACAATGGCAGTATGGTTGGGTAGTATAGTATCACTAAGGCTTAAAGTAGAAAGCTTAATGCTTTTAGCAGTTGATTATAATAGAAAAGCTCGTGAGTGATCGCGGGCTTTTCTATTTATTAGGAGGATGAATGATGGTAGCACAATGAACTGAGGACAACGCAAGCCACGATTGCTGTTGTTGGTGTTCCCGCCAGATCTGCTGTTAATTTAATGAACACAAAGAACAATGCGGGCCACCAACAATCCACTGCTCTTAATTATAATCATTCATGCTGTTGGTGCTCTGCGCAAACTGACATCTTCTAATATATGATTTGCTCAGGCAGAAACACCAACAAAAGCGAAGATTATCAAAATTAATATTAAAAA
>FTDL01000132.1_pt1 | contig 10981 bp, 6 predicted proteins | sample 1639951 | NCBI WGS metagenome assembly FTDL01 (sample SAMEA3914869, study PRJEB12502) | metagenome | biome: forest; material: soil | place: USA | collected 2012-03-12 | depth 0.1 m
AGTTACATCAGGTTCTAGCTATCCATACAACTGGACAAGCGTTGCAGCAGGTACCTATACAATCACAGCGAAAGCATATGATAATCTGAATGCCGTTACAACTTCGTCTGCGGTTACAGTTAAAGTAACTACGAACCAGGCACCGACAGTTAGTATTACCACACCTCAAAACAATACTAATGTTGCTGTAAATGAATCTATAGATATTACAGCAAATGCATCGGATTCAGATGGTTCTGTTGTTAAAATAGAATTCTATATTGGAAGTATACAGATCGGAGAATCATCCATAGTGCCGTACACGATTACCTGGCAAGCATCAAATGCAGGTACATATACAATTCGAGCTGTTGCAACAGATAACGCTGGCACAATTGCTGAAGATGTAATTACAATTCATGCAAACATTACTACTGGTATTCAATATACACAAGCAATTGATTTGAACTTCTATCCGAATCCGGCAAAGGATGTACTTTACTTTAATGAATCAATTGAAAAGATCACTGTGTACTCCATCAATGGTATGGTTGTAAAAGATATTTCACTGAACGGAATGGATTATGTGAATACCTCTGATCTGGCTTCAGGCATGTATGTATGTGAAGTAACAACAAAGCAAGGAATAGCTTTTATAAAAATTCTTAAGGAATAAAAAATGAATATTCAAGTGTAGGATTTTGAAATGCAGCACTTGAATTTCTGTTATCTGACTTAAGTATTTACCCACTTAAGTTAGTAGCGAAGACCATAGAACCTCTGCTATACGCTATAGATTCCGGTGAGTATTGTTAATTATATTGCAATGATTGAAGTTCTATAGAGGTAAGTGTTTTAACTAAATTTGATGTATTCAAAACAGCATATGAAAGCGAAATTAAAATTATCAATTGTATTTCTATTTCTTATATCATACGCAGCAACTGCACAAACAAATAAACGGGTTGTTGTAGGATATTTTCCTTCCTGGTCAGAGAACTGGACTTCTGCGAATCAAAATTCGTCGTTGAGAGAAGTCCCAACATTTGTAAATTATGTATTTCTTGCTTTTGCCAAACCAAATTTAACGTATGTTTCGGGCTCTTATGATATATCACAAACGGGAATTCAGGTGCCTTACGATGGATGCACACTGAAAGAAAGTATTTCTGCATTAAAGGCTAAAGGAACTAAAGTAATATTGTCGATCGGAGGTGAAACTTATTGGGGCTCAACAGATGCGTACACGATTGATTATGTGCAAATAAAAAATCTTGTTGACGACATGGGATTTGCGGGAATTGATTGGGATTTTGAACCGAATGGTACATTCTCAGATATTGGTTCAACGGATAATGTGCAGCATTTTATTGATTTCTTTAATGGAGCAAGGGCTGTAATGCCAAAGAGTCAGGGTTATATATTAGCATGTGCACCAAGCGGTGTAGGGGCTTTGGGCGGACAAAATAATGATGATGCCAACTCACCTTATGCATATGCGCAAAGAAATAATTTAACCGGAGAATCAGATGCGAATCTTTATAATGGCGGAGCTGCAACAAACGGTATAAATTTATTTGGTTTTACAGCTACAGGCCATATGATTCCTGTTATCAAAAGCGTGGGAGATAAAATTGATTTAATTGCTTTTCAAGGTTATAATGTAGGTGGAAGTGTGAATCGTACGATTATGTATGATGCATTTGCATACTATGCGGAACAATATGGTTTTTTAGTTGCCGCAGGTACGGACTATCCGGATGAGCCCTGGGGGCCTTATTATGCATACTCGCATGATAATATGGCTTCTTTATCCGGTCACATAGTACAAAAACCTCAACGTGGAGACAATAATGATGGTGTCATGATTTGGGAGTTGCTTTTAAAAGGATCAGCCAGTTCTGCTTATTCATATTTAAATGTAGCATCTTTAGTATTGAATGGTTCCAGTGAATCAGATGCCATACAAAATGCGAATGCATTTACGATGTCGCCTTATACTGGAGGAGCATCCGGATGCAATACGAATCCAGTCGGTGGAGGTGGTACATATTGCGGCGCACAGGTTTATAATGCAAGTTCTTCCTATGCACAAGCCAATACCCAGGTGTTTTATCTATGCAAAATATGGCACAACCAATGGTATGCAAATCCAAACGAAATACCAGGCACAAATGATGTATGGGTAGAAGTTTCTGATTGCACAGAAGGAACAGGGTGTGGAGGGAGTATGTCCAATGAGGCACCAACAGTAAGTATTACCGCACCAACTAATAATGCGATCTACATTGCACCTGCGAGTATTACGTTTACAGCAAACGCAGAAGACGCAGATGGTACAATCAGCAAAGTGGAATATTATAATGGAGCTACTTTATTAGGAACGGTTACATCGGGTTCAACATATTCATACAGCTGGAAAAACGTTGCAGCAGGCACGTATACAATTACCGCGAAAGCGTATGATAATCTGAATGCCGTTACTACTTCGTCTGCGATTACCGTTAAAGTAACCGCGAATCAACTGCCGACAGTAAATATTACCGCACCAATTAATAATGCGAGTTACATTGCACCTGCGAGTATTACGTTCACTTCGAATGCAGCAGACGTAGATGGCACAATCAGTAAAGTAGAATATTATAACGGAGCTGCTTTATTGGGAACGGTTACAACAGGTTCAACATATTCATACAGCTGGACAAACGTTGCAACTGGAATGTATATAATTACCGCGAAAGCATACGATAACCTGAATGCCGTTACTACTTCGTCTGCGATTACCGTTAAAGTAATAGCAAACCAGGCGCCAACAGTAAGCATTATAGCTCCGCAAAACAATATTAATGTTGCTATAAATGAATCTATAGATATTACAGCAGATGCATCAGACTCAGATGGTTCTGTTGTTAAAATAGAATTCTATATTGTAAATACACAGATCGGTGAATCTGTCACTGTACCATACACGATTGCCTGGCAAGCATCGAATGCAGGTACATATATGATACGTGCAGTTGTAACAGATAATTCCGGTGCAGTAAGTGAGTCTGATGTAACAATGCACGTAAATATTACTACAGGCATTCAATATACACAAGCAATTGATTTGCACTTCTATCCGAATCCTGCAAAGGATGTACTTTACTTTGATGAATCAATTGAAAAGATAACTGTGTATTCTATTAATGGCGCGCTTGTAAATGAGGTTTCACTGAATGGCCTGAATTACTTGACTACCTCAGATCTGACTTCAGGCATGTATGTATGTGAAGTAGTAACAAAAAAGGGTACAGCCTTTATAAAAATTTTAAAAGAGTAATGTTTGTCATTTTAATTAAGTTTCTTCAAACTAATATAGAAATAACAAATCTGTATTCAGCAGGCTTCCCGAGAAATCATGGTTACTTTACAAAGATTAAAAGCCCCGTGTTAATATAACGCGGGGCTTCGCTTTTATAAGATTTTGTTCAGATTACTTACCTCCGAATGAATAACCAAAAGTAAGCTGTGAATTGAAGTTATGCTGCGCATTTCCTGGATTATTTTTGACAACATCCGGAATCCCATATGAGAAGCGTACTCCGAAGTTAAAACCATTTTCAAATTGATATCCAAGACCCAATATTGGAGCAATGTCGAAGCCGTTTACGTTGCTCTTTATATCTGTTTTATTTCCGCTGCCGCCGGCTTTGGCTTTAGCAGATAATAATAAAGATGGCTGAATCCCTGCCTGAAAATGGAATTTTTTACCAAAATTAAACAGCAAAGGAATATCAAGATAGTTTAATGCCAGCGAACCACCGCCGTTGCTATACTTGCATCCTTTCATAGAGTAAAGCAACTCAGGCTGGAAAGAGATAGATTTGCTCAGATTTATTTTTGCGTATCCACCAATATGCATTCCTGTTTTAAACGTTGCATTGTTGTTCACTCCTGCAACAGTAGGAAAGTTAAGGCCAATTCTTGGACCATAACTAATTTGTGCAGAACTAAGATTAGAAATAACTAGAAGAAAAATGACAAACATTGAATTACGTAAATTGTTTTTCATAAAAGTTGGTTATTTGGTTAGTAAAATAAATTATGTGATGCTTATGTAGTATCACATAAAAACTAACGTATAAAATATATCTGGGGTTATTCCAGGTATTGAATAGATACAAAGTTGTTGTAACAACAATTTAAAATGAAGGTAACCATACTCCTTGATGTACAGTGCATTTCTTAATTAACTGCTATAGGAAAAATAATTACTTTGATTTGAATATATTCTTGAGATAGATTTAATACTATTCCTTTGATCTGTATAAACTATTCTGACGCGCTATTACTTGCGTGAGTACCGAATAGTTTAGTTTGCTATACGTTTCTTCCACTGCTTGTATTAATTTATTTTTGGCTTTATCAGAACGATAATCTATTTTACTTATTACACGCTTAATAATATGTACCGGGGATTTCTCTTCCACAGATCTATATGCAGCTACCAGCACATATTGCTGCACCCATTGCGTGGAATCATAATTAATATATAAAGCCATTTCTGCATGAAAATATTTATTGATGCTGTCGTGGTTTGATATTACCCGTAAACCTTGCGGATTTGAAAAAACGGGAATGTGCAGTAACTGGGGTGTGAATTCAGTGGAATAATCGTGCAGCGATCTTTTTATAAACTTAAAATCTTTTTCAGCCGCTCTATAACTGAAATGTTCAATGAACTTATAATCAAGTTCCGCATTTAATTCATTTAATAAGTCCTTATGCGCTTGCTGAATATCCTTATAAATAAATGAGGTATCGTTTTGTTTATTGAATTGTTTAATTTCATTGTTATCCGGTTTTGCATTTGAATAGTTAAAGAATAATACAGACCACACAATGGTAATTACTGTGAGTATAGAAATCGTAGGGTAGTACTTTCTCTTCATTAACTTGGATATGAAAATTTGCTGACAAGAGTAACGGATACTAATTCGCTACTCATATATTAAAGTAACTAAAAAAATAGTGAGAAAATATTTTTGGTAATAAAAAAGTCCTGTTCCGATAACTATCGGAACAGGACTTCTAAATATATAATCCGTTTAAGGAATTACTTCGTTTTTGTAGAAGATAATTTTGCAGCGAAGAACTCTCTGTTCATGCGGGCAATGTGGTGCTGACCGATTTCTTTCGGACATTCAGCAGAACATGCTTCAGTGTTTGTGCAGTTACCGAATCCTTCCGCTTCCATCTGATCAATCATGGCCTCAACACGTGAATGTCTTTCAACATGACCTTGCGGTAACAATGCCAGCTGAGAAACTTTTGCAGAAAGAAAAAGGGTAGCAGAAGCATTTTTACAAGCAGCTACACATGCACCGCAACCGATACATGTAGCAGCATCAAATGCATCGTCAGCAATCTCTTTCGGAATCGGAATAGCGTTCGCATCAATAGTAACACCTGTATTTACAGAAACATAACCACCAGCCTGTATGATACGGTCAAATGCAGAACGGTCTACAACTAAATCTTTTACTACAGGAAATGCTTTTGCTCTCCATGGCTCGATTGTAATTGTTTCTCCATCTTTAAAGCTACGCATGTGCAATTGACACGTTGTGATACCTTTTTTAGGTCCGTGTGCGTGTCCGTTGATATACATACTGCACATACCGCAAATACCTTCGCGGCAATCGTGGTCAAATGCAATCGGTTCTACACCCTTTTTAATCAGGCTCTCATTTACAACGTCGATCATCTCAAGGAATGACATATCCGGAGAGATATCTTTTGCTTCGTATGTTTCAAGCTTGCCTTTAGATTTAGCATCTTTCTGACGCCAAACCTTTAACGTTAAATTCATGTGACCTGACATATTATTTATAACTTCTTTGAGTTAATTTAACACTTTCAAATTTCAATTCTTCTTTGTGTAATACTTCCGGTTGATTGTCACCTTTGTATTCCCATGCTGCTACATAGCAGAAATCATTATCGTTACGCAATGCTTCGCCTTCTTCTGTTTGAGACTCTTCACGGAAGTGGCCTCCACAGGATTCTGTACGGTTTAATGCATCCACAACCATCAATTCACCAAGTTCAAGGAAATCAGCTACACGACCAGCACGTTCTAATTGCTGATTCAGTTCTTCGTTTGTTCCGGTAACGTTTACATTCTTCCAGAAGTCAGCACGAAGTTCTTGAATTAATACCTGTGCTTTTCTTAAGCCAGCATCGTTACGGGCCATACCACAGTATTCCCACATGATGTGTCCTAATTCGCGGTGGTATTCAGCAACCGTTTTTGTTCCTTTAATGCTTAATAATTTTTGAGCCTGTGCTTCAACTTTTGCTTTTGCTTCAGCAAAGGCCGGATGGTTTTTATCTACTGCTTTTGGTCCGATTTTCGCCAGGTAATCACCCACTGTATTTGGAATTACGAAATAACCATCTGCTAAACCTTGCATTAACGCAGATGCTCCCAAACGGTTTGCACCGTGATCAGAGAAGTTTGCTTCGCCTAATGCATATAAACCAGGAATTGTAGTCATTAAGTTATAATCAACCCAAAGGCCGCCCATTGTATAATGCACAGCAGGATAGATACGCATTGGTTGTTTGTATGGATTCTCGCCCGTGATCTGTGCGTACATGTCAAACAAGTTACCGTATTTCTCCCGTACTGCATCTTCGCCTAAACGATTGATTGATTCAGCAAAGTCCAGATAAACAGCAAGGCCACTTTGTCCGACACCTTTGCCTGCATCGCATTGTTCTTTTGCATTACGTGATGCCACGTCACGAGGTACCAGGTTACCAAATGACGGATATTTTCTTTCAAGGAAGTAATCTCTTTCATCTTCCGGAATATCACTTGCTTTGCGTTTATCGCCTTTTGCTTTTGGTACCCATACACGACCATCGTTACGAAGCGATTCAGACATTAGTGTTAATTTAGACTGATGATCACCTGAAACCGGGATACATGTAGGGTGGATTTGTGTAAAGCAAGGGTTTGCAAACAAAGCACCGTGTTTGTGTGCTCTCCACGCAGCTGTTACGTTTGAGCCCTGAGCATTTGTAGATAAGAAAAACACGTTACCATAGCCGCCTGTACAAAGAAGTACCGCATGTGCAGCGTGTGTGTCAATTTTACCTGTTTCAAGATTACGTGTTACAATGCCTTTTGCTTCTCCGTCGATCATTACAAGATCAAGCATTTCTTCACGCGTGTGCATTTTTACTTTGCCTGTATGAATCTGACGGCTAAGTGCGCTGTATGCGCCTAACAATAATTGCTGTCCTGTCTGGCCACGTGCATAGAATGTACGTGATACCTGAGAACCACCGAATGAACGGTTATCTAATAAACCACCATATTCGCGGGCGAAAGGAACACCTTGCGCCACACACTGGTCAATAATGTTTACTGAAACTTCAGCTAAGCGGTGAACGTTTCCTTCACGTGCACGGTAGTCACCACCTTTAACAGTATCATAAAATAAACGGTAAACAGAGTCACCGTCATTGGGATAATTCTTTGCTGCATTGATACCGCCTTGTGCTGCGATAGAGTGTGCACGGCGTGGGCTGTCCTGAAAGCAGAACGCCTGAACATTGTATCCTAATTCTGCTAGTGACGCTGCTGCAGATGCACCTGCAAGACCAGTACCTACAACAATGATGTTGTACTTTCTTTTATTTGCAGGGTTTACCAATTTAAGACTGAACTTGTGTTTGGTCCACTTATCAGCTAACGGTCCGTCTGGTATTTTTGAATCTAATATCATAATGCTATAACAGAAGGTTTAATAATTATCTACAGAATAGGAATATAAGAGGAATGATTGCAAAGCCAAGAGGAATTAAGCCCCAGAAAACAAATCCTATCGCTTTGATGGCAGGCGTATATTTAGGGTGTCTTAAACCAAGAGACTGAAATGCGCTCTGAAAACCGTGGAATAAGTGGAAGCCTAATGCAATCATAGAAATTACATAAATGCCTACAACTACCGGCTCGTGGAACTCATGTTCCACTTCATAATACATATTTTTAACAGTTACCTGTTCGCCACTCTCCAGAGTATAAGTAACCATTGGCAATTCTTCTGTTAGCCCTAAGTAAGCCATCTTAAAATCTTTTAAGTGAATGATTAAGAAAATCAGAATCATTGTACCCAAAACGCCCATCCAGCGGGAAGAGAAGCTGCTTGTTTTACCCGGGTCATTGTAAGCGTAACCTGTAGGGCGTGCAGACTTGTTTTTGTATGTTAAATATGCTCCCCACACTACGTGTGCGAAGATAAAGGCAAAGTTTACATACGATATTGTTTTAATTAATGGGTTGGAAGTCATGAACTTGGTATACAAGTTAAATGCTTGTCCGTTGTCATTGTGCAGCAATTGAAAATTACCTGCTAAATGTACAGCTAAGAATGTACATAAAAACAGCCCTGTAAGAGCCATAATTACTTTTCTACCAACACTGGTAGAGAAAATTGTTTGTGTAAACCAACTCATCTTTAATACTTTTATTTTACCTGTTCGATAAATGTTTTTTATTATCTTGCCAAAGTTAACTTCAGACTTGAAATGATGCAACCTAAATTATTATTTGGATGTATTCTAAATTAAGTTTTTGTCGTTATAGCTGAAACAACCAACTGTATTTCATTGTTTTGAATTCACATGGAAAAAATTAAATATCTAAGAAATTTTACGTACGTATTTATACTTTATTTTTTTTACTCCTTTTCGAGTCAGGCAACCCATATAAAAGCAGGAGAGTTTTCGGCAAGAAGGTTATCACCAAAAACACTGGAATATGAAATAACACTTACACTGTATTTCAATTCGTTGAGTGGTGTGGCTGCAGCCAGTAATACAGTTGACATTTGTTTTGATACTAAAAATAATCCTAAGGTAGTACAAACAGTTACAAGAGACCCTTATACAGATGTTGGTAACAATACAACAAAAAACGTTTTCCGTGTCAATCATACCTATTCGGGAAATGGTACTTACCTGGTTAGTATGTCTGAAACCAATAGAAATAATTTTATTGAAAATATTCCATTGTCTGATACAAAAGCATTTTATGTGGAGATGCAGATTCAGATAAGCGCTTTAAATGGATCGAATGCAAGTCCGGTGATGACTGTGCCACCGATAGATTTTGGTGCAATTGATCGAATTTTTACCCATAACCCGGGTGCCTATGATCCGGATGGCGATAGTATTTCTTATGAACTTATTCCTGCACAGTCTGATTATAACACACCTATTCCAGGTTATAATTATCCGGCTGCTTTTATATTTTCCGGTCAGAGTACATCAGGAGGGCCTGCTTTCTGTACACTTGATCCTGTTCGCGGAGATCTTGTATGGAACACACCAAGCAGCTATCAGGCTTATTCCGGTGGCAGCACAAGATATTATAACATTGCGATGCGTATAACAGAGTGGCGGTATGGGCGCGCCATTGGTTATGTAGTGCGGGATATGCAGGTTGAAATATTAACCACACCAAATCATCCTCCTCAGCTTGTTATTCCCCAAGATCAATGTGTTGAGGCAGGAAAATTTATTAATGAACAGATTACTGCAACGGATCCTGAAAACGATAATATATTGTTAGAAACGTATGGGCAAACGTATGCGCTCACTTCAAATCCTTCAAATTTTTCTGTGGTAGGTCAGCAAACAAGCGCGCCTATAGGTACATTTAACTGGCAGACAAACTGCTCTCATGTACGCAGCCAGCCATATCAGGTAGTATTTAAAGCTTCAGATCAGAATAGTGTACCAATATTAACCGATCTGGAAACCTGGTTGATCTATGTGAAAGGCCCTAAAATAAAAAACATTACTATAACACCTAATACCAATTCAATTACCCTGAATTGGCCTTTGTATGTATGTAGCAGCAATGCGAGCATAATTAATATCTATCGCAGAGATTGTGATTCTGTTCCGCCTAACCCGGACCCTTGTAAAACCGGGCCATTGGCCGGCTATACGCTCATCGGTTCTGTAAAAGCTACTGAAACAACTTATACAGATACGAATAATGGAAAAGGGATTGATAAAGGAAAGTCTTATTGTTACATACTTGTTGCAGAATATCCTGCTCCGGGTTATGGTGAAAGTTATCCGTCTGATCAGGTATGTGCAGCACTTAATTTAGATGTTCCCGTATTTTCTTCCATAGATGTTACACAAACCTCAGCAACAAACGGTACGGTAGCATTAACCTGGTATCCACCCGACCCGACTGTTGTTACAAGTCCGTTTACATATAACATTGAAAGAGGCACAGGTACATCACCCGCAAATTTTACTGTTATTGCTTCTAATTATTCGGGCACAAGTTTTATAGATACAAATCTGGACACTAAAAACTCCAATTACAGTTATCGCATTCAGTTAGTAAATAATAGCTTGTATACCTCAACAATCAGCACATTTGATTTGACTACCACTGCAGGTAACAACCAGGCAACGTTGAACTGGAAATATGCTACAACATGGATGACAGATTCCATTCAGGTTTACAGAAAAGTGAACTCGGGCAATTTTGAAATTCTGACAACACTGAACAATACAGCATTATCATATACAGATAATACTGCTGTCAACTGTGATACTGTGTATTACTATGTTGAACAATTCGGACATTACTGTGATAAAAACTTACCATCCGAATTGGCACATCAAATCTCTGCTATTGATTCTGTAAGGCCCATGAATACTTTACCTCCTCCGGCTCCTTTGCTTTCAGTAAAAGGATGTGATGGCGATTTAACTGTGTTTCAGGATGTTTTAAACTGGACAGATGTATCTGATCCGAAATGTAACAATGTGGATCACTATAATATTTATTTTGCACTACATACATCGGATGATTTGGTGTTGGAATTAAAGACGAAAGATCTTGCTTACACGTATATTAATCATCACACCACTGCAGGGTGTTTTGCAGTATCGGCAACAAATATGGCTGGTGTAGAAG
>FTDL01000107.1_pt1 | contig 10682 bp, 9 predicted proteins | sample 1639951 | NCBI WGS metagenome assembly FTDL01 (sample SAMEA3914869, study PRJEB12502) | metagenome | biome: forest; material: soil | place: USA | collected 2012-03-12 | depth 0.1 m
AGGTGCCGTACAATTTGAAGAAGATACATACGTAACCGTATAGGTTCCGGCAGTTGTTACAACCAATGGATTTGATGTTGAACCGTTTGACCACGTATATGTGCCGCCTGTAAAGCCAGCTGTTGATGCCGTTAAATTTACCGAACCGCCGTTACAGAATGTTAATGGGCCGCTTGCTGCTACTGTCGGTTGTGGAGGAATCGGGTTCACTGTTACTGTTGTGGATGCAGAAACAGGTGCCGTACAATTTGAAGAAGATACATAGGTAACCGTATAGGTTCCGGCAGTTGTTACAACCAATGGGTTTGATGTTGAACCGTTTGACCAGGTATAGGTTCCGCCTGTAAAGCCAGCTGTTGATGCTGTTAAACTTACTGAACCGCCATTACAGAATGTTAACGGGCCGCCCGCTACTACTGTCGGCTGCGGAGGAATCGGATTCACTGTTACCGTTGTAGATGCTGATACCGGAGCTGTACAGCTTGAAGAAGATACATACGTAACCGTATAGGTTCCGGATGTTGTTACTATTAACGGATTTGATGTCGAACCATTCGACCAGGTATAGGTTCCTCCAGTGAATCCTGCTGTTGATGCCGTTAAACTCACTGAACCGCCGTTACAGAATGTTAACGGACCGCCCGCTGCTATTGTCGGCTGTGGTGGAATCGGGTTCACTGTTACTGTTGTAGATGCTGAAACTGGTGCCGTACAGCTTGAAGAAGATACATACGTAACCGTATAGGTGCCCGATGTTGTTACAACTAACGGATTTGATGTTGAACCGTTCGACCAGGTATAGGTTCCGCCTGTAAATCCAGCTGTTGATGCTGTTAAACTTACTGAACCACCGTTACAAAATGTTAACGGGCCGCTCGCTGCTACTGTCGGCTGTGGTGGAATCGGGTTCACTGTGAAAACAAAACCTGTTGTGTTTTGCGTAGAACAGTCTGATGGTTTAATCGCATCAGCAACAACAACAAAGTATGTTCCAGCTGTATTTACCGTTAATGTATTTACATTAGTATTTGTTATTATAAGGTTTGCCGGCAATACACTTCCGTTATACCAGCTATAGGTATATGTATCACCTGCTTTTAGTCCTGTTGCATTTGCGGTAAGTACTGTTGATGATCCGGCGCATACATTATTTACAGGTGCTGTAATTGTAACAGCAGTTGGTGGCAAACATAATGGGGTACATAGCTTTGGTGAACTTGTACAGTTACAATCAGCTGTTGCCTGACCCAATTGTGCAGGAGTAGCTGTAGGGCCGCAATATTTTAATTGTGAAGAATTTGATAATGGTGCATTCCATGATCCATATGATCCGATTTTAAACAATGCGCATTCCCCTGTCTTAATACTATCTCCTCTGAATAAATTCGCTGCATTGGTTGTTTCTAATGCGCCGGTAGCTATAATCTGAGATCCTTCATTTGGATATACAGGGCCTGCAGTTGCATTCACTGCAATCGTAGTAGCTTTTATAATACCAGCGTTATACAAGGCTCCGTTGTTAATAATAAATTTTCCGTTAATCGTAATAGTTGATTCACCGCAAAAATTTGTAAGGGCATTTCCACCGTTCTGTACAGTGAAATCTCCGGTAACAGTCATGTTTCCATTGTTTAATACATAACCCTGGTTTTGAAGAATAACGGTCCCTGTAGAATTGAATTGAGAATGTTTCCCGACAATTATTTGTCCGCCGGCGTTTGAAGTAATTCCAGCCGTATTGATTGTAGACGCTTCGTCAGCATAAAAGAATATTTGCTTTCCGGGATTAAGATTAGGAGTAATTGTTAGTGAAGCTCCATTTGTTGTTCTGAATTTGCTCATCCCGTTTAAAGAGGCGCTCCCCGTAACTGCTGCTCCTGTATTATGAGCAATAAAAGAAAATGTATCCGCTTCAGATACGATCGCAGTGATCTTAGTGTTGTCACCAAAACTTTCAATCGTATTATTTAAAGCCGTGGTACCAATCTGAACATTACTTAATACAACATTCGCTGCACATATTTTCAATGTTACATTTTTGAACGCTGAAATAAGTGAATAAGACGTGCCACTCGTAATACAAATAATCTGGTTATCAGCTGTTGCTGTAATAGTAGCATTTGCAGTATAAGAAGTGGTGCAACTAGTACATTGTGCATGCGAACGTGAAAATATTAACACATTCAACAAAACAATTAATAAAACTCTTTTTAGCATAATTTATTTAAATACAAAAAGTACAATTTTTAACAGTATATAACGAAGTAAAAATAACTCATTTATAGCTATTTACAAAAATCACTCTATGCAATTAATTGTACATTATAAACTATAACTTTCATTTAAGCAAGAATATAAAAAATGAAAATAATGCTTATAAAAATAGCTAAATCCGATTATTCAATATGTTATATCAGCAAACATTTTTTTTATTAATTAAAGTTATATAAAACAGCTCATTACTATTTAAAAGCTTTTAATAATTAAAAAAATTGAATAAATTAAGTAAAGCACTTTTAATCAGCGAAGCTATCAATCCATATGAAGTATTTATTTATTCTTTCAATTTTCATCTTTCAGCTATTCTCCTTTTCATCATTCTCACATGACTATTTACAACATGTGAAAAGCGTGCATGAAGTAAATGACACGCTTCCGCAGGAATATAAAATACTCAGTGATTCTAATTTTCATTATGATTTTGGTGAATCGTGTTATCTCTTAGGAAAACCTCCGCTCGGAAGAAAAGCCATTGAAACCTTGCGTTTGGAAAAACGAACAGATTTAATCAAGGCAGTTTTAAATGGAAACAATAATGAAGGCAGAATTTATGCAATTGAGGCATTGCTGCAACTGCATGAAAAAAAAGAATGTGTATTGACGGATGAAGAAAAAGATAAAATAAAACTCATTATACTTTCAAATCATATCATAAACAGATGTAAGGGAAATGTTATTATATCAACTCCTTCTATTGAGCTTTTCAAGGAAGACGAATATAAAAAACTCTTGCAATCAATCATGTAAAAAGGTTTATAACAAATAAATCTATTATCTTGCGCATAATCAGCTATTATAAATTATGCGTTCAACTGTTTTAATTATTTTCTGTTGGTTTTCTCTTTGTTCTTCCTTATGCGCTCAACGCATCGAATTCATTGCTGCTGCGAATTACAATCAGTTTCTCAACGCAGATCTTGGAGTCATTACAAATTTATTTAATAATGGTTCTAACAATAACTCTAAACCTGTTAAAAACGAAACTTATACAGGTGGTTATGGTTATACATGCAGTATTGGTCTTGATGATATAAAATTCGGTAAGGTTCCGTTTAAGTTTACACTGGTTTATGATCATTATTCGGGTGGAATAAACTATAACGATCATGGATTAGGAAGCCGAAGTGCGTATAACTTTAATACAAAAAAAGATTTACTGGGGCTTGGGATTTATCCGCTCAATATAACCTGGTTTGATAGACTTCAGTTTAGCCTCGGAACACAGTTTAATTTTTTAATACATGCACATCAAAGCGGTGAGCAATCCGGAGGAACAATGTATGCGAATGGTTCCGGAAATACGTATTACATAGCAACAAATTCATCTGTTAATACAAAGGAGGTTAATAGTATCTTTTATGCAGGCACTAATATAAGTTTAAGGTACGAATGTAAATTATCAGAAGAATGGCGTATTGCTCCTCAAACAATGCTCTATATACCTATGAGTTATGAATTTAAAAGTCCGTATAATCCGACACTATCTGTAAGGCCTTATCTTGGCGTAGTTCTTATCAAAAAAATATAAAATCATTCATCCGGATATCTGTGATTTTGTATCTTAAAATAAAATATGTATGTTTGTACCGGCAGACTGGTACGACCAGCTCCTGTGAACCTCCCCAGGTCCGGAAGGAAGCAAGGATAAGTGGTTGTAGCGGTGCGATATTCAGTTTGCCTTTTTATTTTTTTCCTCTTCTTTTAGTCAATTTCTGTTCCTATATTTCCAACTTATTAAATTACCACTTTCATTTCTAATGCTTTTAAAGAGCTTGTTGGCTTTAAAAATCATTCGTTTTTGAAATTAATGCAACTATTTTAACAAATAACCGAATACAATAAAAAAATAAACACATACATATGAAATTCTTTATCGACACAGCCAATCTTAACGAAATCAGAGAAGCACAGGAACTTGGCATTTTAGATGGTGTTACTACAAATCCTTCTTTAATGGCTAAAGAAGGTATCTCAGGGAAAAATAATGTTTACAAACACTATAAAGCGATATGCGATATCGTTGACGGCGATGTAAGTGCTGAAGTAATTGCTACAGACTACAAAGGCATGATTGATGAAGGCGAAGAGCTTATTACAATTGATCCTAAAATTGTTGTTAAAATACCAATGATTAAAGATGGTATCAAAGCAATTAAATATTTTTCTCAAAAAGGTATCCGCACAAACTGTACACTTGTGTTTTCTGCCGGACAAGCGTTGCTTGCCGCTAAAGCAGGCGCAACATATGTTTCTCCATTCATCGGTCGTTTAGATGATATCTCTCAGGATGGTATGGAGCTTATTGCGCAGATTGTGGGTATCTACAGAAACTATGATTATCAGACAGAAGTATTGGCCGCTTCTGTGCGTCATACCATGCATCTGATTAATTGCGCTGAAGTTGGTGCAGATGTGGTTACTTGCCCGCTAAATGTAATTACCGGATTGTTAAATCATCCGCTTACCGATATTGGCTTAGCGAAGTTTCTAGCTGATCACAAAAAAGTAAACGGTTAATTTCATTTATAAAACATTGGTAATGGTCTTTCTATGAAGTAAATTCGTGGAAAGATCATTATTATTTTAAGGCTATATCATGGAAGAAGAAATTTTCGTAAGTCCCCCTACCGGCTCTGATATGTTTATTATCAAGGTGAAAGGGAAAGCGAAGATTCCGGATTATATTCAGTTAAGAGATCACAACATGGTGCTAGTTGCCTATTTCAGAGCAGACAGACCATTAAAGATCTTAAAGAAACTGGGCCTTGAAGGAAGAGAAGAAGCATTTCTTCAACTAATCAACGATCTTCCGTTTGGTAAACTACAAAAATTCGCCCTTGCTTAACTCTAAGATATGTCACAATCGAATGAAACCGTATTAGAATTAAAAAATGCTGATATTTTTCAGGAAAATGAATTGATTCTGCACGACATTTCTTTTAAAATAAATAAAGGGGAATTCGTGTACCTCATCGGAAGAACAGGTTGCGGAAAATCATCTTTGTTAAAAACACTTTATGCAGATCTTGTTAAACCAGGCGGAAAGGTTGAGGTAGCCGGCTTTGCGGTTGATTCTATTAAACGTAAAAAAATTCCGTTTCTTCGCAGAAAGCTTGGAATCATTTTCCAGGACTTTCAATTATTAAATGACCGCAGCGTTGCAGAAAATTTAATCTTTGTCATGAAAGCTACCGGCTGGAAAGATTCTGCAAAAATAAAAGATCGTTTAAACGATGTGCTCATGCGTGTCGGTTTGACGAGCTCTATGAATAAAATGCCACACCAGTTATCCGGCGGAGAACAACAACGAGTGGTAATTGCGCGTGCCTTATTAAATGAACCGCTGATCCTTTTAGCAGATGAACCTACAGGCAATCTGGACCCCGAAGTAGCGGAAGAGATATTGAAATTATTTTTTGAAATAAACAGAAGCGGCACTGCCGTATTAATGGCAACGCACAATCATCAGTTTTTATTAAAATATCCTGCACGTACATTACGGGTTGCAGATAGAAAAGTGCTGGAGCACGGAATGGAAGCGTAATGAAAGGTATTTCGGTTTTAATTCCTGTTTACGAATATAATCCCGGTCCTTTATTGACTGTTTTACACAAGCAATGTTCTTGCCTCTCTATTACTTTTGAAATTATTGTTTTCGATGATGGAAGTAATATAGATACCTACTATAGCTGGAAACGTGATTTTGATGCTGTTGTAAATCTGCATGTATACCGCTCAGAAAAAAATATCGGTCGTGCAGCTATCCGAAATGAATTAATCAAAAAAGCATCCTGTGATTGGCTGTTGTTTCTGGATGCAGATACAATGCCTTGTACAAATACGTACATACAGCATTATCTTCCATTTTTAAATACTATCAATACATGTATATGTGGCGGAACTGCTTACCGCAAAACACCTCCTCCAAATGATCAGCTGCTGCGCTGGATCTATGGCTGTTTGCGGGAAGAAATCCCTGCTGTAAAACGCAATACATTTCCGTTCGACACATTCACATTAAATAATTTATTGATACGAAAAGAGATTGTTTTGAAATTCCCGCTTGATGGAACGATTCAAACATACGGACACGAAGATACATTACTCGGAATGATACTGGCTGAAAACGGACTGAAGATCCAGCACATTGATAATTTTGTATTTCACGAAGGACTGGATTCAAATGACGTATTTCTTCATAAAGTTATTCAATCTGTAAAAACACTGGCAGATTTATATGTACAACATAAGCTGCCTGCAGAGACCAAACTAATTCGTTTGCATCGCATTCTAAGAATGTTTAAACTAAACCGGTTGGTTTATACCTTGCTAAAATCTGTTATTCCATCGATTGAAAAAAATTTATTAAGCTCTACTCCCTCTCTGTTCTATATGGATTTGCTGAAGCTGTGGTATTTTGAAAATTGTCTGAACCATTGATTAAGCTGATGTATAGGATTAAAATGATAGAAGTACAAATCACTTAACTAAGAATTCATAATTTATAATTCATACTTGTTTTCCATGTTAAACTTAAAAGCTGTCCATCACATCGCCATCATCTGTTCGGATTATGAGCGCAGTAAAACCTTTTATACAGAAGTATTAGGCTGCACCATTATAAGAGAAACATTGCGTGCAGAACGCAATTCCTATAAGCTGGACTTGGCAGTTAACGGCACGTATATCATCGAATTATTTTCTTTCATTAACCCGCCGCAGCGTACAAGCGCCCCGGAAGCATGCGGCTTAAGACATCTTGCCTTCTCCGTAGATAACATCGAAACTTCTATAGAGTTTTTAAAAAGCAAAGGTGTAATCTGCGAACCGATTCGTACAGATACATTAACGGATAAACGTTTCACGTTCTTTGCCGATCCGGATGGATTGCCGCTGGAGTTGTATGAAGAGTAAGTTTTATGTTTTATGTAATAAGTTTTAAGAATGATGATTGATAGAATTTCTTAAAACTTATTACGTAGAACGTATTACTTTCAGGCCATATTTCTTCTCTGCCAGCTCCACCATAAACGCAAACAACACTTCATACTCATTCTGCACATCACCTTCTAAAATAGCTTCAATAAGATCTGCCTTGATATCTCCGATTACCTTACCTGGTTTAATATCGAACGTTTTCATAATATCTTCGCCGCCAACAACTGGCTGGAATAAGCGCTGCTGATCTTTTTCTTCTACTTCAATAACTTTGCGCTCTACTTTATCAAAATTTTCTAAATATCGCTTTACTTTATTATTATTCTTTGAGGTAACATCAGCACGACACAGGATCATAAGATCAGCAAAATGTTCGCCTGCCTCAAACATCAACCTGCGCACAGCCGAATCCGTAACCTCATCTTTGACCAAAGAAATCGGACGTAAATGCAAACGCACCAGCTTAGCAACCATTTCCATTTTTTCATTCAATGGCAAACGTAATTTTCTGAAAATACCCGGAACCATACGTGCGCCTTTGTCTTCATGGCCGTGGAAAGTCCAGCCGATCTTATCTACAAACCGTTTGGTAAGAGGCTTCGCAATATCGTGAAGAATGGCAGCCCAGCGCAGCCAAAGATCATCCGATACTTTTGCAACATTATCAAGCACTTGTAAGGTATGATAAAAATTATCTTTGTGAGATTTATTATCAATGGATTCTACACCATGCAGTGCTACAAACTCCGGAAAAAGATCTTTCAATACACCAGATATATAAAGTAGTTTAAATCCGTAGGAAGGTGTTTGTGCTAAAATAATTTTATTCAGTTCCTGCGAAATACGCTCCATAGAAACAATCTTCAACCGGTCTTTATTTGTTGTGATTGCTTCAAAGGTATTAGCTTCAATATCAAAGTTCAGTTGTGTTGCAAAACGTATGGCCCGAATCATGCGTAACGGATCATCCGAAAATGTAAGTAAAGCATCCTGAGGTGTTTTAATAATCTTACGTTTGATATCACCTACACCATCAAAGGGATCAACCAATTCTCCAAATCGATCTTTATTTAAGCAAATTGCTAATGCATTTATTGTAAAATCACGGCGTAGCTGATCATCTTCCAGGGTACCGCTTTCTACTGTAGGTTTACGTGAATTAAAATCATACGATTCCTTACGTGCACCAACAAACTCAAGCTCCACTTCCCCGGCATTGATCATTGCAGTGCCAAAGGTTTTAAAAATATGCACATGCGTATGATTGCCCATATGATGCGCCACCTTTTGTGCCAGCTCTATACCACTCCCTAAACAAACAAAATCAATATCTTTATTATCTCTGTTCATGATCAAATCACGCACATACCCGCCTACAATGTATGTCTCAAGGCCAAGTTCGTCGGCAGCTGCGGCAACAGTCCGTATATGTGGATTATTTTCAATCGATGCTTTCAGATTCATAGTGCAAAACACGTTATATAAATTGCAAATTCCAACTCCCCAATTATATCCTAATTGTCTGAACCACTGATTAAGCCGGTTTACATGATGAAAAATGATATCGAATAGTGGATTTTCAATATAACTTCCTTGCGATTACTCCCTTGCAACTTTTACAGCTCAATTATTCTATGTTTTGATTCGCATGATGGAGAATGATTAAAAACGTATATAACCCCTTTTCTTACATTCATTTTGCGGCGGCGAATTATAATTCATTCCGCCGGGACGGATTATAATTACTAATTACGCCCTTTTCTTTTCCCCACTCCTAGAAAAATTGTCTATTTTAGCTAACTTTGTATCCCGTAAGTATAAAACGGGATTATGTCTGCAACTAAATATATTTTTGTAACCGGCGGGGTTACATCATCACTCGGAAAAGGCATTGTAGCCGCTTCGCTCGCCAAACTTCTTCAAGCAAGGGGTTTATCTGTCACCATCCAAAAATTTGATCCATACCTGAATATTGATCCGGGTACGTTGAATCCATACGAACATGGCGAATGTTATGTAACCGATGATGGCGCAGAAACAGATCTGGATCTGGGGCATTACGAACGTTTCTTAAGCACTCCTACGTCCCAGGCAAACAACGTTACAACTGGTAGAATTTATAATACAGTAATTACAAAAGAACGTCAGGGCGCTTTCTTAGGAAAGACCGTTCAGATTGTTCCGCATATTACAGACGAAATCAAACGCAATATTCAATTACTTGGCGAATCCGGCAAATACGATATTGTTATCACTGAAATTGGTGGCTGTGTAGGCGATATCGAATCGCTTCCGTTTCTTGAAGCGGTACGTCAGTTTCGTTGGGAAATGGGGCCGACAGAAACGTTGGTAATCCATTTAACATTGGTACCATATTTAAATGCAGCCAAAGAATTAAAAACAAAACCTACACAGCACTCTGTTAAATTATTATCAGAGACGGGTATTCACCCGGATATACTGGTGTGCAGAACAGAACATCCGCTACCTGCAGACTTACGTAAAAAAGTTGCTTTATTCTGTAACGTAAACATTAATTCTGTAATCGAATCCATTGATGCAGAAACAATTTATGATGTACCGTTATTAATGAAAAAAGAAAAGCTGGACGAACGTGTGTTAGCAAAGCTCAAACTCCCAAATAAGATTGAGCCGGATCTTGACAGCTGGAAAGTATTTTTGGGGAAACTTAAAAACCCGACATCTGATATCACTATTGCACTGGTTGGTAAGTATGTTGAATTACCGGACGCATATAAATCTATCTCGGAAGCTTTTATTCATGCAGGTGCAATGAACGAATGTAAGGTTCATATCCGCTGGATCTCTTCTGAATCTTTATTAAAAGAAAACATCGAACATCAACTGCGTTTTGCAGATGGTATTTTAGTTGCACCCGGTTTTGGCGAGCGTGGACTGGAAGGCAAAATTGCTGCCGTACAGTTTGCCCGTGAAAACAACATTCCATTCTTCGGAATCTGCTTAGGTATGCAGTGTGCCGTAATTGAATTTGCCCGTAATGTACTTCATTTAAAAGATGCAAATTCTACTGAGATGAATAAAGATACAGCGAACCCTGTTATCAACATGATGGAATCTCAGAAAAACGTAACCATGAAAGGTGGTACTATGCGTTTAGGTGCATATCCGTGTGAACTGACAAAAGGTTCTAAAGCACATGCTATTTATGGCAAGTCTAAAATTATGGAGCGTCACCGTCACCGGTATGAATTCAATAACAAATACCTGAAGCAATATGAAAAAGAAGGTATGCTTGCAACAGGTATTAATCCTGAAACAAAGCTTGTTGAGATTGTTGAATTAAAAGATCATCCATTCTTTATCGGTAGCCAGTTCCACCCGGAACTGAAAAGTACGGTAGAAAATCCACATCCGATCTTTGTAAAATTTGTTAAAGCTGCAATTGATTTTTCTAAGACGAAAAAATAATTGTTGAATATACA
>FTDL01000020.1_pt1 | contig 10553 bp, 8 predicted proteins | sample 1639951 | NCBI WGS metagenome assembly FTDL01 (sample SAMEA3914869, study PRJEB12502) | metagenome | biome: forest; material: soil | place: USA | collected 2012-03-12 | depth 0.1 m
GCAGAGGAGTTATATATTGTAGAACTGACAGAGAAATTTATTTTTGATAAAAATACTTCGGAATTCCGTTTTATACCAACTGAACTTACCCTATTTATTCCTGCAGACAGAAGCGATAAAGGCATCCAGGAACCGCTGGCTGTTTTTCCGTTTGAAGAATGCAGCCGCATTTTCAGAAAAGATTCAAGAGCGTACGCAACAGCAACAGGATTAGGCCAGCCGCGGATTAATTTTAATGAGCAGTTTTTGCTGCGCTCGTATCTGTCAACGATTGTCAAAATAGGAAATACGGATGATCCATATTTTGACCAGCGTTATGCGGCCCCGTATAAAGCATTTATGGCAATGAAGCAAGAAGAAAATGCTATACAGGAGATGATGTATGCAGCGTATCATCCGAAATGAGTTGTGAATTATAATCTCCCGCGACATAATACATTATAATTTTCTATGACGGAATGAATCATGAGCTTGCTATGTCTTCTTCTTCTTTCGTTTGGGAGCTGCTTTTGCATGTTCATTAAATGCAAGAGCAAGGCTGATCCAGTACTCAAATTGTTTCTGTGTTCTCATGCCTTCTTCAGAGATCAGTATCCAGCCTTTATATTCTTTTCCTTTCATAATCACCGTACTGCATCCGCGCTTTTCAAGCGCCATATCGTGCAGAGCAGGATCTATCCGGCACATCATTTCATCTTTGCTGACATTGACACACATTTTACCCTGTACCAGAAAAGAGATGCCACGAAACATTTTCTTTTCTTCAATACCCGGAACATCCATCAATGCTTCTCTGATCCTGTCGGCAAGCTGTTCGTTGTAGGCCATAGATGTTGTTATGTTATATTCTCTATAATATAAATATAGGCATTTAATCTTCGCACTGTTATGAATAATGGACACATACACGTTACAGATTCAAAAAGAACACCTAACTTTACTTTTACATAATTAAACTGTATAGCTCTATCTATAATTTAGCACACAAACCTCCGAGGATTAACAATACGCAAGTAGTTATTTGCTATGCATCAGAATCCTTGGAGGTTTTAGTTAGATGCACTAAACAATAGAATAGAGTCAACTGATTTATCCGGACGTATGAAAAAAAATCTGTTTGTTTCTTTCTGCTTCGCACTGGCTTATATGCTGTTGTCAAACATATTATTTCACAACAGCTATCTGCTCAGTACGGATGTAGTGAGCATAGGTACACTTTTACTTCTTCCTGCAATTCTTATATTCGGGGCGGGTTATGCGGGTGGATCAGGAGCAGCAAGGACTACAGGCATTATTTTATTTGCGGTAATCTGGCTCTTATTTTTTATTATGCTGATAATCTGGCAAAAAGTATATTCCGCTATCAGACAAAATAAATCTTAACAGTAAGCTGCTTACGCATCCCTTGGTCTGTGGCACACAGACCACAACTGCTGATTGAATTAAGAAAGTCGTCAGACCGCTCTGTTTATTGATTATTCATAGTAATTGAATTACAACACGCTAACATTTTAAAGCGGTCAGACGACTCGTTCGATTACTCACCATGCACAACTGCTCTTTCAAATTAAACATTTATTTATTCCTTCATTTGAAAATAACCGTAAAACAAACAAGCCGCCGAACACATACTATGTTCAGGCGGCTTGTTTTTCCCGCTGGTTGAAGTTCTTTTCGATCAAACAGATCTGACCTTTGCTTCGGTTGGTCGTTGCACAATGTATTTTTTCCCGATGTAGGAATATAAAAAGACTATTGCAATCATACCTGTTAACACTGCTATGCATGAAGTACGATTAAAAGATCCTACTCCTACGCTGCATGAATTCAGCAGAATCATCATACCTATAAAGGCTCTGCATGTTGATAATCGTTTCATGATAAAATTATTTATAGCTGGTTGAAAGTGATAAGCAGTGCTTATTTATATCACAAAGATAGCAGCAACAATATTCCATAAATTATATAATGTTTTAATAGGATTACATATTTGCCATGTGGAGGGCTATTGCATTTTATTTTCTGTACTATTTTATATGTACTATGTGTATGGACTTTGAGTGAGGATAAAAACATACATACAAACAAAAAAGCCACCAAACACATACATGTTTCAGTGGCTTATATTATCTGATTGAAAGCAATTAAAGGAGACTCAGAGCTGCTTCCGGACTACCCTGGGCAGTCCGGAAGCGTTGCTGTTAAGCGGTTGAAAGCTCTTTGTCTGATCCATCCATCCGGTTTACCCATTCCCGCCTGCATTCAAGCATCAGGTTTGAATTTACCGCTTCGGACAGAGTAAGGTGGCGTATACAGTACGCACGTTATTTGTTAGTATACAGGAAAAGCTGAATCATTTTTGTACTGATTATACCAAGCTGGTAACGTATTGGCGTGTCTCAGGCGCCATTTTTCATGAAACATAAACTACTAAATAGAATAATGTTAGGATGATTTTCTTTTCTCTGTATACTATATCTTAAGTCAATCTGTTTATAGATTCCAGCCGTCTGCCGATCTAACACTACAAAGATATAGTATGAGGCAATTCAATTAATTATATAATCGTATTGCATTGTTACATGTTTTCCATGTTGAATGGTATGTTTGCACTCTAAGTTCCGGATGTATGACTCTTTAAATAAAAAAAGCCTGCGAAAACCGCAAGCTTAATTAATCAGTTAATCTTCTTTACTTCCGTCATCTGCCATACGCACCATCTTCGGGGTAAACTTCGCCACCACATCTACCAGTTCTTTCTGAGACGCCATAACCATATTGATGTCCTTATAGGCCATTGGTGCTTCATCCAAACCGGCACCGATGAGTGTAACATGATTCTCTGCCAGGATTGCTTTCATCTCATCCGGCGTGATGTTCTGTATCGCTTTTGTACGGCTCATCTGACGGCCCGCACCGTGAGAAGCAGAGTTGATGGCATGCTCCTCGCCTTTTCCGCGTACAAGAAAACCCGGTGCTGTCATTGAACCCGGAATGATTCCCATTACACCTTTACCGGCAGGTGTTGCTCCTTTACGGTGAACAATTACTTCTTCACCGTTCCAGATTTCTTTCCAGGCAAAATTGTGATGGTTCTCTACTTTCCCCAACACATTTCCACCAATAGCTGCTACCAGTTTGTTATGAATCACTTCATGACAGGCAGAAGCATAATCGCCGGCTAAGTTCATCGCGATCCAGTATTCCTGTCCGGCTTCTGAATTCAGATCCAGATAAGCAAGATTCTTTGCTTCATATGGCAGGTTACACAGCGATTTTGCCAGTTGTGTATAATGTCCTGCAATCGTAGCTCCGAATCCACGTGAACCCGAGTGTGTAAGCAAGGCAAGGTATTTTCCTTTATCGATATTCAATACTTCATCGCGTTCCGCAAAATCAATGATCCCCCATTCCACGAAATGATTTCCTCCTCCTGAAGAACCTAATTGCGCATACGCTTTATCATGCAATTGTTTTATAAATGGCGCTGCATTAAATTCTGAACGATCCAGCACTGCATGATCTGCTTTCTCTCTTCCATGGAAACCATGACCCGCGCCAAACTTTGTATGTTTGATTAATTCTGTTTTATACAGATGTTCGTTTGCATAGAAATGTCCTTCGGGAATATCAAACACAGTCAAAGCCATACGGCAACCGATATCCACCCCTACACCGTAAGGAATAATCGCATTCTTTGTAGCCAGCACACCACCAATCGGCAAGCCATATCCCTGATGCGCATCCGGCATCAAGGCGCCGGCAACTGTTACTGGTAATTTCATAGCTACATCCATCTGCGCTTTTGCACCTTCTTCAATATGATCTGCCCCGTAAACAGTATATGCCAAAGGCTGCTCTTTCAGCGCAATCACTTCTTTCACAGGAGCATTCGCTTCTTCAATCATCGCGGTTGCCAGTTTACCGAATATTTTGTTATCTAAATATGCTGCAGGATTCTCTAATACAGTTGCATAATGAATCATCATATCCTGACGATTGTATCCGGTTCTCTTTTTATTAATCTTTAAGGCCATTCCTAAAATTTCGCCTTCTTTGTACCCGATCGCAATCAGGTCGTTGCCGTTAATTTGCGTATTCATTGCTTTTATTATTTTGATGATACAAAGAAAACCTACATCTGCGCAGTGCATGTGCGTACTTGTATTTTTATTTTTTAAATTATTATTTATTATAAATGTAGTCAAAGACTACGAAATATCTGGTGCCAGTCCCGCTGCGCTAAGACTGGCACCAGCGAAAGCTTTAATGGCAAATACCCTATAAGCCATATACATTGTATATGTTCCGCATGCTTATAGGGTGCTTCAACTATTTATTTAATCAACTAGCAACTGCGTTACAGCCGCTGCATTCATTGCCCATTTCGTATCGTATGCTTCATCGGCCTTCGTTGCATCTTCAACAATTATCAATCCTTGTGCTTCTGCTTTCATAGCAAGCAAGGAACCAATATTCAGTTTGCTTTGCAGTTTTTTCAACATCGCCTGCACACCTTTGTAATCAAGTGACTGAACAACCTGTCCGCCGAATGTCATTTCCAGCCATACAATCTCATTCGCCTCTACATCCAGCACACCGAATACAAGGCCTTTCGCTGTATTCTGTACAATACGTATTTCGTGCTGTACACAGGAAGGATCATAAGCCACGCCTGTTTTTTCAGAGATCATCATCGGATTTGCACTGTTCATCCAGCCCACAACCAGATTAGGTGTAATAGCACCGTTGCTGTATGCGTTACATGTAAATGTTACATACTTTGCTTTTGCATATCTCAAATCAGCAGTATTAATCTCAATGTACTCGGCAGTTCCTTTTTTCTCCGGAATGCTTCGGATATCACCACTATGCTTACATCCGGTTGCAGTTAAATTGCTGTACGAACAGATTTCAATACTTCCTTCATAAGCAATCTGGCAGCTTAGGTCCATATCCATATGTTGTGCAGATAAGCCTTTACCCCACTGCATATACAGACGTACAGCGTTTCCTTCTATCGGAAAGCGAGTTCCCATTAAGGCCACAGGTAAATCCTGTACCGAATCGCTTCGGTCACCGATAGCAACCGGCATGTTAAACAATAACGGATCGATGTACATGGTCTTATTTACATTCGGAACAGAAGCAAAACGTTCTTTCATAACTGCTACACACAGATCTTCAATCAGTGTTTTCATTGCTTCCAGCTGCTCCTCTTCGTACATAGACAACAACTGATTCGGACCGATACGCTTCGTTGTTCCGCCTAATGTTTTCACGCTTCTGTCTGCATTCGGATCAAAATAGTTTTTCGCATACATGTTTAATGTCAACAGCAAACGTGCAGGCACTTTATCTGCTACTTCTTTAAAGTGCGCAATTGTTTCTTCCGCACCAAACCATAGCATGTTTGCAAATAACGAACGAGCAAACATGCCCGGTCTTTGTTTCAGTAACGCAAAGGTATGTTCCGCATCCAGACGCAATCTGTAACGGTTTACATCCCCCTGCCATACAGTGTATACCTGATTGTAAAACACGTCCAGTAATTCTGCTAATTTTTCAAACCCTTTGTGTTTGCTGTACTCCGCCAATCGTAAAGCTCTGATGAAACGCACCCACATGCCTCTTTTGGTATGCATGATCTCACAGCATTTTTCTACATCTAATTCCAGATTGTTCAGCCAGGTTGCAACTGTCAAACATTCGCTTCTGTTGTACTTTAATTTTAACGAAGCAATTGCCTTTAACTTTGCTTTTGCACTGGCATCCGAACCTTTATGCAAATGCATATTATTCTTTGTTTCTTTTTTAATGATCGTCTTCGGTTCTATAATCTGCATAAAACCGGTTTTCTTAAACCACAGGTAACGCAGTATGTCCGCAGGCGACTGAAAATATTTCTGTGCCTTTGTTGATTTTTTTACAGCCATGTAGTGGTCGATTACCAGCATCACAGTCTCTTTCATTCCGATCTCTACCTGAGGCAACGGAAACTCATGCATCAGTATTTTCAGACTATCCACCTGCGTTGCATCCAACGCTGTTTTTGATGTTAATAAATCTGAATAGAAAGCAACAACATCTTTTGTTGTCCATAATTCAAGCACTTTCAGTTTGCTTCCCTGTCCGGTCTTTTCAATCTTTCCAAACGTAAATGGTGTTCCGCAAAACGGACAGCCATTATAACGTTCCAGCGGAAAGGTATTCTCCGGAATAATATGTCCGCAAGGTAAGTTAGCCTCACCCTTTGCTTTGAATATCGTAGACCAGAATACAATAATGTGATCCAGCACAGATTCACCTGTAGGAACATTCCAGCCTTTTACCAAAGGTGTCCAGTTTTTATTAACTCCGGCAACTGTTTTTAGATACTCCAGTACTTGTACTTTATATGCAGGAGTCACACCATTCAAGGCATGTAGCAAAGGTTCCGAAAATGTAAAGCCCAGTTTTGATGCATTTGCCAACAACACAGATGTTGTTTCATTCATAACAGCTTTTTGATTTTTCATTCCTTCATCCGGAATAAAAACTGCACCTTGACGCAGACTTACTTTTACTAATTCATTTTTCATTGTATTCATTTTTTAAATTCAGATAATTGTGTTTCTGGTTCTAACCAAAAGATTGTGAAGTAAGAAACACTTGACCTTTTTCATAACGATAATTTACAAACTTCCTGAGGGCAGGATTCGAACCTGCAAGTACCAATTGAAGTAAGCTTGTATTGACCATTATTGTGGAACCAGCCGGAATTGAACCAGCGCGCAAGGATTTTCAGTCCTCTGCTCTACCAACTGAGCTATGGTTCCATACACCGGTAATTATGTATGTATTTTCATTAACAGTGAAGTTGAAGTAACATACACTTGACCGGTATTGTGAGGCAGGCCGGAGTCGAACCGGCAACCTGGGCATCCGTAGTGCTGAAGTATGTTTTAATTGACCCGTTAATACATACTTGCTTCATTTAAAACAACACACTTCGAAAAAGCTTGCCGTTGTTGCAACAAGTCTGAATTAAACCTGTTCAGGTAATTTCAAAACATCCTGCTCTTCCGCTGAGCTACTGCCTCATTTATTTTACAGACAATAATTGTACACGTGTACGTTTTGGTTTGTTAGAAGTAACGTATTACTTGACCGTCTGTTTTCAAAGAACTGTTTTATTGTGCTTTTGATAAAACAAAATTGCAGTACCTTGATGCAGCTGAACTGCGCAGTAGAAATTATTTTCCCGATTAATCATAAACAACTGTTTATCAATAAAATAAATTTCACAATCAGCATTTACACCTTTTGTCTACGCAGATAGATTGCGCAGACAAAAGATAATTTTAACTTTATAATGAAATTATTTTCTATGTCTGCAAACAAACTTGCTCTTATCCGTTATAAAACCATTGATGAATGTCTGAAAAACAGATTCCGGAAATGGACGCTGGGCGACTTAATTGAAAAAGTATCTGATGCGCTTTATGAATACGAAGGTATTGTAAGCGGAGTTTCACGACGTACCATACAGGCTGATATTCAGCTGATGCGCAGCGATAAGCTTGGTTATAATGCTCCGATTATTGTGCAGGATAAAAAGTATTATACGTATGAAGATGCAGGTTACAGCATCAGCAATGCACCGATCAACAATGCCGATGTTGAAAAAATGAAAGAAGTAGTTGGTATACTGAAGCATTTAAACGGTTTCAGTTATTTTGATGAAATGAGTGACCTGATCACACGGCTGGAAAATAATTTAAATAAGTCTACACAGCAAAGTAAAAACTGTATTCAGTTTGAAACAAATAAATTACTAAAAGGTATTGAGCATATCAATCCGTTATACCAGGCTATACTTCATCAACGTTCATTATTGCTTGAATACAAATCATTCAAAGCAGCAGAAGCACATCAGCAGATCTATTATCCGTATTTATTAAAGGAATATAGAAACAGATGGTTTCTGATCTGCAAGACTAAGAAGAAAGATACGCTTATAACGCTTGCACTGGATCGGATTATTGAATTTCAGGAACTTCCGAATGAAAAATTTATCGAACACAAAGGAGTAAATTTTGAACGATACTTTGATGACCTGATAGGTGTAACAAAATCAGAAAAAGACAGGCCCAGCAAAATCATATTACATGTAGATACATTTAATGCACCGTATGTATTAACAAAACCCCTGCACACTTCTCAGACAATTTTAAAAGAAGATGCCACAGGAATTCTAATCCGTTTGGATGTGGTATTGAATTTTGAATTGGAAAGAGAAATCCTTGGCTTCGGTGAAAGTATAAAAGTAATGAGCCCGAAAAGACTTTCGAGCATAATTGAAAGACGTTTGAATAAGGCAGCTAAAAAATATTTGACGCATGATTGATCCGAACAGCGTGTTGCATTAGAAAGCTTTATTTTTTTACAGTTGCTGTTATAGAACCGCCACCTATTTCCCAACTTTCAATATGATACTCCGGGTAACGCTGCTGAATCATATTAAACTTCTTCTGTAATAAAAACCTGATCTTGTAATTGTAAACCTCCCGGTATTAGTGTACTAATATCAGCTAAAGCATGTACCTGAATAGCCGTACCATCATTTGGTAGTAAAACAGAAGTACCATCAGGCAAATGAACTTTCAATTCATTCAGATCCAATGCACTATTCAGATTATCTGTAAAATCAATTGTACCCGTAAAAGGAGCTGCACCATTAGAAATAATATGATAGGTTCTGGTAAAATATTCTCCTTCCCACTTAGTTGGCGACATATTATCCAGGAAATAACCATTTCAGTGCATCTTCTTTGTTGCTGAATAGTCCAGTAGGCTTCACAGGCTTATTCATTGTGATATATAAATTTCCGATAACTGTAAGCATTGTTGAATTGGTAATCATAGCAAGCTTTTCTAATCCCTCATATCCCTCCTTTGCCATATAAGCTCTTGCTTCCGGCGTAATTGTTTCAATGAATGTCATGTATAGAATTCCTTTTTGTGTGCGCCCGTTTTGAAAAGCATGTCTTAGTTTTATCGTTTCTTTTATTGTTTCTGTTGTAAGGATAGCGCCCTTTTTATAAAAGCCACAAACTACATCATCTTCCATCCAGAATTTTATGATATTATTTTCCATTTGATTCATCGTAAAACTGCTTTCAAATTTTTCATTTCATACATGCGATGTGTAACCATTTATTTGTTATCCTTATAAAGGCATGGCTACGCCAACTGACCCTAAGGACACTATTTTAAAAACTACTATTTAATTTAAATTATGTTCGACTATCAGCTACTGATGCAACATGCTTTCGTCTGTAAGCAAACCAGAAATACTATGTATGCTCATTTAAATACAGTCATAAAATATTTATTGATAAATAATCATCTCAGAAACAAATCACTTAAATGCGCAATGGCCTGTGCATTTTGCAATATGTATTGTCTATATGACCTGCTTCTATATACTAGTCAAACAAAAAATATAAACGTTCCCGGTTATATTGTAAAATATTCTAACTGCAGTTTATTGTTATGATAAAACCTAAAGAAATTTGAATGCATTAGAGATAAATAATACAATAGCGTATTACCAATCACTGGAAGTTTGCATAGTATATAGACCAGAGCCAGTATTTTATATAAAAAAAAGAAGATGCCTGAACAGACATCTTCTTTAAATAAAATGATAAAACTGTTGTTAATATGGACTTAAAATTATTTATACACGATCACCAGCTTCGGATGCTTTGTAGGATCTGTATGATCACCGGATGCAAAAATTAATTTTTTATAATAATCAGTATCTACAATCGAACAGTAAAAACCATAACCGGTAGAAGGATTATCGAGTATATCCTGAGTCAGTTTTGTCACATCAATATCGGTATAATCTTCAAATGCCGAAGTAGACGGAGGCAATGTATCTGCATTTACAGAAGTGATTGCGGGTTTGGTATTCCATGTGACTGTGTTTTCATCCCAGGGTTCAATAATTCTGCTTATAAGGCCCGGATTTGTTTTACCGTCGCGGGCTTCATGTCCGGCATTTCCGCAATCTTCACAGGCATATAATGAAAGTTTTGCGCTTATAATAGTAGAACCGGAAGGAATACTACTGAAATCAAACGCTATAAGACTGTTATAAATTCCGGGCACTCCCTGAAACGTCCAGTTCATCAACGGAAATTCCGGATCTGAGCCACTATTTCTATCATCTGCATCGCCGAAGGTAGTCGTGGTATTATCCAGGTGCCAGATCATGGCATCTTTTCCTTCAGCACCTGGCTGTAGAATCAGTGTGTCTAATCTGGAATCTGAGTTTGCTGATGTGTCAGCAGGTGTAGACGAATTTGCAGATGTATCAGGAGGCACAGATTTAGCAATTGATGGTACCGGGCACTCATGATTTCTACAGGAAAACATACCAACATATATTGGTATAATTAAAAGTAAAAGTCTTTTTTTCATATCACTAAACTAGACTAGCAATCAAAGATAATTTATTTAACTATTTGTTTTCAAAAGTATCTTAAATATAAGTGTCAATA
>FTDL01000027.1_pt1 | contig 10507 bp, 10 predicted proteins | sample 1639951 | NCBI WGS metagenome assembly FTDL01 (sample SAMEA3914869, study PRJEB12502) | metagenome | biome: forest; material: soil | place: USA | collected 2012-03-12 | depth 0.1 m
AGTAAAAACATGGCTCTACATTCCGAAATTGATAGCATCGATCTGAAAATTCTTACAGAATTGATCGAAGATGCCTCTTTGCCCTATACAGAAATTGCAAAAAAGATTGGTGTGTCCGGAGGAACCATCCACGTCCGAATGAAAAAAATGGAAGATCTGGGTATTGTTAAGGGTTCTCATCTCGAAATTAATTATACACGTTTGGGTTACGACATTACAGCTTTCCTTGGTATCTTCCTGGATAAGAGCGAGTTTTATGATAAAGCAGTAGATGATCTACGAAAAATTCCTGAAGTAGTAAATGTGCATTACACGACAGGCAACTACAGCATGTTCGTTAAAATAATCTGTCGGGACACGCAACACCTGCGTGAAGTTTTGCACGATAAAATCCAAAAAGTATATGGAATCCAGCGTACCGAAACCAGTATTTCACTAGAAGAGTCAATAAACAGAACTCTGGTGCTGCAGCAGTAATAGAAATCATTCAAATTAATAACAAACAGTGGCTTTTTAAACATTTATCGTCTTGGTACTTAGTACTAAGCACTTAGTACTTATTTCGATAAGTTAAGCAGCCTGAGAAACCAGTAAAGTAGCCTAAAGATGTACTAAATCGGGTTGAATTTCAATAAATTTTGTACCTAAAAGAACTCATTGTTACCAAATTTGTTCTACTTTTGTAATATGTTGGAATTAGTCTAAACTAATAAAGAGACACATGAGCGATAGTAATAAAATACTGGAGGAAATAACTTCATCAGAATATAAGTGGGGATTTGTCACAGACATCGATAATGAATCTGCACCAAAAGGTTTAAATGAAGATACAGTACGTTATATATCAGCAAAAAAAAATGAACCTGAGTGGTTACTTGAATGGAGACTGGATGCTTTCCGTAAATGGTTAGCAATGGAAGAACCTGAGTGGCCGAACGTAAAATATCCTAAGATTGATTATCAGGATATCATTTATTATTCAGCACCCAAACCAAAAGTGACACTAAACAGTCTGGATGAGATTGATCCGGAATTACGTGCAACGTTCGAGAAGCTTGGCATTTCGTTGGATGAACAAAAACGTATGACGGGCGTAGCGGTTGATGCTGTTATTGACAGCGTTTCAATCACAACTACGTTCAAAGGAAAATTATCAGAGCTTGGAATTATTTTCTGTTCCATGAGTGAAGCTGTTCAGGAACATCCTGAATTGGTTCGTAAATATTTAGGCAGTGTAGTACCCGTTACAGATAATTATTTTGCTGCTTTAAACTCTGCAGTGTTCAGCGACGGTTCTTTCTGCTACATACCGAAAGGCGTACGCAGTCCGATGGAATTATCTACCTATTTCCGTATTAATGCTGCTAATACAGGCCAGTTTGAACGTACATTGTTAATAGCCGATGAAGGCGCTTATGTAAGTTACCTGGAAGGCTGTACAGCTCCGGTACGTGACGAAAATCAATTACACGCAGCCGTTGTTGAACTTGTTGCTATGGAAAAAGCAGAGATCAAATATTCTACTGTACAAAACTGGTATCCGGGTGATAAAAACGGCAAAGGTGGTATTTATAATTTTGTAACCAAACGAGGTATCTGTGCCGGAGATTATGCAAAAATTTCCTGGACACAAGTAGAAACAGGTTCTGCTGTTACATGGAAATATCCAAGTTGTATTCTTAAAGGTGATCATTCTATCGGTGAATTCTACTCTGTTGCTGTAACAAACAATATGCAGCAGGCAGATACAGGAACAAAGATGATTCATATTGGTAAACATACAAAATCACGTATCGTTTCAAAAGGTATCTCTGCAGGCAAAAGTCATAACAGTTATCGTGGTCTGGTGAAAGTAATGAAGCGTGCTGAAGGCGCACGAAACTATTCACAGTGTGACTCTCTTTTAATGGGCGATCAGTGCGGTGCGCATACTTTCCCTTATATTGAAGTTGAAAATAATACGTCAACAGTAGAACACGAAGCAACTACTTCTAAAATCGGTGAAGACCAAATCTTCTATTGTAACCAGCGCGGGATTGATACAGAAAAAGCAGTAGCTCTAATCGTTAATGGGTATTGCAAAGAAGTATTGAATCAATTGCCTATGGAATTTGCTGTTGAAGCACAGAAGCTTCTTGCGATTTCCCTGGAAGGAAGCGTAGGGTAAAAAGGGTAAAGTTTTAAGTGTAGAGTGTAAAGAAATTCATACTCATACTTCATAGAAACTTTTCACAACCTTTATTAAACAATCTATAAATTTATTCCGTTTGGAATTTGTCTTTTGGAATTTGGGATTTCAAACCAAAACCAAAAATCATTAAATAAAAGTTATGTTATCAATCAAAAATTTACACGCACGTATTGAAGAAAAGGAAATCCTTCGTGGTATTAATCTTGAAGTGAAGGCGGGCGAAGTACATGCAATTATGGGACCAAACGGTTCTGGTAAAAGTACGCTTGCTTCTGTGTTGGCAGGTCGTGAAGATTACGAAGTTACAAGCGGAAGTGTTGAACTGAACGGAAAAGATTTATTAGATCTGTCTCCGGAAGATCGTGCACGTGAAGGTGTGTTTCTTGCTTTCCAATACCCAATTGAAATTCCGGGCGTAAGCACGATCAATTTCATGAAAACTGCAGTAAATGAAGTACGCGAGTACCGTGGTCTTGAACCAATGGATGCAGTTTCTTTCTTAAAATTAATGAAAGAAAAAATGAAATTGGTTGAAATTGATGAATCGTTATTGAAACGTGCGTTGAATGAAGGTTTCTCAGGCGGTGAAAAGAAACGTAACGAGATCTTCCAGATGGCAATGCTTGAACCTTCATTGGCAATTTTAGATGAAACAGATTCAGGTTTGGATATTGATGCATTACGTATTGTTGCAAATGGTGTAAATAAACTAAAGACACCTAATAATGCTACCATCGTTGTTACGCACTATCAACGTTTGCTTGATTATATTGTACCTGACTTTGTTCACGTATTATACAAAGGCCGCATTGTTAAATCAGGCACTAAAGAGTTAGCACTAGAATTAGAGGAAAAAGGCTACGACTGGATCAAGGCTGAAGCAGATGCACAAACGGTTTAATACCGCATTCAAAAATGACTACAGAATTAAAAGAATCGCTGATACAGCATTTTAATACGCTTGAAAAAACGCCATCTTCTTCCCTGTTAGTAGATACGCGCAAAGAAGCAATCAGTGCTTTCCAGGAACTCGGTTTCCCAACAACAAAGCACGAAGAATGGAAATACACAAATTTAAAAAATACCATTGCGAAGCCGTATGCGATTGAATCTGCTGCAACATTTTCTGCAGACGATATAAAAACGCTTACTGCATTACCGATTGATTGCTACAAAGTAATTTTCGTAAATGGTATCTTCTCTACTGCTCTGTCTACTATTGATGCTGCAGGTGTAACAATTGAACCTTTCCAAACACGAAATCAGGAAACAGTCAAAAAGTATTTTGGCAAAAATCTACCTTACAACGACAGTATGGTGGCACTGAATGTTGCCTTTGCTACTGCCGGAACATTAATTCATGTAAAAGCAAAACAGCACGTTGAAAAACCAATCGTTTGCTTTTATTTATCAGATGTACGCGCAGCCAACGTATTTTCTCAGCCAAGTGTTTTAGTGGTTGTTGAGGAAGCAGCATCTGCGACTGTAGTTGAATTGAACCGCAGCTTAGGTACGAATACTTCTTTCACAAATGCATTTACACATGCGATACTGAAAAAAGAAGCATATCTGGAGCAATACAAAATTCAAAACGATATTGACAACAGCAACTTCATTCACAATTCACAAATTGTTCATGAAGGTAAAAGTAATTCATACACAACGACGATTACGTTAAATGGTGGACTGGTTCGAAACAACTTAAATATCACATTGGGTGCTGAATATTGCGAAGCATTTTTAAATGGCCTGTACCTTGAAAAAGGCGCACAGCATGTAGATAATCATACGCTTGTAGATCACGCGATGCCAAACTGTTACAGTAATGAATTGTACAAAGGTATTCTGGATGGAAAATCTACCGGTGTATTCAACGGTAAAATCTGGGTGCGTAAAGATGCTCAGAAAACAAATGCATTTCAATCAAATAAAAACATATTGCTTTCTAAAGAAGCTTCCGTACATACAAAGCCTCAATTAGAAATCTTTGCAGACGACGTTAAATGTTCGCATGGTGCAACAACCGGTCAGCTGGATCCGGAAGCTATGTTCTACCTGCGCGCACGTGGTGTTGGCGAAGACAAAGCAAAAAAGATGCTTGTACATGCTATTGCATTTGATGTGTTAGATAAAGTAAAGCACGATGAACTACGTGCTTACTTGGAGCAAGAGATTGAAGAAAGATTAAAGTAGTACTGAGTATAGAGTACAAAGTACTTAGTACCATTCTTCCAGTAAAAATTCCGTTCTGTGTATGTTTTGACATGTAACGGAATTTTTATTTACTAATAAACGTTTACATAAGTACTGGTTACTTATTTTACTCTGTACTCTGTACTACGTACTTAGTACTTATATTCCGTACTCAAATGATTGACACCATCAATACCGACCTTTTAACTGCCGATGGAACGTTAAACATCGAACGTATCCGTGAAGACTTTCCTATCCTGCATCAGGAAGTAAATGGCAAACCTTTGGTGTATTTTGACAATGCTGCTACGACACAAAAACCTGTACAAGTTGTTGAAGCTCTGACAGCTTATTATTTAAACGACAACGCAAACATTCACCGTGGCATCCACACCCTTGCTGAACGTGCAACTGCTGCTTTTGAAGCAACCCGTGATGCTGTAAAAACATTCATAAACGCGAAGGAACGCGAAGAAATCATTTTCACACGCGGTACAACCGAAGGTATTAATCTGGTTGCTGCAACATGGGGGCTTGCGAATTTAAAAGCAGGGGATGAAATTGTTGTTTCTGCGATGGAACACCATTCCAATATGGTTCCCTGGCACATGCTTGCTCAGCGTACAAAAGCTGTTGTCAAAATACTGCCGATGAATGATGCAGGCGAATTGCTGACAGAACAATTCGACACCATCATTACATCAAAAACCAAATTGCTTGCCTGCACACACGTCTCCAACACACTTGGAAGCATTAATCCTATAAAAGAACTGATCGCTAAAGCACATGCTGTTGGTGCAGTTGCATTGATTGATGGCGCACAGGCTGTTTCTCATTTAGATATTGACGTACAGGATCTGGATGCAGATTTCTATGCATTCTCTGCACACAAATTGTACGGACCTACCGGCGTTGGCGTGTTATATGGAAAACGCGCAATCTTAGAAGCTATGCCTCCATACCAGGGCGGTGGCGAAATGATTAGCGAAGTTACCTACGAAAGCTGTACGTATAATGAGCTTCCGTATAAATTTGAAGCTGGTACACCAAACATAGCCGATGTTGTGGCTTTAAAAGCAGCAATTGATTATATCAATTCCATTGGCAAAGCTGCTATTCGTATCTATGAGCATAAATTACTGGATTATGCTGTTTCAAAATTGAAAGATATTGAAGGTATTCGTCTGATTGGCACAGCAAAAGATAAAGTAAGTGTACAATCATTTGTATTTGCAGATATACACCACCAGGATCTTGGAACTATTCTGGATAAAGAAGGAGTTGCAATCCGTACCGGCCATCATTGTACACAACCTCTAATGGGCAGATTAGGTCTTACAGGAACTTCTCGCGCCTCTTTTGCATTTTATAATACAAAGGAAGAAATTGATCAGTTCATTGCTGCCATTTACAAGGCAATAAAATTATTCAGATAATAAATAGATGGCAACAATTAACGAAATTCAGGATCAGATCATCGAAGACTTTAATCTGTTTGATGAATGGGACGAGAAATACGCATATATTATTGATCTTGGAAAAAAACTTCCGGCACTTGATCCTAAATATAAGATTGAAGAAAATATTATTAAAGGTTGTCAGTCTCTTGTATGGATGGTAAGTACATATAAGGATGGAAAAGTTTATTTCGAAGGTGAAAGTGATGCGATTATTGTGAAAGGATTGGTTGCTTTATTGCTTAAAGTCTTAAGCGGGCAACCAGCAGCAGATATTGCATCAAGCAATTTATATTTCATAGATAAAATAGGTATGTCTCAGCATTTATCCATGACACGTTCAAATGGGCTGGCATCAATGGTAAAGCTAATGAAAATGCATGCGATGGCTTATCAAAGTAAAACGGTACAATAATATGAGTGAAGTAGAAATAGATCAGTCTGAATTAAAATCCAAAGTGATTGATGCCATTCAAACGGTATATGATCCGGAAATTCCTGTAAACATATATGAACTGGGATTAATTTATGAAGTAAGCGTGTTTCCGGTAAATAATGTATTTGTACAAATGACACTGACATCGCCAAACTGCCCGGCCGCACAATCAATGCCTGCTGAAGTCGAAACTAAAATCAAGGCAATAGAAGGTGTAAATGAAGTAACTGTAGAGATTACATTTGATCCGACCTGGAGTCAGGAAATGATGAGCGATGCAGCGAAGTTAGAGTTGGGGTTTATGTAAAATAGTGTAGAGTTTAAAGTGTATAGTATAAAGGATTCAACTTTTAAGCTTTGCACAAAAACTCAACACAGCTTACACTTTACACTCTAAACTTTACACTTAATTGTGTAACAAAGAATAAATATTTAATAGCAATTATATCTTAGAATTTAAAACATATAACTTATCCATATGTATCCAGAACAATTAGTAGCTCCAATGAAAGCAGAACTTGCAAATGCAGGTTTCAGCGAGTTAACAACACCAGAAGCTGTTGACGCATTTATGAAAAAGCCAGGAACATCATTGCTTGTGTTTAATTCTGTATGCGGTTGTGCGGCAGGTACTGCAAGACCGGGTGTTAGAAAAGCAATTGATCATACAAAAATCCCTGCAAACTTAGGTACAGTATTTGCCGGTGTTGATAAAGAAGCCGTGAATAAAGCGCGTGAATATACATTACCTTATCCCCCCTCTTCTCCATCTATTGGAGTATTTAAAGACGGGCAATTGGTTCATTTTGTAGAACGTCATCATATTGAAGGCCGCTCTGCAGACATGATTGCAACACATCTTAAAATGGTATTTGACGAATTATAAGAATTAGCTTCTGGTTATCGTCAGATGCTAATTTTTTCAAAACAATAAAATCCCTGCTAATCTTTATAGCAGGGATTTTATTGTTAATTCTATAAGATTTTTATTTTCTGTTTTTAATTATCATAACGCTACCCTGCCAATCTGCCACTTCTACCAAGGACTCAGGAATAGTATCCATAAATTCATCAATAGCTTTTTTAATGCCATCCCAGGTGTGATTATAATCATGAATAATAAGTACGCCACCGGCAGATACTTTTGGATAGAAAAATTTCAACGCTTCAATAGTAGGTAAATACAAATCTGCGTCAATATGCACCAATGCAAATGTTTTCTCTGTTAATGATTTTGTTGTATCCGGAAAATAACCCGGATAAAAAGACACTAATGCAGTGTCTGCAAATAATGCTTTTACTGAATCAAGTGTTGTGTCTGAAAAATTAGTGGTTGAGTATCGATCATCTTTATTTTTTTCAACATTCAGATCTTTCGGATCGAACCCTCCAAACGTATCGAACAAATGTAATTTACGGCTTGCATCCATTTGATGCATCATGAATGCTGTTTCGCCTTTATACACGCCAAGTTCAGCAAATGCTCCGGAAATGTTTCGCTTTTTAAGCCGTTCTATCTGAAACCATAAATTATAAAAACGAACTTTATCTCTATATGTACGCTCAATTTTCATAAGTTCTTTGGAAATCAAGCCAGCCTTAACAGCATCTTCCCATTTGTGAGGCTTACTGATTTTATAAGACCAGGAAGTCTCCATTATTTTAAAACCCAGAATAAATACTAACAGTATTAAAACAAGACTAATAAACTGAATAATAGAAATAGATAACAGCATAGTGATAAACACAACAAATTGGTCTGAACGAATATATAAAATTAGTGTGTATTATACATTTTCCAACTTGATTAGTTGGAAAAACCATTCTATAACACGTTAAATTTTTCTCATCGTGTACTGGATAGATTCGATTTCCTTTTCAATATTTTTTTAATGTTTATCCATTTACTTTCAGACTAAAACGGTACCTTTAATTATCTGAGCACCCGGCCAATTACCATTTCCCCAAGGTTACAAAACAGATTTGGGTAATACACGATGTATTTGTACTTGAAAATCTATCTGGCACGTACATCTTTTTACACCTTACTGTCAAAATCAAAATGGAGTCGTCTTTTGAAACATTGATCAATACGTATATTGAAACCCGTGTTGGTATTGCAGAACACTTTTTAAGTGATACATTAGCCTCACATCTCAAAAGCAACTTACTTGAATTGCATGCAAAAAATCACATGCATGCTGCTGGTACCGGCAATACAGGAAATATTGTCCATGATAAAAAAACACGTGGAGATTCCATCTACTGGCTGGATAGAGAACACAATGATATTCATGAAAATCATTTTTTAGATCAGATGGATGCATTTGTTTCACACCTGAATATGCATTGTTATGCAGGCATCAGATCTTATGAATTTCACTATACTATTTATCAGAAAGGCTCATTTTACAAAAAGCATGTAGACCAGTTTCAAAATGATTCAAACCGGGCTTTTTCAATAGTAAGTTATCTGAATACTAATTGGAAGCAGGCAGATGGCGGACAGTTATGCATTCATCACTCAACTAATGAACAGCTCATTACACCTACAAACGGAAAAACTGTTTTCTTTAAAAGCGATGAAATTGAACACGAAGTTCTGCCTACTAATACTGACCGGTTAAGTATTACAGGCTGGCTTAAAACATAGTACAATTCTAATAATAATCTTTCACTATTTAATATTCAGTTAAAATTCAATGATTTATGTTTAATTTTAAAATTGAACTAAACATTGAAACAAATGAATAAAAATTTTACTTGTCTTTTAATCGTTTGCTTTTTCTTAGCAAGCTCCTTCAAGGATAAAGAACCTGTCACCTATTCTCCTGATCAAATAGCACGCAACGTTTTCAAATCATTGTTGGAGACAAATGCAACAACTTTTGCAACTACATATGATATAGATGTTCCGGATCTGGAATGGTACAAGAAAAAAATTGAAGCAGATACATTCATTTCTCCTGAAACAAAAGAAGATTTTGTTGAAGAATTCACAGTGTATATGCATAGTGCAAATAAAGCATTGCCAGACGATTTTAAATTGAAATGGGAAGCATATTTAAAAACGAATGGGATAGACAAAGCAGGCATCAAATATATTAACAGCTACTATATTCAAACCAATAAGAAATTAGGGCTTCCTGCCATTGGTCTTGAAATTAAATTTCTTTATAAAGGCTCTTATCATTATGTTGAAGTAAGCCTTCTTGAAATAAACAACCATTGGAAAGGCGTTACAATTACCAATACAAGTGCTTGTGATAAATATTTTGATGGATATTAATAACTAATACATTCCAGTAAAACGGCTTTATGTTTAATTACATAAAGCCGTTTTTTATGACATTGATTTTAAGTTTTGCTTTCATGTTCATTATCAAACATTGATTAATAGAATAATTATTTAATTTTACAAAATGGCTATCCGACCAGAATAGTAGCCTAACCCGGAGTAAATATATTAATGCCAATGAACTCAAATAATCAAGTTAAAATATTAGCAGTCATCTTATTTTTATTCGCGGTGATATATGCATTACTATCTTTCGTAAATCATTATCAATTCAGAACCTATGCATTAGACTTAGGCATGTTCAATCAGGCAATTTATGATTTTGCACATTTCAGAATGAATCATTTTACGCTGGATATTTCGGGAGCAGAAATAAATTATTTTGGAGACCATTTTTCGCCGATAACAGTTTTATTATCTCCATTCTATTACATATTCGATTCATATACCCTTCTTGTTATTCAGATAGCAGCTATATTATTTGGAAGTATAGGCATATATAAATACGCATCACATTATCATAAGCATTCTTACGTTCCATGTATTCTAGTATTTCATTTTCTATCTATTTGGGGGATATATTCAGCATTATCTTTTGATTTTCACACAAATGTTTTAGCAGCAATGTTTGTTCCGTGGCTAGTATATTTTTATGCAACTGAAAATAAAAAAATGTTTCTGCTGATGTTCTTCTTGATTCTTATTTCAAAAGAAAACATGGCTCTTTGGGCGGCGTTCATCATAGCGGCCTTACTATTAAAAAATCTATTTGAAAAGGGTGCTGATTTTGATTATAAAAAAGCGCTTTCATTTGAATTACCATTAATGTTATTCGCATTTATTTATTTTGTCCTTATTATTGGATTAGTAATGCCTGCAATAAGTCAGGGAGAAGGCACGAATCAAATCGCCCGTTACGGACACTTAGGAAA
>FTDL01000091.1_pt1 | contig 9777 bp, 5 predicted proteins | sample 1639951 | NCBI WGS metagenome assembly FTDL01 (sample SAMEA3914869, study PRJEB12502) | metagenome | biome: forest; material: soil | place: USA | collected 2012-03-12 | depth 0.1 m
ATATTGGCCAGGCTGTTTAAACTCACCCAGTGCAGAAAATTTAAAGGAAGAAAATTTAACTTCGACAGTGTAGAAATTAAAATATTCTTTTGCTTTACGTGTAATGATAGAATCTACCTCCATAATAGTAAATCCTTTTACATAAATTTTCCCCGTTAAAGACAATTCGACATAACCGGAATCATTTATATAATAATCCGTGAAATAAGCATTTGATTGAACCGAAATTCCTGTAGGTTGAATATTTAAATGTTCAGCACTTTCGGGATCAGGAGTAAAAATTTTTATCTGGATAATATCTCTGCATTGAAGCTTATAGGTGTCAGCTATATTTACTGGTGCAATTGTTTGATTATCGCCCTGAAAATAAAGTGTTTTTTTAAAGCCAACGCATGACCCCATCAAAAGAAAAAAACTGATAACTTTTATGTATAGAGAACTCTTGTAAATCATTTTAACAAAGGCAATACTGTCAATTGTACAAATTTTATTTATGTGTAATTTAAGGTATAATTCTGATAGTTACTAACCAGCAATATTTCTGACTATAAGTCTTTCGGTTATATGTTTAATGCGCATGATTGGAATCAACTGCATATTTTTTCGTCCATAAGTAGTAAAACAAAATCATTATTACATAACTCATATACGTAAAAATATCATGAGATAAATCTACAACAGATGGGTAATTTTCTACTGTTAAAATAATTGACACCATACGTAAAATATTCAGTAAATGAATAAAAATAAGGCCACTTAGTATAAATAATAATTTTTTACGGCCTGGAAATCCTATTATTAAGGCTACATAACCAATCATGATCTGTATACCTAGGCAAGCCGTATAAATTACTATCCCTTTCCCATGTACAAGACTGATCATTGGGCCAGTTACAATTACGGTGTAACCCAATGTATGCAATATCCAGACAATGGGATATTTTAAAAGATTTAAAATTAATTTGATAAGACTGTATTGATCTAAAAACGAGGAATAATAATTTCCATGGTGATCTATGAGTCCTTCATAACAATAAAAAAAAACACTTAGTATAGCATATATACTAAGTGTTTTAATAAATATTGTGATTATTGTTTTTGTGCCGGAATCAATTGCTTTCATTAACCTTACAACCTACTGCACTGCTTTTTTCTTTCTTATAACGCTTCTTACACCAATACCTAAACCTGCAGCTAATAATAAGCTAATACCTCCATCAAATGGTACTGTTACATTTGTGTTACAGCAATTAGCGCCTGGAGTATTTACATCCCCGGGTATTTCTCCTGCATCTCCTACACATGGCGGCAGAAAACCACAATCTGAATAAGAAGAAAATGCCAGACCCAAAATAAGAGTAAATATCAAAACTGTTTTATATAATTTCATAATGAAACAAATTTTATACAATTAATTGAATTCGCTAAATATTTAACATTCAAAACAACGCTTAATGCAAATTTAATAATATTATTGACTTTAAATAAATAATTACATTTTAAATGCCTTATTATATATTTTAAGATTCTCATTATAAAGAAAATCCAATCTGTACAGGTAATTGTACTGAATAATATATTAAATACTTATTTAGTAATTACGACTTTTCCTGTATATGGAGCATCCTGTATGTTAAATTTGATTAAATAAACACCAGAAGCCAGCCCTGAAAGTGGCAGAATTTTAATGCCAGGCTCGATGGTTTGGTTTGAAATAACCTGAACGGCGGCTCCTGCTGAATTTTGCACCTCTATATTTACGCCTGTTGCCCGAATATTTGATATAGACAACATAATGTTGTTTTCGTATGAGCCAATTTTAATACCACTTGCAGATTCAGCAACAATATTACCTGTAGTAATCTGCGTCAAATCCGGAGTCATTCTTAATACAAATCTATTCGTGTTGTCAGAAGGTTTTGCAGAGACTTTATATACTAATGAAGTATCGACAACAGTTAGAGTTTTTAATAATTTATCTTCTAACATTAGCTTATAACCACTCATACTGCTGAACTGGCTACAATGAATTTCATATATAGTATCCTTCATTACTTTTAAATTCAATGGCACATTAGTAGAATCACCGGTCATTGGAAGTGAATTAATCGAATACAATGTTGCATCAATGTTTGAACCTGTAAATAAAGATGGCGTAGAACCTCCATTCATTATTTTGTAAGCATCAATAGCACTTTCGAATTCAGGTAAAGCTAAATCATTAAAGCTTACTATAGTTTCATCTTTTATACCAGCAGTATTTTTCACATACAATTTAAGTGTAGGATTTGTTTGTGCCGTTCTAAAGAAAGAAGCATTCTGAGAACTTATACGCGATGTGTTATTGATAGCTACACTTGAATTACCACCACTGCCTGTGGTTGTTACCATAAATGCCTGCATAGCCGGCACATATTGGGTAGCACCATTTGTACCTCCTACACCTGATGTATAGGATGAAACCTGACTGTTTGCTGCGTTCCAGTAATATATTGCCCCTCCGACATTAGATGTAGTACCGCTACCATTATTATAGATAGTATTCCAGTCTATTGTTGACGGATATGGATTACCAACTAAAATATATTTTCCTGCAGCAGCATTCGAATAAGGAGCTCCCGGCAATGTAAATGTATGATCATATGTACCTGTCAATATTAAAGGTACCGGAGTTGGTATTGATAAAGAAAAGCCTGTACCTTGTGGCATAGCAGTACTTACATCCATTACTGCTGCCCATCCTTGAGCAGCAAATGTTTTTGTATACATTTTCCAGTAAGGATTCACATATAGTGGCGTACATGCCTGAACCTGTGCTGAAGTTGTGCCAGCAAAAGGAGATGCTATATAGTGTGTTTTAGCTATTAAATTTCTGCTAGCTTTTACAGTGCCGCTAACACTTCCATTATCAGAACCGGTATATCCGATATTACCTCCGTTATCAAAGTTGATTGTAAGATTTGAATTTGTTGTTAAAACACCACTTGTTAAAGACAGTGTACCATTCATAGCTATTGCAGACTGAAGCGAAACACCCGCAGCGTTATTAACAATTATATTATTCAATACCGGAACACCTGTTATTGTTTGTGCAGTACTTCCTGCAAATGCTACTGTTGATCCTGTTGAAGCATTGAATGTACCTGTGTTTGATATATTTCCATATACATTCAATGTATTTGAGCCTAATGTAATAGTACCATTGTTTGTTAAAGACTGTGCGCTTGATGCAGCAGTCAATACAGGTTTATTTGTTGTTCCGCTAGGTATTAAAACATCTGTTGTACTTGTAGGAACATAGCCATAGCTCCAATTTGACCCATCAGACCAATCTGTACTTGTTGTTCCATTCCAAACATATTGGCATGCTGAGTTTATTGTAACTGTAATACTTTTCGATGCAGTAGCACAAGAATTAATGGCATCTACTGAAACAGCACCGGATGAAACAGTTGCTCCCGCATATGATACAACTATTGATGTAGTACCAGCTCCGGATGTAACTGTTGCACCAGCAGGTATTGTCCAGTTATAACTTGTTGCATTAGCAACCGATGAAATGCTATATGTAACACTTGTTAATCCTTTACATACGGTTGTTAAACCACTAATAGAACCTACAGCTGCCGGACCAGTATTTACAGTAATTGATGCGCTATTTGTATTAACTGAATTACCGCATGTATTTGAAGGCCTAACTGAAATAGTACCGGATGTTGACGTTGTTCCTATTTTTACCACAATAGAATTTGTTCCTGAACCAGATGTTATTGTACAACCTGCAGGTAATGTCCATGTATAGTTTGTTGCACCTGCTACAGCAGATATACTATATGAAACACCTGTTTGGCCTGTACATACCGTTGTTGCGCCAATAATTGCAGATGGATCCGCAGGTATTGTATTTACTGTAACTCCCTTAGATGATGAAGCGGCTGAATTACCGCATGAGTTTGTAGGTGTTACAGTTATATTATCTGAAACAGTTCCAAAATTAACTGTGATTGCATTTGTTCCCGCACCTGAAGCAATGGTTGCATCGGACGGTATTGTCCAGATTTAATTGGTAGCTCCACTTACTGCAGTAATTGAATAAGCAACGCCTGTTTGTCCAACACATACACTTGCAATACCTGAAATTCCACCTGGTGATGCAGGAATTTTATTTGTTGTAATTGCTAAAGTACTGGCAGCACTGCTTCCACACACATTTGTGCTTTTCACTGTAACATTACCTGAAAAAGGACCATAATTTACAGAAATAGCGGTTGTTCCGGACCCTGACGCTATTGTTGCGTTTGAAGGTACAGTCCAGGTATATCCCGTTGCACCAGTTACAGAAGAGATACTATATGTTACTCCTGCATCACCGGAACAAACTGTTGAAGAGCCAGCAATTGAACCCGGAACCGGAGGAACACCATTGATAACCGTAATTGCTTGAGTAACGATTGTACCATTTCCACAGGAGTTAAACGGAGTTACTGTAATATTATCACTCACAGTACCCATAGTTACCGTAATTTTATTTGTATTTGCTCCTGCCGTAATCGTAGCACCGGATGGAACGGTCCAGGTATATCCTGTTGCACCTGTAACTGCTGGAATGCTGTATTTCAAACCGGTTGTACCTCCGCAAACAATTGTTGTACCTGTTATTGATGATGGAGACGTTAATGATTTAACAGCAACTGTTTTGGAACTTATTGTACCATTACCACACGTATTTACAGGTGTTGCTATTACGTTTCCTGCTACTGATCCAAATGTAACAACGATAGAGTTTGTTCCAGCACCGGATGTAATTGTAGAACCACTTGGTAAAGACCAACTATAACTTGTTGCGTTTGCAACGGTTGGGATACTATATGTTATACCCGTTTGATTCGGACAAACAGAACCTGTACCTGTTATTGCACCGGCTGCACCAGGCAACGGACTAATGGATACTGCCAATGATGTTGCAGAAGAAGCATTTCCGCAACCGTTTGTTGGTGTCACTGTAACATTGCCTGCTGTTGAACCAAAAGTAACTGTAATAGAGTTGGTGTTTGAACCGGCTGTGATTGTGGCTCCTGTTGGTACTGTCCAGATATAACTTGCAGCAGTAGCAACCGCTGATACACTGTATACGACTGAGTATTGACCCGCACATACTGTGCTAGGACCTGAAATACTTCCTGCAGTAGCCGGAGCTCCTGGATTTACTGCAATATTTGCAGTTGAATAAGTACCTGTTCCACATGCGTTCACAGGCTGTACCTGGATAGTACCTGATGTTGTACCAAAGTTTACCACAATTGAATTGGTACCAGAACCTGATGTAATAGTAGCTCCGGAAGGTACTAACCAATTATATGTAGTAGCACTTGCTACTGCAGCAATACTATACGTGACTCCTGTCTGTCCGGAGCAAACCGAAGTTGCACCAGTGATAACACCTGCATTGCTAGGCTTAGGCAAAATTGTTACTGTTACAACATTAGAGGATGCTGTTCTTCCACAGTTATCTGTCGCATTTCTGATATAATATGTCGTTGTCGTTGCGCCTGGAGGAGAGAACGATAATGTTTTTGTATTTCCACCGGTATTGGTCCACGGCCCTGTAGAAGATGTAGTTGAATATTGCCATTGGTACGTAATTGTACAACCTGATGCAGCATCTGTTACCGATGTCAATGTTGAAGGAACAACATCAAAACAGATAGATTGATCTGAGCCAATTGTACCTCCGGTTAAATTAGCAGGAGTTGTAGATGTAAAGGTCACTTTGCAGTAGGCATTTCCATTATTTTCACCATATCTGATTTCAACCTGCGAAGAAGATGTCAAAGCAAACGGGCTGCCACTAATTGTTTGTGGAGTACAGCACATATTTGTTTGAGAGAAAACAGTTACACCGCCAATAATTACGGTTACATCATCATCTCCTTCTACATCTATCTGATAAGAACCGGCAGCAAATCCTGTCTGCCTGAACGAAATACCGAAAAGGTCATTGCCAACTTGGCAACCCGTGTAGCCTGCAGCAATAGAAGGTCTAAGATTAACTGCCCATGAATTTCTGGTATCAAAGGAATAGTTTGAAGCTGAAGCATTTGGCTCTGTATATTTACCATAAACAGTCCCGGATAAATTTCTTGCGTTATATACATATCCGCTCCAGCCACCGGTACCAAAAGTAGTTGCAGGAGCCGCCGGAGTGCTAACTGTAATTGTAACTACGTTTGATGTAGCACTGTTTCCACAAGCATCTGTTACGTTTCTTCTGTAATACGTAGTAGCAGTAAGTGCTCCAGGAGCATATGTGGTATTTGTTGCACCAGAAATGTTTGAAAAACCTAATGTAGCACTTGTTGTTGATGATTGCCACTGATAACTGGCGTAACAACCTCCTGATGCATTTGCAGTAGATGTAAATGCTCCCGGAGTATTGCCTGAACATACACCTGTATTGTTATTGGCTATTGTACCTCCTGCCAAAGGAGTAGTAGATACCTGTGTCATTAACAAGCTACCATAAGAACCACCGCCACCTGTATCTGCCCATCTGTATTCAATGGTAGATGTTGCAGTTAACGGGCCTGTCCATATATTCGTAACCAATGTTCCCCAGCTTACACTGGTATAAACCAATGTTCCGTTGATATACACAGATCCCGCATCATCTGAATTGTAATCCAATCGATATGTACCTGCAGGAAAACCTTGTCTTTTATATATAACACCATGCTGATCCAATACTACCTGACAACCTGAATAATTCGATGCATACGAAGGACTTAAGTTCGGATTCCAGACATTTCTCGAATCAAAACTTGGATCCGTTGATGAAACACCATTATCTACATAGCTACCTCTTAGTATAGTATAGTTCACATCATTATATGCGTATACATTCCATACATTCGAACCGAAAATTGAAGGGTTTGGAGGAGTTGGCGTACTTACTGTAACCGTAAATACGTTTGAATAAGCAATCTGAGAACAGGCATCTGTAACTTTACGCTGATAATAGGTCGTAGACGTAATACTTGTTGGTGTATATGTTGCAAGTGTAGCTCCTGAAATATCTGAAAAACCAGATGAAGTACTTGTTGTTGACGATTGCCATTGATAGCTTGCTATAGAACAACCACCTGAAGGAGCGGCTGAAGATGTAAAGGCATTCGGTGTATCACCGGAGCAAACACTTGAAGATGTATTGGCAATAGTTCCACCAACTAAAGGACCAGGTGTAGTAACCTGTACAAATGTAATACCACCATAAGAACTACCTGTATATTCATTCCATCTGAATTCAATTTTAGAACTAGCATCTAAATTGCCGACCCAAACAGCATTAATATATGAACCGGATGCACTTCCTCTTGAGTAAACCAATACGCCATTTATATATAAAGCGCAATTGTCATCATTTGTTACACTCAATGAATACGTTGCAGGTGCAAATCCTTGTCTCTTATAAATAACACTATGGTAATCTACGCCAACCTGGCAACCAGAATATGTATTTGCTGTAGAAGGTGCTGAGTTTACTGCCCATAATGACCCGGAATAAAAACTCGGATCCGTTGATGATGCACCGGGATCTGTATAGCTTCCGTATAACTGAGCGTAATTTTGGGCATTATATACATAGGCAATCCAACTGTTATTACCAAAAACAGAAGGATCCGGAGGTGTCGACGGGCCAGTAGTAATGCTTACAATATTTGTGTAAGCTGCATCTCCGCATGCATCCATTGCTTTCCTTCTGAATGAAGTAGATTCTATCAACACAGGAGGCGAATACGATGCAGATGTAGCACCCGGAATATCTACAAAACCTGTGCCCGTACTATCTGCCTGCCACTGATAATAAATATAGCAAGAACTTTGTGCTGCTACTGTTGATACAATCGGAGAAGGGGTGTTTCCGGAACATATAGCAGATGGTCCGCTTAAAGCAATTGCACCTTCAGTAAGTGGTGTTGGTGTTGCTACTATTGTAAATGTTAAGCTTCCTAATGCAGCACCAGTATTATTTTTATAATGATATTCAATTGTTGAAGTACCATCCAGGTTACCTGTCCATACATTACTTACAGCAGTACAACAACCTGTTCGGCCATATACCAGCACTCCATTTATATATAAATATCCGGCATCATCCGAATTGAAATCAATCTGGTAAGTACCTACCGGAAAACCTTGTCTCTTCATCCAGATACCGCTTAAATTAGCCGCCACCTGGCAACCGGCGTAATTCGAAACCGATGAAGGTACATTTGCAATACGGTAGAAAGTTGTTGTATTAAAACTTGGGTCTGTTGTTGATGCACCCTGGTAAGAAAAAAAACCTTTATATGCTGTCCAGTTATCATCTGTAGCTGTATAGCCTGTTCCTGTAAAATCATATACATATCCATTCCATGTATTGGAGCCAAACACCGTAGGATCGCCCTGCTGTGCAGATGTAATGGTTACAGTGGCTGTATTCGTCACAGCAGTTCTGCCACAATTGGCATCAATTACTTTTCTGACATAACAGGTTGAAGTTGTAATGCCTGCCGGCACATCGTATGTTGCAGCAGTTGCTCCTGAAATATCTGTAAATGTACCTGTGCAGCCAACATCCTGTTGCCACTGATAAGAAACCGTAGAAGAGCATAAGCCGGAAGCTGGTGTTACATTTGTAAATATATATGGATCACTACCCGGACAAAGAATCTGATCTCCAGAAATGGTTCCTGCCGATAACGTTGGAGTAGTTACCGGAACAAATTGAACTCCACCGCTGGAACCTCCTCCTGTATCATACCATTTGAACTCGATTTGAGAACTTGCATCCAGATTTCCTGTCCAAACAGAATTGACAAATGTAGATGTATATCCTGGCTTAGTGTATATCTGTACGCCATTTAAATATAAAAAACAGGCATCGTCATTTAATACATTTAATGAATACGTACCTGGAGTAAATCCTTGTCTCTTGTAAGATACAGAATGGTTATCGTTTGGAACAGAACAGCCTTGATAAGTGGTTGCACCATTTGGTGAAGCAACCGAAGGAGAATAATTTGTATTCCATGTTGTCGTAGAATTGAAATCCTGACCAGTTGAAGTATAGAACCCTGTATAATTTGTCCAGGTTATGGAATTATAACAATATGCATTCCATGAACCTATTGGAAAAGTTGCTGGATTTCCAGGAGCAGTTATAGAGAATGATTGATAAACACATGTCAGTGGAAATAAAGAACCGTTGTATGGGACAATTTTCCAGTAGTATGATGTACCACAAACAAATTGGTATGTACCAGTATATGTATATGTAGGTGTTGTAACGGTGGTTCCGTTAACAATATCTGTACCTCCATTGGTTGTACCAATATATACCTTATAGCTGGTTACAGTACCTGTAGGTGCTGTCCATGTAAAAGGTGTTGTAGGACTTGCAAGTGAACCTCCATCTGCCGGCAACAAATTCGTTGGACAAGATGGGATTTGTGCAAAGGACTGAAGGCTAAAAAAAACTGGTATAAATACACTTAAAAGTGATTTTAAAGTTACCTGGTACATTTTTCTCATAAACTACTTATAAATAACTAATGTAAATATAACGTTATATACGCTGCATGGTTTGAATGCAGATTTGCTTAACAATAAAGAAGCGTTAGATATAGCTTCAAATTATTCTAAAATTGGGTATTTTTTCCTCAATCAATTCATATTATTGAAGATATTATTTACAATTGTTAATGAACACAGGTATAAAGCTGAATATTTCTGAAC
>FTDL01000031.1_pt1 | contig 9673 bp, 7 predicted proteins | sample 1639951 | NCBI WGS metagenome assembly FTDL01 (sample SAMEA3914869, study PRJEB12502) | metagenome | biome: forest; material: soil | place: USA | collected 2012-03-12 | depth 0.1 m
ATATTTAAGAGGTATTGCAAGAAAGCCCATGCCTGAAGATGTGGAGCGTATGTTCCAGTATTATAATAATCCCGGATTGAAAAATTTCGGAAATGAAGTAGTAACAAGCTGGGGCAGCATGGACAAGTTTAAGGCCGATCTTGCATCTACATTTCGCTTAATGAAATATTACATCAAAGATTTTAAAGAGCCCAAAGTATATACTATCTATTCGGGTCTTATGGAACCTGACATGTCATTTTCAGATTCTGCTATTGTTGTTTGTCTGGATTGGTATATGGGTGCTAAAGCATCGCACAGACCAAATGTATATGAGTATATGCTTAGTCGCTATGACAAACCGTATTTGCTCCCTATGATGACGTTGGGTATGTCGACAAAATTCAATAAAAATAATCCGGCAGATGAAACGCTTTTAGCAGAGATGATTTATTATGGGAAGGCACATTATTTTGTTGAACGTGTTATGCCTGACTTGCCTGATTCACTGAATATAGGATATACAGCTCAGAACCTGAAAGCCATAGATGCTAACCTGCCAGTAATCTGGGGGCATTTTATTGATCGGAAAGTATTATTTGAAACAAGCCGTAAAGTTGTTGAACAGTATACGGGTGAAGGCCCTTTTGTTAATGAAATCAGTAATGATTGCCCAGGCAGAATTGGCCGTTGGATTGGCTGGCAGATCGTGCGTAAATATATGAATGAACATCCGGAAGTTACGTTGCAGCAATTGATGGATGAAAAAGATGCTGCAAAAATTTTCAAACTTTCCGGTTATAAGCCGCCGATGAAGAGTGCTGCAAAATAAGACGGCTTAATTGTTCTGCAATAGCATGACGGTCATACTGTTTTTCTGCAAGTAAACGTGCATTAGCAGACATCTGCTGATAAAGAGATGTATTGAGTCTAAGCTCAATCAATAATTCGGTTGCTGCTGCAGGACTTAAGGCAGAAAATCCTGAACACGTTTGCTCCAGAATATTTTTTTGCCATCCGTCATAATTGATTACAACAGGCAAGCCGCTTGCCAGATAATCGTAGTATTTATTCGCACTGTTTGTATCTAAAATTTTAAATGGAGCAAATGAAACAATACCAACATCTGCAAGTTTGAAATAATCAATAACAGCATCTTTCTGCATGCTTTCAATAAAAATAATATTACTGACATTTTTCTCAAGAACATGTTTTTTGATCGCAGTCAAACGATTGCCGCTTCCAATAAAATAAAATTTAATTTTTTTATCACCGCTTAGTTGAATCTGATAAGCTGCCTCAACAAAGAATTCCAGCCCGTTTGCTACGCCAATGGTCCCTGCATATAGCACAATAAACTTTTCGTCAGGAATATTGTATCGATGCCGTAATAAAGACTTATCTGGGGCAGGCGAAAATTGCTGTATATTTGTTCCGTTGTACAGCACGGAATATTTGTCAGTAGGAATATTTTTTTGCTTCATATACTCCCGCATACCTTCCGATAATAAAACAATGTGTGAGCTGCTTGAATAAATTCTGCTCTCTATTTTATAAAGTATCCGGATCAGAAATTTATTTTTAATAATACCCATTTGTATGGGTACATCCGGCCATAGGTCACCGACTTCAAACAGAAATGGTTTTTGAAAAATTTTCCGATACCAGATTCCTAATACACCTACACTAATTGGAGTACTGATTGCGTAAATAATATCAATCGTTTTTTTGTACCGGAATATTAAAATACTTGCACTGATAAAAAATAATAAAAACGAACAGATACGCTTTAAATAAGACATATGATGATTGTATGGCACGCGTATACAATCTATTTTAATACCGTCAATATATTGAGATGAGAATAATGCGGAGGGTTGTACAGAAAAATTTCCGGAGCCTGTAAGAACAGTTATGTTGTGGCCGCTTGCAACAAGATTCTTTGCAATTTCGTAAGACCTGTTGTTTCCATAATTTCCCGGGGGACAAAAATGCTGATGTATAATTAATACATTACGCCGATCAGAATTCTTTATCATACCACTTCATTAACAGAAATAATCTCCATCGATCATTAAAGTTTACCATGTTCTCTGTATGCAGATTTTTTCGAATAGCTGCCTTTTGCATCGGGCTAATCCACTCGTACAAAGCGTGAGAACTGTTTGTGATAATTGCCTGCATTTCTGAAAAAAACGAATCATCAACTCTGATCAGATGCGACTGCCTTGAAGGTGTTTTTTCAAATTCTATTGCACGATCAATATCAGTATATGTGATTAATTTTTTCAGAATCCAATCGTGCCCGTGTTTAAACAAAAGTTTCGGATCAAGGGCATCCATAAATTTTTTCACTTCAACATCTAAAAAAGGCAAACGTGCTTCAATGGAATTCCGCATCATTGTTTTGTCGATAACAGGAAGAATGCTTGAAGCTAAAATTTTTGTTTGATCATAACGGAAGGCCGCCTTTAAATAGTAAGACATTTCTTCATGTTTTTCAGAAAATAATTCTTCCGTAGGAGCTTCTGCATTTTTTTCAAGGAAAATCTCGGAAGAACAAAAATTCAGATAAGTCTGTATAGGGTCTTTATCAATCAGATCAATATATTTATTCCAGCTTTTGAATATTTTTTTTATTGATTTGTTTCCTTGTGAAGGCAGTAGCTGATGTGTGGTTTTAAATAAGTTTATTTTTAAATTATTATGAAGCAGTCTTTTCAGGTAATTATAATAAGCAGCATGGCGCGCATAGTTTCCGAACAATTCATTTGATCCGTTCCCTAACAAAGCAACGTGTACGTATTGTTGCATCTGATCAGAAAGATGCTGTGAATGAAAATAACCATACTCACCGATTGGTTGATCAACTGTTAAAAGAAAAGCTTCAAATGTTTCTTTAGATAATATTTCCGGAGTAACCTGTATGTGATTCAGTGCATATTTACTTGTTAATGCCTCAATCTGATCATTCTTTTCTTTAATAGTAGATGTAAAAGAAAATACCGGTATTTTCTTTTTCCCCAAACGTGTAATTTTTTCTAGTAACAAAGCCGAGCTGATGCTATTGTCTAAATATAAGCCAATAGGTAAATCTGCTACTAAATATTTTGAAATAGATTTATCAATAAGCTCATTCAGTTTACTTACCAGTGTATCAGAATTAAGATCAGAATATTCGATAGAAGGTGTTGTACTGAATTTTTTTACTTTAAAATCATGCTGATCAAACTGAAGATAAGAACCTTCATTTAATTCATAAATGTTTTTATAAAATGTAAACGGGCGCTGCACAAAACCTACTTGTAAATAGTGTTGTACCTGAGATGCATTAAATTGTTTTGCAACAAGGCCTGATGCTAATATCCCTTTGATTTCAGAAGAAGCTATAAAAAAATTATCGTCGTTGTAATAATACATCGGCTTAATGCCATAAATATCTTTGCTTAAAATAGTACGGTGCTCCTGTCTGTCAAAAAATACAAATGCAAACATGCCATTCAGCTCGCGTAGCCCATTAATGCCATATTCAATAAGCCAGTAAAGTAAAATCTCTGTATCTGAATGTGTATTAAATGTATATTTAGAAATTAGCTTTTCCGCCAGTTCTTTATAGTTGTAAATGGAACCGTTGAATAAAATAAAATAACGTTTATCTTCACTGAAAAACGGCTGATTAGCAGCGTTATCAATGTCAATAATTTTTAATTGATTGATACCAACAAAAATTTGTTGTTGTTTAAATTGAAAAGATTGAAAGTCGCTGTAATCAGGGCCTCTATAAAAGGTCGCACCATTCATCGCTTGAATCGGCACTGAAGTCAACGTACTTTTTTTATCAATTATAATGTTTATGCCACACAAAGCTGCAGAGGATGAATATTTAATTGAAGTTACAATTATTTATTCCATTTTTCAGGGATTCTTATTTTTGCATTCATTTTATTAATTGAATTGTACAAATTCATGAAAACCCAAGACTTTTTTTAGCGAAATAATTTCATTTAGTACGTGCGCAGATTGGTACCAAAATTAAACTTTAAAGATTGTGTGGATGCGTGCAAAAGTAGATTTTATTCAATGATCTCATCAGAGGTTGAATCTAAAAAATCATATTCCAGTGTTTAAATAAAAGGTTATTTTTTTGTTTTCACTGGCTTGACATTTTTTGCATACCACATACAAATATCTGTGACCGGACATTCATCGCATTTGGGGGCACGTGCCAGACAGATATAACGCCCGTGCAGAATCAGCCAGTGATGCGCTTTATGTACCATCTCTGTCGGAATATATTTCATCAAACCTTTTTCTACGGCTAAAGGGGTAGTTGCAGTCTGCGGCACTAAGCCAATTCTGCGTGATACACGATAAACATGTGTATCTACAGCCATTGTGGGCTGGTGCCAGATAACACTTGCAATAACGTTGGCTGTTTTTCTTCCCACACCCGGAAGCTTTATCAAATCTTCAACAGTATCAGGCACTTCACCATTAAAATCTTTCATCAGCATCTGTGCCATGCCGACAAGATGTTTTGCTTTATTGTTCGGATAAGAAATACTGCGGATATAACCGAATACTTCATCTGAAGTAGCTTTTGAAAGCGATTCAGGATCAGGAAAGCGTTTGAAAAGTGCCGGCGTGGTTAGATTCACACGTTTGTCCGTGCATTGTGCACTCAGGCTCACCGCAACCAGAAGCTCGTATGGGTTTGAATATACGAGCTCGGTTTCTGGTTCGGGTGAATGGGTTGAGAAATAATCTAAGAATTTTTCAAATCGTTCTTTGCGTTGCATAACTTTCGTTTACTGTTGCAAAGAAAGCGATTTTGAATAATTTAAAATACGATCGATGACATTCTCTGAAGGTTCGAGGGCAGATTTTTTAATTAAGACTTTCGTTTTCATAAGACTTCTATACAGTTTTTGAAACGAAGAATCAATAAGTAAAAGCTCTTCCATCTGAGAACGCTCTTCAGTACTTACTTCATCATAAACAAATCGGATAACATCATCTTGGGTAAACGTTTTTATCATACTCAGGCAGTTTAGGTTGCTTCGTCAGCTCCTTGCGGAGGTTGATTAAAGCGTAACGCATTCTCCCCAGCGCAGTATTAATACTCACACCGGTAGAATCCGCAATTTCCTGGAAACTCATGTCAGAGAAATGTCTCATTAAAACTACTTCACGCTGACTTTCCGGCAATTTCTGGATCAAAGAACGGATTAACGCTTCATTCTCGCCTTTTATCTGAACAGACTCCGTTGAGTCTTCAGCAAAGTTAAGCGAGTTGAATATATTCATTCCTTCATCCATAACGATGGTTGGATACCTTTTATTACGTCGGAAATAATCTATTGCAAGATTATGTGCAATACGTACAACCCAGGGTAGAAATTTACCCTCATCGTTGTATTGACCACCCTTCATTTTGTGGATGACCTTAATAAAAACATCCTGTAAAAGATCTTCTGCCAGATAGCGGTCTTTTACAATTAAATAAATAGTAGAATAAACTTTTGATTTGTGCCTTTTTATGAGTTCTGCAAAAGCCTCTTCGTTACCCTGGATATATTGCGAAACCAATGTGGAATCACTAATAGCTGCCATTTTCATATCCGTATGTGTTTTGGTTAACGTAGAGGTCTATCTCATAGAGTATTGTTTAGTGGGTTAAACGTTTGGCACTTTTTTTATGTTAGGCAATTAAATATATAGGCAATTATTCATATTTGCAACTATATATCCGGTTACAAACGAAAAAGTAAGCGTAAGGTTATAAAAAATTAACATTTGAAATGAAAATGAATATTCAAACCTTTATTATGCTGGCACTTGCAGGAATTGCTGTAGCATTTCAGGCAGGTGTAAATGGTGCTCTTGGAAAACAAATCGGAACGATCGAAGCGGCATTCACTTCATTTATGATCGGTACAATTGCACTTTTAATTGCTATGGTGGTGATGCAAAAAGGAGATATCATGCTTATTAAACAAGTGCCGCTATGGCAATTAACCGGCGGTTTACTAGGTGCCTGTTATGTACTTACAAGCGTTTTGCTGGTGCCGAAAATTGGCATCGGAAGTGTATTAATGGTACTGATTATAGCGCAACTCTCAACCAGTGCTGTGATTGATCACTTTGGCATTTTCACCGGAATTCCGATACACATCAGCTGGAGAAAAATAAGTGCTATGGTGCTTATGTTTACAGCACTATGGCTGTTTTATAAGAAGTAGTTTTCAGTTGCGAGGTATTAGCTTTCAGACTAAATGCAAAAGTGTGTTTTGAGTCTTTATATTCAAAGCTTTTAAGTCCAGTGATCAGCATGTATCAACTCTGCCTAGAAACTAATAACTAGAGACTAACATACTTTTTAAATTGAATAAAAAAGGTGAACTTTAAAAAGAAGATATAACTCTTTGTTCTATCCTGAATAAAGGAATTTATAATAATTGTCTATGAAAGGTACGGCTGTGGGGGCAAAAAAATACGCGCTCGATTTAGAATCATTGGATCCCAAAAATTTTATTATCATAAAAGGAGCGCGTGTTCACAATCTTAAAAACATTGACGTAGCTATTCCGCGAAATAAATTAGTTGTTATTACAGGCTTGTCTGGTTCAGGAAAATCTTCGCTGGCGTTTGATACGCTTTTTGCCGAAGGGCAACGTATGTATGTTGAGAGCTTGAGCTCCTATGCACGTCAGTTCTTAGGGCGGATGGAAAAACCAGAAGTTGATTACATCAAAGGCGTTTCACCGGCAATTGCTATTGAGCAGAAAGTAAATTCCCGCAATCCGCGTTCAACTGTTGGTACCACAACAGAAATATACGATTATCTGAAATTATTATTCTCGCGTGTCGGGCACACTATATCACCTGTAAGTGGCACAGAAGTAAAAAAGAACACTGTTACAGATGTGGTTGATTGGGTGTTTAACCATGCAGAAGGAACACGCTTTATGGTGTTGGCTCCTTTCAAAACCAAACACGACCGCAAACCATTTGAAGAGCTTCAGGTATTGCTACAGAAAGGCTTTACACGACTGTATCTGAACGGAGAGGTTGTTGCCATGGAAGAGCTTATTGAGAAAGGAACGAAAGCCATTCCTGCAAAAGCTGAAGCATGGATCTTAATTGACAGAAATGCAGTAAACAAAACAGAAGATGATGCAGCATTCCGTGTTTCAGATTCTGTGCAAACTGCTTTTTACGAAGGCGAAGGTGATTGCAGAATTGTAATTCCAAATGGGGAAACAAAAGATTTTTGTGATCGTTTCGAGGCAGACGGAATTATTTTTGAAGAACCTTCCGCCAATTTCTTCAGCTTTAATAATCCGTTTGGTGCCTGTAAAACATGTGAAGGTTTCGGACATGTATTAGGTATTGACGAAGACCTGGTAATACCAGACAAATCGCTGTCTGTTTTTGAAGGAGCGATTGCATGCTGGAGAGGCGACAAGATGAGCGATTGGTTAAAACCATTAATAAAAAACGGAATTAAATTTGACTTCCCGATTCATCGTGCGATACAGGATTTATCTCCTGAAGAAAGACAATTACTTTGGGACGGCAACAAATATTTTGAAGGTCTTAATGCATTCTTTGCGTATCTGGAAACACAAACATATAAAATTCAGTATCGCGTAATGTTGTCGCGCTTCAGAGGAAGAACCGTTTGTCCGGATTGCCGCGGAACGCGCCTGCGCAAAGACGCTTCGTATGTTAAAGTTGCAAAAAAATCTATTACTGATATTGTATTGATGCCGGTAGACGAAGCGCTGGAATTTTTCTCTTCTTTGAAATTACAGAAGCATGAAGAAAAAATCGCAGAACGTTTATTAAAAGAAATTACAAACAGACTTTCGTACTTAGACAAAGTAGGTTTAGGGTATTTAACACTGAACCGCTTAACAGCATCGCTTTCGGGTGGAGAATTTCAGCGCATTAAACTAGCCACATCATTAGGTAGCGCGCTCGTAGGTTCTATGTATGTATTGGATGAACCAAGCATTGGTTTACATCCGCGTGATACCGGAAAACTTATTGAAGTGCTGAAAATGCTGCGCGATATGGGCAATACTGTTATTGTTGTTGAACACGAAGAAGAAGTGATGCGTGCAGCAGATCAGATCATTGATATTGGTCCGGATGCAGGTATCCATGGCGGACAACTTATGTTCCAGGGCGTGATTGACGATATGATCTCACACAGCGGATCATATACGACAGATTATTTAACAGGCCGCTCTGAGATTGAAGTGCCGAAGCAGCGCAGAAAATGGAATGCATCGATTGAAATAAAAGGTGCCAGAGAAAACAATCTGAAAAATATTGATGTGAAATTTCCGCTACATACATTCACGGTTGTTACTGGCGTGAGTGGCTCGGGGAAATCTACACTGGTTAAAAAAATATTATTCCCTTCTTTGCAAAAACTGTTTGGGTTTTCAGGCGAATTTACCGGTAAGTTTGACCGTATGGATGGCGACATCCGCGAGATTACGCAGATAGAATTTGTAGATCAGAATCCAATCGGAAAATCGTCGCGTTCAAATCCGGTAACGTATGTAAAAGCATATGACCTGATACGAAACTTATATGCTGAGCAAGGTTTGGCCAAGTCACGTGCATACAAGCCCGGGCATTTCTCTTTCAATGTAGAAGGCGGCAGATGCGAAATGTGTCAGGGTGAAGGTATTGTAACGGTTGAAATGCAATTTATGGCCGACGTACATTTAACATGTGAGGCATGTAACGGTAAACGTTTCAAGCAGGAAATTCTGGAAGTAAAATACAACGAAAAAAGTATTTCAGAAGTGTTGGATATGACTATTGAAGAAAGTTTATCTTTCTTCAAAGACAAACCAAAACTGATTGAAAAACTACAGCCTTTGTCTGACGTAGGTTTGGGATATGTACGCCTCGGACAATCATCCAGTTCGTTATCAGGTGGTGAAGCACAGCGTGTGAAACTTGCATCGTTCCTTGGAAAATCTCCGGAAGAAAACAATGAACACATTTTATTCCTGTTTGATGAACCTACAACAGGTTTGCATTTTCACGATATCCGTAAATTGTTAGATTCTATACAGGCGCTGGTAAATAAAGGCAATTCCGTTATTGTGATTGAGCATAACATGGAGATGATTAAATGCGCAGACTGGATTATTGATATTGGTCCGGAAGGCGGAAACGGCGGCGGAGAAGTTATTTTTGAAGGCACACCGGAACAGATGTTGAAGTGTACAAAAGGCTATACTGCAAAGTATCTGAAAGAGAAGTTGAAGTAAGAGAGTTCACAAACATCGTGGAGATTTAAACCTCTACGACGTTTGTGAAACTGCTGCTATTGCTTAACAATTTTTTGACTATATACTTGATTTTCATTTTCAAGCGAAAGGAAATAAATACCAGAGGTAAGTATTGGTAGATTTGAAAGCTCTATTTGTTGATTGGAAGAAGAAATAATGATTTCCGAAGTATAAACTTCTACACCAAGCACAGATGTAATTCGGATATGACAATCGCCTAGACTTAAATCAGTTGCATTAAGTAATATTGTATTATTAAAGGGATTTGGTGCAATCACTAAGTTTCCACTAGATGCATGCGAAGATTTTGTATTTAAAATTGTTTCTAAACCATTACAATCATCATCAGCATTTAACTTTTTGATATACTTAAT
>FTDL01000154.1_pt1 | contig 9428 bp, 7 predicted proteins | sample 1639951 | NCBI WGS metagenome assembly FTDL01 (sample SAMEA3914869, study PRJEB12502) | metagenome | biome: forest; material: soil | place: USA | collected 2012-03-12 | depth 0.1 m
CTCTTATACAATGCAAATATAGCATTAATCCATTTTTTAAACAAATAGCAGTGGAAAAATTTATTTCTTTCGCACAACCAGCTTGTGAATTTTATCCCAAACAACCAGATAAAAGTCACTTTCCAGTATCCTGGAGTCATTTTTTGCCTGTCTGAGGAAGAATAGCCCTACACAAAAGAGTATTGCATTACCAAACCACATAGCAAAATCTGCAGGATAGACTCCTTCTTTTGTCCATTTTTCTCCTGTAATACTGAATACATAGTAAAAGATAAAAAAGATGATACAAATTAATACGGGTACTCCTAACCCTCCTTTTTTAATAATAGCTCCTAAAGGCGCGCCAATTAAAAATAAAACAAAACATGCTACAGCTTGTGTATATTTCTGATATTTGGTTACTTCAAATTCATGAATTTCTTTTTCCATGTTTTTGTCACGCTCTACATTAGCCGCAATGTATGTTTTTACAGAACGGGCCTGATTAGCAGCACGCTGGGCAACCACTTTGGCCGGAGATTCTTTTAATAAACTATCAAGTGTTACCTGTCCGATAATAGTATCATTTACCGTTTTTTCTTTTGTTGAATCGTTTATATTAACATTTGTGTAATAATAAAAAGGCTGCAACATTCCTCCTACATTTGCATTAACCGCTTTATAATTTTTCTGAACAGAATCAATATGGTGATCGAGTTCATATGTAGTTTTCATTTGCCGGCTTCCAGTAAATAATTCTTCCTTGGTTCTGCTCAGATCAAAAGAAGAAAGATTAAATATAATCTGTGTTTTATCAAATGCATTCCGTACAAATTCCTGAGGATTCAGAAAACTCACCCCACCTTCACCTTTATATTCACTGTAACTGTTGCCATGAAATAATTCAAGTGCCAAATATTGTTTATTATTAAACAGATACATAGAACCTGAATCTGCAATAATTACATCGGTATTTCCTCTGCCTTGTGTATGATCATATATGATAACACCTTTAATAGAAGAATCATTATCAAATTTTTGTACAATTTTAATGCTATAACCTGGAATACCATTATAAAATACACCAGGCTTAAGATCTAAAGAGGGCTTTTTTTGCCGCAGATCATATAACAAGCTAAACGCTTTCAGATTGGCTTTAGGTACAACATAATTATTGAAATAGAACAAACCGACAGTACAACCCATGACCCAGATTGCAATGGGTACCATAACACGTATCAGTGAAATACCGGAAGATTTGATAGCGGTCAATTCATTAAACTGTCCGAGATTACCAAATGTCATTAGAGAAGAGAGCAATATGGCAAGAGGAAGTGCGACTGGTAATATATTCATACTGAAGTACATCATCAGCTCTGCATAGTCAATATAGCTTAAACCTTTACCAACCAGTTCGTCAATATATTTTAAGATGGTTTGCATTAAAAAAATAAAGGTCACAACTACTACTGTCAATAAAAATGGACCAAAGAATGCTTTTAATACAAGTACATCTAAGCGCTTAATTATTTTCATCAGTTATTCTTTAAAAGAAGCAGCACTATTTTTTAATGTGTCTGAAGGATATATATGAACACCTGCTCCTGTGGTATGTACAGCCAGCATATACATAGCCTTCGCAACATCTGTGGCTTGTATTCCCTGGTATTTTTGTAAAGAACCTTTCATGAGCGGATTCATGATCTTTACAAAAGCAGTGCCAATACCTTCACCCAAACGTTTTTCTTTTCTTTTTCCTACTAGTAAAGACGGACGGACAATACTCACTCTCGGCAATTCAGGTATAGCCGATAAGGCTTTCTCAACGTTACCTTTTACCTGGTTATAAAAAAAGAATGATTTTTCATCTGCTCCCATCGCAGTGATAATCAAAAAATGTTGTGCCTGTGATTTGACAGCTTTACGGGCTAATGCCAGCGGAAACTCTAAATCAACTCTTGTAAATTGCTCTTTGCTGCCAGCCTTCTTTATCGTAGTGCCTAAACAGCAAAATACATCTGATATTGCAGGAATGATGAGATCATTCAGGTTAGAAAAATCTGTCTGAATGGTTATAAGCTTAGGATGAGACTGTATGGATTTGGAACGCTGCAATGAAATCACTTTAGTATAGTGATCACTTTTCAAAAGTAAATCAAGCAGACTGCTTCCTACTAAACCTGTAGCTCCGGCTATGAGTGCAATGTTCGACATCAGAATTATTTTTCGAGTATTATTTTTACGACTTCCAGATGATCCGGATAATAGACTTTAAAAATATACAATTTTTCGCGAATTATTTTATCTGAAGCTTCGGCAAAACTTATTGCAGTAAAATAATATGTTCCGGTTATATCATAAACATCTATTTGTAAGTAACCGGAATGCAGTATTGTATTTTGAAACGCTGGTATATCAACATACGTTACGTGAGGTTTGAGTGCCAGGACGGTATAATTACATGTTATGTCAGGCAATGTAACACGTGTGGTATTGCTTCTGATCCATTTTGCCTCATCGGTAATCTGTGTAAGAAACAGCGCTTTATCCAATGCAACACCAGTACAATCCAGTTTACTGTTTACCATCTTTGATTGCTTAAGCGCTGTTACACCATCTGTTAAACCAGGCGGCAAAGAACTTGTGTTGTTGTCAATTGAACCAGTCTGCCAACCGGGCTGATCATTTACACTGAGCGCATATATAAAAGTGGGCGTAAGAAACGATCCCTGAAAAAATATCAGCTGATCACCATCTACACTCAGTCCAAAAAAACCGCTTACCCCGTGTTTTACAAAACCAGCATCGTCCGGATATGTAATCACGGATCCCGCTTTTTGTCCGCCAACTGGTACCGTATAGGTCAGATAACCTTCCCCTTCTCTGAATGCGGCACTTGCGTTATCGTATCCGCAATCGGTTATATAAATAACCGTTCCTGGATCAAGGTCATTGAGCAGTATAAATGAAAACTGATCCGGATCTTTAAAATTGTAACCGATTACGGCAAGATCACCCGGTTGTAGTATTGTCTGAGCACATACATCATTCCACATAAACACCAAAGCGCTTATGTACACACAAAATAATTGTTTCATAGTAAAATACAGAAAAGCTGAGAACTTTCTGTTTATAAATAGCTGGTTAACGTAAAAGTGTTGTTATCAAAAAAAGTAACGTGCAAAAGTATTCTTTTACTAATTAAATGCAGTTAACATCTGTTATAAAATGTACAGATGTTATTAAGTTCTGTATTAAGCAATATGCATAAGATGTTACTATCATTCAAGCTATGATTTATATTCTTACACATGCTTTTTTAGCAGCAGACAGGTAACTGTTGAGTAGGGAATAAATAGGATTTTCCCAAGTGTAACTACGGGTGAACTACGGGTGAACTATGGATAAAATACAGATGAACTACGGCTGAACCTTTTTTGAAAATCAAAAATACCGCGCCGGAGAAAAAATGTGAGAATTGCTTATAAGACTTGTTTTATTGTTTAATAGTTCCTGAAAGAACGTATATATTTTCTGCGCCGCCCTTTGCCGTTATTGGTGTTTCTGCAAACAATCATATATATAATTCTTAACTCAATCTACCTTGGCGTTTGTGTTACAAACCAAGGCGAGAAGTATGATCCCATCGGAGTCAAATGTCTGTAGAAAAATATACGATCTTTATTCATACGCACAATACCGAAGGCATTTCATGTATTAGAATAACAATACCTCCGGTATTGTACATATGTTTTTTTGATTCAATCTTGCTATAGATATTTGACCCTGATGGGGGTCATAACGCAATCTACCTCAGCCGTTGTTGGAATTTCCGCAAGTACGGTTTAAGTAACAAAAACGGTTCTGTTTCTACGCAGCCTCTTCTTTCTTTTTCCGAAGCATCTCGCGCATCTTACCCCGTGTAGGTGAAACCAGTTCCTGGAAGCCTTCTTTCATAAAGCCTATCCCATAACCAAAAAGCTGCGTGTATGCAGCAGCAACGCTTAGTGCACCAATTGTTAAACTGTTGTTTTTTACAGAGGCATCAATAAAAATGGCTGCTGTATAACAGATTAAAAAGAAGACACAAAAGCTGCCAAGAGGCAGGCACAGTATTAATGTCAGTAAAGTGAATACGCAATACAATACAAAACCCGCCGGAAAAAAATGTGTAAGCTTTAATTCCTTTGGAAAAAACCGGAATATATTAATCCGTGCCGTGCCAAAGAAATGAATCTGTTTAAAGAATTGTCTAAAACTTGTACGGCGCTTGTGGTATACATATGCATCTTCAATCAAGCCCACTTTAAAGCCATATTCCATAATACGGATGCTAAATTCAATATCTTCTCCTTTACGTGTAATGATATATCCTTTGGTCCGCAGCCAGACTTCTTTCGAAATGCCCATGTTAAAGCTTCTGGGATGAAATACTCCAACAGCCTTTTTATTTCCTCTGATTCCGCCGGTAGTAAAAAGCGAAGTCATGGAATAACTGATTGCTTTTTGTACGGGTGTAAAGGAAGTATCTGCCCGATCCGGCCCACCAAAAGCATCCAGATAATCCGTATTCAAACGGGATTCTACTGTCTGTAAATAATGTGAAGGGATCAGACAATCACTATCGAAGACAATAAAATAATCACCGGCAGCCCGCTCATATGCGTAGTTACGCGACAATCCCTGGCCGGTATTTTCCTTATAAAAATAGTTGACTGTTAACCGATCCTGAAAGGATTTTACAATGTGTTCTGCCGAATCCTTAGAACCATCTTCAACAACAATAACTTCAAAGTGTTTGTATGTTTGTTTGGTCAGACTTTCAAGCAATTCTTTTATTTCTTCCGGCCTGTTATAGACTGGTATAATGATTGAATAAAATCTCATGCACCAATTTCTTCAGAAACGAGATAATCATTCTTTTTATCTGAATGCTGAATCATCATTTCACCAATAAAGCCAGCAAGAAATAACTGTACGCCAATAACGATAGCAACTAAAGCCAGATAAAACCAGGTATTGTTTACTACATCTCTGTGAAAGCCTGATTTGGCCACATAAATATGATACAGTTTATCTGCAATCAGATACACTGTACTGCCCAGTCCCACAAGAAAAGAAAGTACGCCCATCGTTCCGAAAAAATGCATGGGTCTTTTTTTATATTTGCTTACAAACGAAATCGAAAGTAAATCCAGCGGACCGTAGATAAAACGTTCCAGGCCAAACTTGGTAACACCATATTTACGTGCACGATGTTCAACTACTTTTTCACCTATTTTACTGAAGCCGTTCCATTTTGCAATTACCGGAATATAGCGATGCATCTCACCATATACTTCTATCGACTTAACAACTCTGTTGTGATAGGCTTTTAAACCGCAATTAAAATCATTCAGCTTAATACCAGACATGGCACGGGCTGCAGCATTATATAATTTAGTAGGTATTGTCTTGCTCAGCGGGTCGTAGCGTTTCTTTTTCCACCCGGATACCAGATGATATTTATCAACTGTAATCATTTTATACAGTTCCGGAATTTCATCCGGACTATCCTGTAAATCGGCATCCATGGTAATCACTACTTCTCCTTTTGCAGCTTTAAAACCTACGTTTAAACCAGCTGATTTACCATAATTACGGTTGAAGCGTATTGCATGGATATTAGAATTCTGCAAGGCAAGCTTCTGAATAACTTCCCAGGAATTATCTGTACTGCCATCATCAACAAATATAAGTTCATACCTGTAATTGTTTTTGAGCATCACTTCTCTCAGCCACAATTCTAGCTCTGGCAGCGATTCTTCTTCGTTATAAAGAGGAATGACAACAGATATATCTTTCGGGTAATTACTCATTATTGTACACGTGTAAGTTGTTTGTTATTGATTACAGCTACCGCTCTGCCTTTCATTTTTTTACCGATGAAAGGAGTATTAACCGATTTAGAACGCAAATCTGATTCCTTTAGTATCCATTCCTGTTCTGTGTCAAAAACAGTAAGATTGGCCTTTGCTCCTTCTTTTATCTGAGGAACAGCTATGCCTAAAACAGTTCTTGGAGCAACCGTAATCTTATCAATCAGCTTTACCAGATCTGTTTTTTGGTTGTGCGTGTTTATCAATCCAAACATTGTTTCCAAACCTATGATACCAAAATCTGCCTGGTCGAATTCTACTTGTTTGCTTTCTGTATCCTGCGGAATATGATCGGAAACGATTACATCAATGGTACCGTCTGTAAGGTATTTCCAGAATACATCGATATCTCTTTTTGAGCGTAATGGCGGATTTACCTTTAAGTTTGTATCAAACGATGTCAATAATGTATCATCTAATACCAGTTGATACGATGCAATGTCACAGGTTACTTTCAATCCCTTCTTTTTGGCTTCTTTAATCAGCTCTAAAGATTTTGGACTCGAAATATGTGCAAAGTGGATTTTACCACCGGTATATTCTACTATAGAAAGATCACGTTCAACAATAATCTGCTCAGACAATTTAGGAATACCTTTCAAACCCAGCATAGTACTGGTTTTTCCCTCATTCATTTGTCCGCCGTGGCTTAAATATTTATCTTCTGCATGTACGATCAATTGTGCATGAATCGGTTGCATGTATAACAGCGCACGTAATAATAAGTCTGAATGCCAGATAGGCTTTACGCCATCTGAAAATGCAACGGCACCGGATGCATTCATATCTAAAATTTCTGTAAGCTCCTCGCCTTTGTTGTTGATTGTTAAAGCAGCAACCGGGTATACATCAACTAATTTTTCCCTCGTTTTACTTTTAATATATTCCACCGATTCTTTTGTTTGCATTGGTGGATGTGTGTTAGGCAATACGGCAATAGCTGTAAACCCACCCTGCATAGCTGCGTTGCAGGCTGAGTTCAAATCCTCTTTGTATTCATGCCCCGGATCGCCTGTTGTGACACGCATATCCATCCAGCCTAAAGAAACTTTCAATCCTTTACCTTCAATAACTATATCGGCTGATAATTCTTTTTCACTTATCTTTTTAATGATTCCGTCTTCAATTAAAATGGAACGTATCGTTCCATTCAAGTCAGATGTTGAATCAACTATTTCAGCAGAACGAATAACGATGCTACTCATATATTTTTATTTCAGAAATCTCAACAATAAAACCTCGGCCAGCAGAAAAATCAATGCTAAAATAATGCAATATTTCCATAGTGGCTTTCCATCGCGTAAGCTTTTTAGCTCGTCTGCAAAATCTATCTGATTTACAGACTCTAAGATATGTACATTTTTTTTACCTTCAGCCCAGCTTGATAATTCTTCTTTACTGAGCGGAGTACAATCTGATTCATCTTTTCCATAATTCACCGCAAGCGTTGTAATAATGCTGTCGCGTTGTTTTACAGTATAAAAACCGGAAGTTTTAATTTCATCCGGCAGATCCAGAATAATCTCTCCTTCTCTTACATTCTGTATCGGAAGCCAGTTGAGTGAATCTTTCGTTATCTGCACAGGAGAAATGTCAGAAGAAGCATTTTTAACTACAATACTTTGGTTTGTTGTTCTGTAATAAAGCTGACTGTTGCTGGGTAAAGCATCAAAAGCAATTGTATACATAACCGGAACAAAAAGTGAATGGCGCTGAAAAGATGAAAGTTTATCACTCAAACAACCGCTGAATACAAACATATTTCCTTTTCTGGAAGCAATCTGTGTAAGGAAAGGTGAACCTTGCTGGTAACGAAGTAACACCGTACCCGGAGAAGCTGTTTCAAATAAAGGAATGCTGAAGGGCATTTCTGTGAGGTGTTTATTTTTATCAATAAACACATCTTTAAAAAATGGCTGATCCGTATCCGGGAACCGCAGATACCATGCTTGCTTGCCAGTAGAATCTTTTAAGGTTGTAGGCTTAACTGCAATATCCAATTCTTTTAAAAATTGCTGCCAGGAAGTCCAATCTTCGTTCTGTGGAGGAAATAATGCAATGCTGCCTCCTTTTGCCAAGACCTGTTTTAGATTCTGAATAATTGTTTTATTAGCACTTGAATATTCTTCCAGAACAATTAAATCAGACTGGTTAAGTTTTGAGTAATCAATCGTTGCATAAGAAAAAGAATTCAGGACAAACAATTTTTCATTGCTGTATAGCTTTGATATGTAATCGCCACCGGATTGGTGTAAAGATGTTATATGAATTTCCGCTGCACTGTTTAATGTAAAATAAAAGGCATTGTCAAATGTAACGGGCGAATCATCAAAACGAATTACACCTTTGTATGCAGAGTTTTTATCGAGCGTAAAGTCAAAAAAAGCATGTAGTTCCTGTCCGCCGATCACTTCAATGCCTGCTGTACTTATTTGTATATCATTTATAAATAATTTACATATGGTTTCGCGCTTGCCTTTACCATACCCTTTCACACGCATGTGTAATTTATTCGGTTTTCCTGCTTGCACAAAAGGTGTTTCAAGCCAAACGGAATCTATAGCAACATTTAATACGTCAGAGCTTTGAACAGGAATATAATGCCAGTTGATTTGAGAATCAGGTTTAGACTCAATCAAATTTTTCCAATAGCTTTTCTGAAAATCAGAAAATATAAATACATCCTGCATATTGTGCGCATGCTTTGATGCAGAAGATTGTATACGTCTGCTTACCTCAAGAGCGCTGCGCGACTTGCCGTTATAATCGAGTTCTGTCAGCTGCTCCATATATCCATCGCGTGTATGATATTGCCAGTCGTTACCTGAGAATTCATTGGCAAATAAACGGTATGTAGCAGATGCGCTGTATGCATTAGGAATTTGTTGTGCCAGACCAGACGCTTGTTCTAAAAGCGATTGCTGATCAGACTCATTCTGCATGCTATATGAATTATCTATATATACCTGTGCACTCGAACTGCTTGCTGCATGTCTGGTAGAAGTAGCATTTATGATAGGCTGGGCAAAAGCCAGTACAAGAAATGATAAAAACAGTATTCTGGATAATAAAATAAGCCAGTGTTTTAGTCTTCTGGCTGATGATTGTTGCTGAATAATCTCTCTTAAAAAAGCGACATTCGTAAAAATCATTTTCTTAGGTCTTTGCAAATCAAATAAATGCAAAGCTACAGGTATTGCAATCGATAAAAGGCCAAATAAAAAGAATGGATTGAGAAAGGTCATAACAGACAAATCTATAAAAATTATCAGAGTTTGTCTATTTCAAAGAATCAAATAGTAAAAATATTGAATTTTTCAGGTTAAATACGTAGTTTCAAGTCTTAATTAACAATTAAACATAACATGTTTTATGAATAAATACATGAAGTACTCAATCGTTGCTCTTTCGGCTGCATCACTATTTATTGGTGTTTCCGCTTTTACTGGAGCTAAAAATGAGAAAGAAGAAACTACAGGCCAGTATGTTGTTATTGATGTATATGAATTGCCTGCTTACGAAGATAAAGGA
>FTDL01000071.1_pt1 | contig 9325 bp, 7 predicted proteins | sample 1639951 | NCBI WGS metagenome assembly FTDL01 (sample SAMEA3914869, study PRJEB12502) | metagenome | biome: forest; material: soil | place: USA | collected 2012-03-12 | depth 0.1 m
GATGCAAAGCGTTGTGCCTGCCAGTCTGCTTTCGCCTTTTCTATTAATGTTTTATCACTTGATACAAAATTCCAATAAATGAAATGTTCTTCTGGTAATGCTTCACCACCAAAAATATAAACGGTTGAATTTTCTGCCATTTCAAACTCACATAGCTTACTATCTTTCGCAATAAGTATGTGTTTTGGTTCGAATGTATTTCCTTCACTGATTATTCTTCCTTCTAGAATATACAAAGCACTCTCACCAAACAAATCTTTTCCTATCCGGATTACCGTTCTTTCCGTGTTTTTTATTTCAATCATATATAGCGGACTATACACAGGCACGGGAGATTTTCTTCCTAATGCTTCTCCTGCTATTACTTTATACGAAACACCGTTTTCCTGCCAATGCGGGATATCTTTTTCTTCTATGTGTGTGAATGCAGGATCCATCTGTTCCAGCGATTTTGGCAATGCAACCCAGATCTGTAAGCCGTGTAGTTTTTTATCCGTATGTCTTAAATATTCCGGTGTGCGTTCCGAGTGTGTAATACCTTTTCCGGCTGTCATCCAGTTTACCGCACCGGGAGTTATTTCTACATTTGTTCCAAGACTGTCTTTATGTATAACGCTTCCTTCAAATAAATATGTAAGTGTTGACAAGCCAATATGCGGATGCGGCGGCACATCCAGATTCTGATAGTCTTTCAGAGAAGCCGGTCCCATATGATCAATAAAAGCAAACGGACCTACCATACGTTTTTCTCTGAATGGCAGTAAGCGGCCAACCATAAAGTTGCCAATATCAGCAGAACGCTCTTCAATTATTAACTGAATATTAGACATAATCCCAAATATGTATTTACTGATAAATATAGAATCAAATTATGAATTGAAAAAGACCTTATAAAATGTTATTTTATTCAGAAGCAAAATAATGCTTCAATGAATGAAACTTGTTCCTGTGAAAAAGTATGCTGTAACAAACTGCCGCACTCAGCATACTTACAGGCGGTACAAACATATACAACGGCCAGGCAAGCCATACACCGGATGGAATAGCCGAAGCAAGAGTACGGGCAGGGTTCATGCTGAAACCTGAAAACGGAGACTCAAAGGTAACAAAGCTTACAATCAGTATTCCGGTAATATAACCTGTGAGATTTTTCAATGTTCTGTGATTTGACGTAAACAAGGTTACAAACATCATCATAAAACCAATGATACTTTCACCTGTTACAGCGCCTGTAATACCAGCTTTACCGGGAACCGTTACAACATATGCTACGGATGGATGCTGCATGTATGCAGGCAATAAAACTGCTGTCAAATAAACTCCCAGTGTGCCTCCAATGATCTGAAAAAGTATATAAAACACAACATCTGGTATTTTTATCTTCTTTAAAAACAACATAGTAAGTGTAACAGAAGGATTAATGTGTGCGCCGGATCTTCGCCCCCACGGCGAATTAATGATTCCGACAGCTGTTGCTCCCATCGCAATTCCGGTCAGCATTCTTCTAAGAAAACCTGAAGAAATAAGTGTTACTAGTTTCAGATCCGGATGCTGAAATAAAATAGTGAACAACGATGCCGAAATCATAAACATACCTAAACCCCATGCTTCGATAAGATAAAGCGGGTAGTTTTTGCGGAACGTTGTTGCAATTTTATTCATTTGTTAAACGGTCAATCAATTCACAGATCAGGCTTGTCCAGCCGGTCTGATGGCTTGCACCCAAACCTTGCCCGGTATCTCCGTTAAAATATTCGTAAAACAAGATTAAATCTTTAAAATTAGGGTCGTTATTGTAAGGAGTTCCTTTACCATGTAAAGCCCTGTCACCATTTGCATCCGGCACATATTTATTCAACATGCGCTGAGCAATAGCACGCATTACTTCATTTAGATTTAAAAACTTACCGGATCGTGTCGGAAACTCTACTTTAAATGTATCACCATAATATTTATAATACGTATCCAACGATTCCAGAATAAGATAATTGATCGGTACCCAAACCGGACCGCGCCAGTTTGAATTACCACCAAACAAACCAACGGTTGATTCTGCAGGCTCGTAACCAAGTTCATAGGTCTGTCCGCTTATGGTAGTTGAATATAAATTCTGCTTATAATATTTTGAAACAGAACGGATGCCATAATCTGAAAGAAACTCTTCTTCATCCAGCATTACTTGCAGGATGCGTATAAGTTTGTCCTTCGGTATAATAGACAACAGCACATCTTTATTTGCATCGTACGATTCTATTTCACTGTGTTTGCCTTTTGACAGGCGCATCACACGAAACCATTCAAATCTGGCATGAAAGCGCTGTAAAGCAATGAATATGTCTTTTTTAATAATTGAAACGCCAAACAGCGCTGAAAGACCAACAATAGAGCGCGTTTGAATTACATCGCGTTCTCCGTTTTCTATGATAGCGACATCATAAAAAAAACCATCTGCTTCGTTCCATAAGTTTTTACCATTCTCATTGTATTGATTGAATGCTTCTGTTATATGCACAAAGTGTTCGTAAAACTTCGTTGTAACATCTTCATAAGATGAATCATGTAATGCAATTTCTAACGCAATGTTCAGCATATTTCCTGCAAACATTGCCATCCAGCTTGTTGCATCTGCTTCTTCCAGACGCATACCAGGAGGCAGATTGCTACGGTCAAAAATACCTACATTATCAAGACCTAAGAATCCACCTTCAAAGATATTTTTATTATTTTGATCTTTACGGTTTACCCACCAGGTAAAATTTAATAACAGTTTTGCAAAGATGCGTTTCAGAAAATCAACATCCGCATTGCCGTTTTTCTTTTTATCTATCTCATAAACCTTAAGGGCGGCCCACGCATGTACCGGCGGATTAGCATCACTGAAACTCCACTCATATGCAGGTATCTGTCCATTCGGTTGCATGTACCATTCTCTCATAATAAGTATGAGCTGATGTTTTGCAAACTCCGGATCAACAAGCGCCATAGTCACACATTGAAAGCCAAGATCCCACGAAGCATACCATGGATACTCCCATTTGTCCGGCATAGAAATAATATCTGCATTCCCAAGGTATTGCCAGGTGCTGTTTCTGCCTGTTAATCTTGAATCGGGAGGTTTAGGCATTGTTGGATCACCTTTCAGCCAGTCTTCGATGTTGTAATTATAATATTGTTTGCTCCATAACAAACCAGCAAGCGCTTGCCGCTGAACGTTCCGATATACGTCGTTTTTATTATTGCCGTGCACAATATCATAAAATTCATTTGCCTCATCTAATCGCTTTTGAAAAAGAGAATCAAAATCCGTAAAAGGTTCTCCATTCAGTTTGCCTTTGCAAAAGCGGAGTTTTATTTCTGCTGTCTGCCCGCCATCTGCATGAATGGTATAAAAAGGAGCTGCTTTTGTTCCTGTATTTTTATCTTTCAGAAAATCAAAATCATTATTGATAACTGCTCTGTGAAAAGCATCTTTTACAAAAGGATTTTTATTGGGAGCATGAAACAGCCGTTCGTTATTCGTTTCATTTTCTGTAAACAACACGTGATCTGTAGAAGCGTAATACAGCGAATAGCTACCCATAATACTATGTTGTGTTTCAAGACGCCCATACCCATTACCTTGTTCGGCTATTGTTATAGAAGGAACAGAATCAAACAATCCGAATGTCCACCGGTTGCGAAACCACAATGTCGGCAGCACTTTAATTTCTGCAGCTTCACTTCCTCTGTTACATAAAGTGAGTTTGATATAAATATCTTCTTCATCAGCTTTTGCATATTCAATATAGATATCCCAATACTTATTGTCTTTTAAAATACCTGTATCCAGCAATTCATACTCCCCTTTTATACGGTCTGCTTTGCGTTGCCCGTTCACCTGTAGAAGATCTTCATATGGATATGTTGCCTGAGGATATTTATACAACATTTTCATGAATGAATGTGTAGGCGTATTATCTAAATAATAATACAATTCCTTTACATCTTCTCCATGATTACCTTCATTGCTGTTCAATCCGAAAAGCCGTTCTTTCAGAATCGGATCTTTGCCATTCCAGAATGCAAAAGCAAAACACATTTCCTGGTGAAAATCTGAAAATCCTCCTAAGCCATCTTCTCCCCAGCGATACACGCGGGAACGGGCATGATCATGCGGAAAGTAATCCCAGGCAGCACCGTCTGCACTATAATCTTCCCGCACTGTTCCCCATTGCCGATCGCTCAGGTATGGCCCCCATTTATGCCAGTGTTTGGTATGTTCTTTATTTTCGTGTAAGCGTTGCGACTCTTTACTTTCTTTCATGAAATGAATATACCGTTAAAAATTATTTTAATCGTTTTAATAAATGTTCACCGACACGAATAGCATTGGCAATAATTGTAAGCGAAGGATTAACAGCGCTGCTTGAAACAAAGAAACTTCCGTCAACAACATAAAGATTGTCTAATTCGTGTGCTTTGCAATTCATATCTAATACGCTTGTATTGGGATCTGTACCGAATTTTAATGTACCATTCTGATGCGCAAGGCCAGCCAGTGGAATATCCTGACTGATGCTTAAATTATGATCCCATACAGAATCATACATACCGGATTCATTTAATAACGTCTTCCAGCGTTTTATGAGTCTGTGAAAAGAATTGGTATTATTAGCTGTATAATTTACCTGAATAGTATTTTCATGTAATAGTACCCTGTTTTCAGGATCGGGCAAATCTTCTGAAGTCAGCCACCAGTCTATAGAATGAGACGCCATAGCATCCAGTACAAATTCAGGAGTAATCTTGGGTGCATCACCGGCAAGCATATTTCCGTTTGCCTTACCCATCATTTGCACATGACCCATAGGAAAATTATAATCGGTATCGCCCCAATAAAAATTACTAACGGCTAATGTCTTTTGAAACACATTTGTGTTTTTATTTTTACTTAACGCAAGTACAACTGCATTCTGGTGCTTCATTAAATTACGCCCTACCTGATCTGATTTATTTGCCAAACCGCTTGGATGCATGGCATTAGCAGACTTTAAGAGCAGCGCCGCGCTATTGATCGCGCCACACGAAACAACAACAATGTCTCCGGTATAGTAATGCGTTCTGCCGTCAATCTCTGCTTCAACTTTTTCTACCCGTTTTCCGTTTTCATCTGTATGCAAACGGTTTACTTTAGCGTCTGTTATGAATGTGACGTTATCTTTTTTCATTGCAGGACGAACACAATTAATATCGGCATCTGCTTTTGCATGCACCAGACACGGAAAGCCATCACACGTATCACAACGGATACATAAACTGTTTAACCGGTCTGCTTCATTGAGCTTTACTCCCAATGGAATATACGCCGGGTTGTAGCCCATTTTCTGCAAATGGTCACTTATCTCCTGCATGATAGGCTCATGACTTACGGGCGGCTCCGGATATTCTTCACTCATGAAAGGATCTGTGGCATCAACCCCTCTTTTGCCATGTACATTATACAGCTTTTCAGCTTTTGTGTAATAAGGTTCAAAGTCTTTATATGTTAATGGCCAGGCCGGAGAAATACCTCCTTCATGCTGTACTTCTTCAAAATCCCGCTCGCGCATGCGATATAAGGCTGCGCCATATACTTTTGTATTACCACCTACCCAATAACCTGTTCCGGGTCTGAAATCCTTACCATATTTGTCTTTCCAGCGCTCATCGGTATGATAGCGTTCTTTCAGAAATACTTCTTTTGTATCCCAGTTTTCTTTTTCCTGCGGCATAAAATGTCCGCGTTCCAGTACCAGAATATTTTTCCCGGAATCACTTAATGTGTGTAACAGTGTACCACCGCCAGCCCCTGTTCCTATTATGATTACATCGTAATGCATTGCCATAGCTTTAACTGTTGTTATAAAAATTAACCGTTGGTTGAAAAACCCGGATAGCAGGTCATACCGCCATCAATAAATAACGTTGTTCCGTGTACATAATCCGACTCATCTGAAGCAAGCCATACAGCTGCATTTCCTATGTCTTCGGGCATGCCTATCCGATCGTACGGCACCAGTGTCAATAGCTGCTTTTCAGCTAAAGGTGTTTCCCAGGCCGCTTTATTAATCGGTGTTTTAATTGCACCGGGTCCTATACTGTTAATGCGAATCTTAAGTCCGCCCAACTCCTGTGCCATGGATTTCATCAATTGCATAACACCACCTTTTGAAGCAGCATAGTTTGCATGTCCCCCCCAGGGAATTACTTCATGAACAGAACTGATACAGATAACTTTTCCCAATGCTCTGGAAATTTCCGGCCTCGGACCTCTTTTAATAAATTCCCGTATTGCCTCACGTGCACATAAAAACTGTCCTGTAAGATTTACATTGATAACTGCATTCCACTGATCTAATGTCATATCTTTAAACGGAGAATCTTTCTGCAGACCGGCGTTGTTCACCAGAATATCTATAGTTCCAAAATGTTCAATAGCTGCACGGAACATTGCCTGCACATCTGATTCACTGCCTACATTGGCTTTAAATGCTATTGCCTGCGCACCCGATTGAATAATCTGATTCACAACATCTGTTGCTGCCGCTTCATTTGAATTATAATTAACAAGTACGTTTGCACCGCTAGCTCCCATAGCAAGTGCAATACCTTTTCCTATACCTGAATCTGCTCCTGTGATAAGAGCTGTCTGGCCTTTAAGTTTTAAATCTGACATAAAAGATTGATAAATTAGGTTATAAAATTCCTTATAGATTTTAACTAATAATTCTAAATACAATCTGTAGTTAAGCAAAAAAAATGCGATTAAATAATTATTGATTAAAAGTCTCTTTTTAACACATAATATTTTTTATATTCAGTAAACAACAAAACTTAGTAAGCTATGAAAAAATCAATCTGTATTATTACTACATTATTTATTGCTGCAGGTGGCAGCGTTTTTGCAAACAATGAAATGAATCCGATAAGCTATTCCCCAACAGCCCTTGTATCATGCATTGCTGACACGTCGCAAAATACTCCGGAAGCTAAAGCCATGAAACATGCTACTTACATGGAACAGAAACTAAAGCTGAGCAGCAGTCAGAAACAACAGGTTTATAATCTGACTTTAGACAAAGTAAAAAATACATCTGCGTTAAAAACAAAATACAACGGAGATATAAAAGCTGCTCAGCCGGAATTAAATCAGCTTCGCACAAAATACGATACCAATATTAAGTCTGTGTTAACTCCGGATCAAGTAACAAAATGGAAACAACTACAGGAGGATCAGAAAGTAAAAGCCCAGCAGCCCAGCAAAATAAACGAATATGATCCGACTATCCTGGATAGTCAGTGGTAAGTATATTTTCTGTAAATCAAATGGTTTTATAATATTGTTATAGATATTATATTTGCAGTGAAAATAATCAAGATAATCCGACACTTGCTACTCAGAATTAATTTATTATCACAGGTAAAATCAGTAAAAACAATACTGGGATTCTTGCTGATTTTACCTGTTTTTACGGGCTGCATGTGTCTGCAGGCATACCGTCATATTGTTCCGGATGAAAAAGATGTGTATCGTTTTAAGTATGAAACGGTACAACATGCTGATACTGCTTTTGAGTTTACAAAAATACCGGATAAATCTATTTACGTAACAAACTGGACCTCCAAAGTCCCTTTAATACGCCTGCCGCTGGAGCAGTTTCTGGAAAATCAAAAAGCAAAATATTTTCTGGTTATTAAAAACGACAGCATTGTTTTTGAATACACAGATAAGAAAATAAAAAAATATAACCCTGTACCTTCCTTTTCAATATCCAAATCATTTGTATCTGCCTGCCTGGGAATTGCTATTGAAGAAGGCCGTATCGGGTCTCTAAACGATCTGGTAAAAGATTATTTACCCGAACTGAATTACCACAAAAACTTCGAATCTCTTACGATCAATCATTTACTGAACCAGAAGTCAGGTTTAAAAATGCGTGTCCCTAATGTAGCAGATGCCTATTATGGCAAAGTTGAAAATGTATTACCTACGTTGATATTTAAGGCTAAGCCGGGAGAGTATTTTGAATATATTAATGTTAATTATACCCTGCTGGGATTGATTATTGAACGCACAACCAAAAAGGATTTACATACTTATTTTTCTGAAAATATATGGGCCAAAATCGGCACATGTGATTCTGCTGTTTGGGGGTATGACTATAAAACCAGACATACACGTGCAATCGGCTGTTTTGCGGGCTCTGCAAGAGATTATGCAAAATTCGGCAGATTATATATGAATAAGGGTAAATGGGCAGGAGAACAGCTTATAGATAGCAATTGGGTTAATTCATCGATCTGTCAGGTAAATGCATTGGGTGAAAATGTTGGTTACAATAACAGCTGGTTTATCGGGGAAAAAGAAATTGGTGATTATATGGCACTTGGCATGTATCGTCAGCAAATCTACATTAACCCAAAAAACAATGTTATTATTGTTTCTTTAATGAAATTCTACCCTGAAAATTTAGATTTGAAATGGTGGCAGATTTTGAGACAGATTACGGAAGAGGTTTCTGTTACACCGCCAACAAACTAAGTATTTTAACGGATACAAATAAACACAAAATACCTACTAAAGTATACATATTTTAACCGATCATATAATACGTAGTTTTCCTCTATACTTGCATTAAATTTGATGTTATACGTATGAGAATAATCGTGTTATCTTTAGTATTTTTATCTCTAGGCATAGGAATTTCTGCAGCACAAAACAGTAGTACAATCATTCATGAAGATCAGAATTATAAGCATACGCATAATCCGGAAGAAGATTATAGAAACGGCATGTTTACTACAGATACCATTTCGATGATGAATCAGAAAACACATAAGCGGACTTCAGAAAGATACGTTTTAGCTCCTTGTGACAGCCTTCCAGCAACAAATGTTCAGGGGAAAAAACATAAAGCGAATTATAAAAATCAGTTTAATTAAAACTATAAAAGTTAACGCCTCTTCGATTTTATAGATTTTCACATCATCTAACGATTTTTTTGCTTTTAAATAAAATATTTCCTTATCAGATTTTTGTGAATTATAGGAAAATCTCTGGCCGTATATAATCAATCATGCAGCAGATCTTGTAATCATCGACTTTATTTTATTCATTGTATTAGTTAAGATTATTGCACAGAATCGGATTTTGGGTTAGTGTGGTTTAAATTTTAGTGATAGGTAAAAATAAAAAGCCCCTATACCTTTTACATGTACAGGGGCTTATAATAAGTTGGCAGCGACCTACTCTCCCACATTTGACTGCAGTACCATTGGCGCAGTTGGGCTTAACTTCTCTGTTCGA
>FTDL01000011.1_pt1 | contig 9274 bp, 9 predicted proteins | sample 1639951 | NCBI WGS metagenome assembly FTDL01 (sample SAMEA3914869, study PRJEB12502) | metagenome | biome: forest; material: soil | place: USA | collected 2012-03-12 | depth 0.1 m
AATACCATTTAATCGCGACTGAGATTATACCCTTTGAACCTGATCAGGCTGATACCTGCGAAAGGAAAAAGTGCAGAACACACAGTACTATCATTGTACCATATCGTGTTCTTCTCAATCGCCCGTTTCCCGTCCCATTTAAAGCTTGTTGCTTTACACATTAATCATTCATTGTAATGAACGTTATTGTCAACAACAAACCAGTAGAGCTGCCCGATGCTTCCGGTATTCCGGCGCTGCTGGAACAACTGAACATCCCTTCGCCGCAGGGCATCGCCATTGCGATCAATGAGCAGGTGGTTCCCAAATCGGAGTGGAGCAGCTGTGTGCTGAAAGACAAAGACGCCGTATTACTTATCAGAGCAACCCAAGGAGGATAACACATGACAACACAAAACACCAACATGGCGCCGCAGATCACACGCGAACCATTAACAGGATCACAAAAGATCTACGTGCAGGGCACATTGCATCCATCTGTAAAAGTGGCAATGCGTGAAATCAAGTTAGAGGACACCGTAATCCATACCGGCGTAAAAGGTGCTGCTGAAAAACGTCAGAAAAACCCATCCGTTACGGTATACGATACCAGCGGTCCGTACACAGACCCGAACGTGGAGATCGATATCCGCAAAGGTTTACCACGTTTGCGCCAGGACTGGATCGTAGACAGAGGAGATGTGGAAGAACAAAAAGAATCGTTCTCTGAATATACACAAAAACGCAACAACGATCCTGCCCTGGATCATTTGCGTTTCGATCACTTAAAGCAGCCGTTACGTGCCAAGCCGGGACAAAATGTTTCGCAGATGCACTACGCGCGTAAAGGTATCATCACCCCGGAGATGGAATACATCGCCATTCGTGAGAACAACCGCATTCAGGAATTACAGGCAGCAGGCGATTCCATCAAATCATTATGGGATCAGCACGAAGGACATAACTTCGGCGCTGCAATTCCAAAAGTAATTACACCGGAATTTGTACGCGAAGAAGTAGCGCGCGGTCGTGCCATCATTCCTTCCAACATCAACCACCCGGAAAGCGAGCCGATGATTATTGGCCGTAACTTCCTGGTGAAGATCAATACAAACATCGGTAACTCTGCAGTAACGTCTTCGATTGAAGAAGAAGTAGAGAAAGCGGTATGGAGCTGCCGTTGGGGCGGTGATACCCTGATGGATCTTTCAACAGGTAAAAACATTCACGAGACACGCGAGTGGATCATCCGTAACTGTCCGGTTCCGGTTGGTACAGTACCAATTTATCAGGCGCTTGAAAAAGTAAACGGTAAGGCAGAAGATTTAACATGGGAAATTTTCCGCGATACATTGATCGAACAGGCTGAGCAAGGCGTGGATTATTTCACGATCCATGCAGGTGTATTATTGCGTTACATTCCTTCTACAGCAAGACGTGTAACAGGTATCGTTTCACGCGGTGGTTCTATCATGGCAAAATGGTGCCTGGCACATCACAAAGAAAACTTCTTATATACACACTTTGAAGAGATCTGTGAGATCATGAAAGCATACGACGTTGCCTTCTCATTAGGAGATGGTCTGCGTCCGGGCTGTCTGGCAGATGCCAACGACGAAGCTCAATTCTCTGAATTGAAAACCTTGGGTGAGCTTACTGAGATCGCGTGGAAACACGATGTGCAGGTAATGATCGAAGGTCCGGGTCACGTGCCAATGCACATGATCAAAGAAAATATGGACAAGCAATTGAAGGAGTGTCACGAAGCACCGTTCTACACACTTGGCCCATTGACGACAGATATCGCACCGGGGTACGATCACATCACATCTGCCATTGGTGCAGCGATGATCGGCTGGTTCGGTACAGCAATGTTGTGTTATGTAACTCCGAAAGAACACTTGGGTTTACCGAATAAAAAAGACGTGAAGGATGGTGTAATGGCGTATAAGATTGCGGCACACGCTGCGGATCTTGCGAAAGGCCATCCGGGCGCGCAGAACAGAGACAACGCATTGAGTAAAGCACGTTTCGAATTCCGTTGGGCAGATCAGTTCAACTTATCGCTTGATCCGGATACGGCACGTGAGTTTCATGATGAAACATTGCCTGCAGAAGGCGCGAAGATCGCGCACTTCTGTTCGATGTGCGGACCGCATTTCTGTTCAATGAAAATTACACAGGAAGTACGCGACTACGCCGAAGCAAACGGACTGACAGACGTATCTATTCTTGAAGAAGGAATGAAAGCTAAGTCGGAAGAGTTTAAAAAAGTTGGCGGTGATTTGTATGTGTAAAGCTTAAAGCTAAAGTTCTTTAACAATTGAGTGGTCGGACCACCTGAAAAAGTGGTCTGACCACAGATGTAATTCGACATAGCGATTGTTAGAGTAGCATGGTAAAAAAATAGCACAGTGGTCAGACGGCTTTTTCCAGCCGTCCGACCACTTGTAAATAGAAATAATAACATGTACCAACCGTTAGATAAACCATACGTCCTCTCCATCGCCGGGCTCGACCCTACGGCAGGCGCGGGTATTCTGGCAGATGTGAAAACATTTACTGCAACAGGAAGTTATGGCTTTGCGGTAGCAACTTGTTTAACGGCGCAGACGGAAGATACCTGCGAATATGTACAGTGGTTTTCTGTAAAAGAAATTACAACACAGTTAAAACCATTGCTTGAAAATTATCCGATCGGGGTTACCAAACTTGGCGCGCTGAAAGATTTATCGATGGCAACAGCTGTTGTTGATTTTGTATTGAGCATTAAGCCTGATATGAAGTTTGTACTGGATCCGATCTTAAGCACTTCTTCCGGTAAAGAATTTATGAAACTGAACGCGGATATTAAAACACTGCTTTCAAAAATATACCTGCTCACGCCAAACTATCCGGAAATACAGATGCTGACAGAAGATCAAAATGCGCTGGAAGCAGCCATGATTTTATCGATGCACACCAATGTATATCTGAAAGGCGGGCATTCCAACGAAGAAATACTGGTAGACCGTTTGTTTGTAGAAGGTACAATGACGGAATTTCCGAAAGAACGTAATGCTGTTGCAAAGAAACATGGCAGCGGTTGTGTGTTGTCGTCTTCGATTGCATCGTATCTGGCGCAGGGAAATACATTAGCAGAATCAAGTGAAAAAGCATCTAAATATATGTGCGGCTTTTTCAGCTCTTCTGAAACAAAATTAGGAATACATTAAGTACAACATGGCAATTTCGAACCTACATTATATTACAGATTCCACACAGGGCTTAGAACCTTTATTGAAAGCAGGTTTGAACTGGGTGCAGCTGCGTGTGAAAAACCGCAACGAAAAAGAAATGTACAATCTGGCAGATTCGTTTGTTGCCTTGTGCGAAAAATACAAAGCGTATTCTATCATCAACGATTACCCGAAACTGGCGCGACGTGTCGGTGCAGATGGCGTGCATCTTGGCAAAGAAGATATGTCGGTTGCGGAAGCACGCTCAATCTTAGGGAAAGATTTCATCATTGGCGGAACTGCAAATACCTATGAAGATGTTGAAGGATTGTATGAAGCGGGCGTTGATTATGTTGGACTTGGTCCGTTTCGTTTTACCGAAACAAAAAAGAATTTAAGTCCGGTGCTGGGTATAGAAGGCTACAATGAAATTCTGCAAAGCTGTTCGGTAAACGGCATCCGTGTTCCGATCATTGCGATTGGCGGCATCACCGTTCAGGATCTGGAAGCCTTGCACGATGCAGGACTGCATGGAGTAGCGGTGTCGTCGGCGATTAAAAGGACGCAGAATCCGGTAGCTGCTGTTAAACAGTTTCTGGGAAAATAGGTAAAGAAGTTTATAGTGTAGAGTGTAAAGTGTATTCGTTTGATCATATGTAATGTGCATCATTATCATAATAATTAAGAAACGACTACACTTTACACTTTCAACTCTACACTTGCTCGTTAATCAACAAATAATAAATTAACTGATATAAATCCTTAGTAAATAACATGAGTGATTTATTAAAAATAGCTGACAAAACATTCACCTCCCGCTTATTCACCGGCACCGGTAAATTTGCTACGGGAGAAGAAATGTTTCATGCGCTGCAGGCCTCCGGTTCAGAACTGGTGACGGTTGCACTGCGCAGAATAGATATAGAAGGACAGGAAGACGATATTCTGAAGTGGCTGAAAAAAGGCAGCTTCAATCTGTTGCCAAATACTTCCGGCGCACGTAATGCGAAGGAAGCAGTGTTTGCTGCAACCCTTGCGCGTGAAGCTTTACAGACGAACTGGCTGAAACTGGAAATTCATCCCGATCCGAAATATTTGATGCCCGATCCGATTGAAACGCTGAAGGCAGCAGAAGAACTGGTGAAGGCTGGCTTTGTGGTATTACCTTACATTCATGCCGATCCGGTGTTGTGTAAACGTCTGGAGGAAGTGGGCTGTGCGGCGGTAATGCCGTTGGGTTCGCCGATTGGCAGCAACAAAGGTTTGCGTACGCGCGATTTCCTGGAGATTATTATTGAACAAAGCAATGTGCCTGTGATTGTAGATGCAGGCATCGGCGCACCGTCACAGGCAGCAGAAGCGATGCAGCTGGGTGCATCTGCCGTATTGGTAAACACAGCGATGGCGGTGGCCGGTGATACAAAAGCCATGGGTAAAGCCTTTGGTATGGCTGTTGAAGCCGGACGTATGGCTTTCAATGCCAAACTTGCTCCGGTAAGCAATGCCGCACATGCAAGTAGTCCGCTGTTGTCCTTTCTCAATGATATCAATTGAATCTAATGTAAAGCCCGGCAATGTTATTGTATTTTAAAGCCCTTCAAGGGTTTCTTTTAAAACACAATTGAAAATTACATCTAACCCTTGGAGGGTTCTTATATAAATTAAACAATGTTACAGTTTAAAGAAATCTTTGATCAGTATTCCTGGAACGATGTATATGCTTCCATCTATGCTAAAAAAGCATCGGATGTAGAGCGCGCATTAGCGAAAGAAAATTTAGATCTGGAAGATTTCAAAGCATTGATTTCTCCGGCTGCGGTTCCTTATCTGCCAGCTATGGCTGAGCGCAGTCACCAGCGTACCTTACAGCGTTTCGGTAAAACGATGCAGATGTATGTACCGTTGTATCTGTCGAACGAGTGCCAGAATATTTGCACCTACTGCGGATTCAGCATGGACAACAAACTGCGCCGTAAGACACTGAACGATGAAGAAATTATTCGTGAAGCAAAGGCCATTAAAGAAATGGGCTTTGATCACGTGCTGCTGGTAACAGGTGAAGCCAATCAGCTGGTGGGTGTTCCGTATTTAAAACATGCGGTTGAAATATTGCGCCCGTACTTTGCACAGATCTCCATTGAAGTGCAGCCGCTGGATGAAGACGAATATAAAATACTGATTGATGCGGGAGCATATGCCGTATTGGTGTATCAGGAAACCTATCATCAGGAAGAATATAAAACACATCACCCGAAAGGGAAAAAATCAAATTTCTATTACCGTCTGGATACACCGGACCGTGCGGCGCGCGCAGGTGTAGATAAAATAGGGCTTGGTGTATTGATCGGATTGGAAGACTGGCGTGTGGATAGTTTCTTCACAGCTTTGCATCTGAATTATTTAGAGAAACAATACTGGCAGACAAAATACTCTCTTTCGTTTCCGCGCTTGCGCCCGTATGTAGGCAACACCGACCCCAAAGTGATTATGAACGATCGTGAGCTTGTACAATTAATTTGTGCGTACCGTTTGTTTGATCAGGAACTGGAACTTTCCATTTCGACACGCGAAACCGAAGCGTTCCGGAATCACATTATAAAATTAGGCATCACATCCATGAGCTCCGGTTCTAAAACAAATCCGGGCGGCTATGTGGTAGAGAAAGAATCACTCGAACAATTCGAAATCTCTGATGAACGCACACCGCAAGAGATAGCAACGATGCTGAAAGGCGCGGGCTATGAACCGGTGTGGAAGGATTGGGCACAGGCGTATGATGTTTAGCTGAAGATTCTGCGAAGAAAATCCAAATGACAAAATCCAAAAAACAAACTACTCTACAGTAAGTTTCCAATTGATCAGACTGGCTAAATATTTATTCTGTTTGTTTGTTCGCCGCGGTAAATTGTTATTTATGTTTTGGGATGTATCCTCTGTAGCAGTTTGGAATTTGTTTTTTGTTATTTGGAATTTAATCAGTGCATTCAAAATATGAACCGTTATTCAAGACAAATCATCCTTCCCGAAGTTGGCATCGAAGGTCAACAAAAACTCACCAACGCATCTGTACTTGTTGTTGGTGCAGGTGGTTTGGGTTGCCCGGTGTTATTGTATTTAGCTGCAGCTGGTGTGGGACGTATCGGTATTATTGATGCAGACAAGGTTGATGTAACAAACCTGCACAGACAGGTTTTGTATAGAACTGCTGATGAAGGTAAATCTAAAGCTGAAGTTGCAGCCGAACGTTTGATGGACTTGAATCCGGAAGTTAATATTGATAGCTATCCGGTTTGGTTATCGAAAGAAAATGCGCTGGAAATTTTTTCTTTGTATGATATCATTGTGGATGGTTCGGATAATTTTGCTACGCGTTATTTAGTGAGCGATGCTTGCGTGCTATTAAACAAGCCGCTGGTGTTTGGTTCTATATTTAAGTTTGAGGGGCAGGTAAGTGTTTTTAATTATAAAGATGGACCGACCTACAGATGTCTGTTCCCTGAACCTCCCGCTGCAGGCGAAGTTCCGAACTGTTCGGAGATCGGTGTGATTGGTGTGCTGCCGGGAATCATCGGAACGTTGCAGGCAAACGAAGTTATTAAGATCATACTTGAAAAAGGGGATGTGCTGAGTGGAGTATTATATATGTATAATGCACTGACAAATGATGTTCAGAAACTAAAAGTGTTTAAAGATCCTGTTGCAAGTATTGTTACGCAGTTAGGTGAATACGAAGAAGTATGCGAAACATCGCCGGACATTGATAAAAAGACATTTGACGCATGGAAAGAAAAGAATGTAGTCTTTCAGCTGATCGATGTGCGGGAGCCGCATGAATACGAACAAAAAAATATCGGCGGCGAATTAATTCCATTGAATACTGTAAAAGATAATCTGAATCGCATCCGGGAAGATATTCCTGTGATCGTGCATTGCCAGATGGGCGGCCGTAGCAGAAAGGCAGTCGATTTTTTATACAGCAAAGGATTTAAGAATGTATACAATCTGAAGGGTGGAATAAATAGTTTTTAGTTTCCAGGTACGAGTTTCTAGTACCTGAAAAAGTTAAGTAAGATTATATTATTGTCTGGAAACTAACGACTGGCATCTGGCAACTACACCTACCGGATCCTTACTCATCCACACTGCACCCAGCAGCGCAGCTCCGTCGAATCCACTGTCTTTAATCCGTACAATTGTTTTTTCATCAACACCTCCTATACCAATTACAGGTAATGTTGTGGCATCATGCAAATCCATACGGATGGTACGTAAGGTATGATCGTCGACATTTTTCCCATAACGCTCTTTGGAAATACTTTCCATTAGCGGACCATAAAAAACATATTCAAACGTTGGTGTAAGATCTTTCGCATCAATAATGGCATGCAATGAAGTGGAAACGATAGAAACATTTTTATCAATTTTCAATCCCGCTTTGCGGTCATTTTCTTTCAGATGAACACCATTTACCGGTAATATATTTGCGAGCCAATGATGTTCGTGCAAAACCATATGGGGTAATATCTTTGTACATCTGCTTAAGTACTTTTCATATTCCTTTTCATCGAAAGATGGCTTGCGTACATGCACCGTAATTTCATTATATGTTTCAACGAGTGTCTGAAGTATTACTTCTTCTTCCGGGTGATTTGTTTCAGGAGTGATCAGTATGATTTTAAACATAGTAATTAAAAGTACAATCAAAGATTGATTTATGAAAATAGTTTATTAATTTATATATACAGATAAATTAACCAGCATATTAAAAACGAACAAGTAAAATGAAAAAAGTATTATTAGTAACCGTACTATTATTGTCACACCTGTTCTCTCAGGCACAGCAAGACTCTATCCGCGTAATGCACTCTATTGGATTAGGATATCAGTATACACAATTTGGCGGCTTTTTTGGCCAGCAGGGAAACTTCGGTAATAATTATAATTTGGATGCAGGTGCGTTCACTATGAACCTTGCCTGCCATGCTATATGCCACAGAATATTATATGGCGCTGAATTTGGTGGTCTGTCCCGTAAAGCCATCAACGATGATTTTACGTCTGCTACTGTTACGCAAGGATTTGGCTATTTTAATATCGGTTACCTGATCGTTGACAAGCCAGGTTTTATGGCATATCCGTTTGCCGGTATCGGTGGTGTATATAGCGGGCTGGTGGTTAAAAATAAAACAGCAACAAACTGGGTAGACCCGGATTATGTAATCAGAGCAGGACAACACGGGAATTTTTCTGCTATGGGAGCAAGTATCAATGCAGGTATTTCCCTGCGCAAGAATTGTAACCATAAACGTTATGGAAAGCAGTTGCAGCTTGGAATAGACCTTGGTGTTCATATTACACCACAAAAAAGAAACTGGAGTTATGACGGTTCTGATCAGGCTGTATATGCTTTGGGAACATCAAATAATATGGGATACTATGCCCGGGTAACTATAGGTGGTCTTATGAACAGAGCAGTAGATAAAGACCAACACCACAGAAAAAAATAATGTTTTGAAATACATTTTCCAACGGGCTTCAGTTTTTTAAACTGAAGCCCGTTTTTTTATAAGAAAAAAGACAATTCATATAACAGACTTTTCTGATAATCTTTTAAATTGAGCAATGTGTATTGAGAATTTACTTTTACAGATTTCATATTATGGAAAATAAAAACAAAAAGAATGTTGTTGTTATAGGAGGTGGTTTTGCAGGTGTTCAATTTATTAAAAAAATTGATCCGGATTTATTCAATGTTCTTTTACTAGATAAAATCAATCATCATCAGTTTCAACCGCTATTTTATCAGGTTGCAACATCGCAGCTTGAGCCCTCAAGTATTTCTTTTCCTTTTAGAAAAATTTTTCAGAAACATAAAAATGTTCAGATTCGTCTGGCTGAAGTTAAGGCTGTTAATACAGCTGCAAATACAATACATACAGACATCGGAGATTTTCCATATGATTATGTTGTTTTTGCAGCAGGGTGCAAAACCAATTTCTTTGGTAATACTGAAATTGCTGAAAAGGCATTTACATTAAAATCTACCAGTGATGCAATTGCGCTTCGAAATCATATTC
>FTDL01000139.1_pt1 | contig 9178 bp, 6 predicted proteins | sample 1639951 | NCBI WGS metagenome assembly FTDL01 (sample SAMEA3914869, study PRJEB12502) | metagenome | biome: forest; material: soil | place: USA | collected 2012-03-12 | depth 0.1 m
AGCCTCCTTTGAATTCAAAGGAGGCTTTTTTTATTCGTTTGTGAACTACTACCTGTTCTTGTTTTTTGCTTTCCAGCATTGGCGCATGTCCAGTGTGTTTGGATATGACTTATTGGTTTCAATATTTGTCAATTCAAATTGTCTCAGATTCGGATTAACTTCCACCATGTATCTGCCGATCGGTGTTGATGTAACATACCCTGGTGCCGGAATCGGATCCTGCGTATGCCCGTTGTCCCAGAAACGTGAAACTCTTCTGGATTCGGCTTCATAACTGTTAACCGGAAAGGTGTCATAACTTCTTCCGCCCGGATGGGAGATGTGATATGTACAGCCTCCTACAGAACGGCCGTTCCAGGTATCTATCAAATCAAATACCAGCGGTGTATCAACACCAATTGTAGGATGTAATGCCGATGGTGGCTGCCATGCTCTGTAGCGGATGCCGCAAACAAATTCTCCTTTCACAGCAGTAGGCTTCAACGGCACTTTAAATCCATTGCAAGCCAGCACATAGCGTGAATCGTTCATGTTGGATAATTTAACCTGTATACGTTCCAGCGATGAATCCACATAACGCGATGTTCCAGAGCTTGTCATTTCTTCACCCAGCACATGCCAGGGCTCAATGCCCATTCGTACCTGTATCTCTACGTCTTTAATATGCACAGTACCATAATGCGGGAAACGGAACTCAAAGAATGGTGCCAGCCAGCTCATCTGAAACGGATATCCGGCATTATTCAAATCGCGAACAATGTCCTTCATATCCTGTTCCACAAAATGTGGCAGCATGAATTTGTCATGCAGCTCTGTACCCCATGGTACCAGTTCTTTCTCATAGGGTGTTTTCCAGAACCAGGCAATCAGCGTGCGGATCAGCAGCATTTGTATCATACTCATTTCTTTATGCGGAGGCATATCAAATGCACGGAATTCAAGGATACCTAAAGCACCACTGGAAGAATCGGGCGAGAATAATTTGTCGATACACAATTCTGCACGGTGTGTATTGCCGGTAATATCTGTTAACAAATGGCGGAACAAGCGATCTACCAGCCAGAAAGGAACGTTGTCGCCTTTGGGAATCTGGGCAAAGGCAATTTCCATTTCATAGAGCTTTTCATCACGCCCTTCATCGAAGCGCGGAGCCTGACTTGTTGGCCCGATGAATGCACCGGAGAACAGGTACGATAAGCCCGGATGGTGCTGCCAGAATGTAATAATGCTTCGCAACAGATCGGGTCTGCGCAACAACGGACTATCGCCGGGTGTTGCACCGCCGATAGTGATGTGGTTACCGCCACCCGTACCGGTGTGTTTTCCATCCAGCATGAATTTTTCTGTTCCAAGGCGTGTCTTAAAGGCTTCCTGGTACAATACTTCCAGGTTGTAAGAAAGTTCTTTCCAGTCTTTTGCCGGATGGATATTAACTTCAATAACTCCTGGATCTGGAGAAACCACAAGTTTCTCTATACGATTATCGCGCGGTGGTTCATAACCTTCTATGCGTACCGGTATCTGCAGTTTCTCTGCTGTTGCTTCGATGGATGCGAGCAGATCAAGATAGTGTTCAAAATATTTGATTGGTGGAAGAAACACATACAAAACACCTTCACGAACCTCAACACATAAAGCTGTTTTAATTAATGGAACATAAAATAAAGGTTGCGCTTCTTTTTCTACTACTTCAACCTTTTTATGTTTCGATGCTTTAACTTCTTCTTCTGCCGCTTCGTTCACACGTCTGCGTATAGCAGAATCTTCATGTTCAACAATGGTTCCGTAGCGCGCTCTGATTACTTCTGAATAATCGCTTTGTAGTGGAGGGACACTTTCAAATAAACTCCGCTCTACTTCATATGGCATATATTCTGCAGCAATCTTTGCTAATGCTTCCAGTGGCAGACGTAAACCAACGGGAGAGTTGCCCGGTATCAGAAAGATCTGATCTCGTTTCATTCTCCACTTTGCACTTTTCCAGGAAGACCGGTTGAAGTTCCATTCCAGAGGTAGTACATAACCTGCAGGTATACCCAGTCCTTTATCTAAAAGCTGTGTTAATGTTCTGCGTTCAATTGCATCCTTTAAATTAAAATTCAACGGATCCAGATTAACAGGAATTTTTCCTTCGGTCCATAAAAAGTAAAACACATCTTCATACACCGCCGAAACGTCTGAAGCGGGGACAGCCAGCGCTTTTGTAAGCTCATTAATGAATGCTTCCGCATCAATGTGTGTGTATTTTTTCTGCGCATTTTCCAATGCGAGCAGGGAAGTGTTCTGCCACATTGGAAAACCATCCTTTCTCCAGAATAAGCCATACTGCCATCTTGGCAACGGTTCGCCGGGATACCATTTCCCCTGTCCGTAATGCAACATACCCGATGGACCGAATCTGGAACGCAAACGGATTAATAACTCATGGGCCAGAATCCGCTTATCTTTACCATCTGCATCCGTGTTCCATTGCGCAGATTCCATATCATCAATGGATACAAACGTTGGTTCACCACCCATAGTCATGCGGGCATCGCCGTATCTCAATTCGTCGTCAACCAGTAACCCCAATGCATTGATAGCCGTCCACTGTTCTTCCGAATAAGGTTTTGTAACACGCGGATCTTCATGAATACGTGTTACGGTATTTGAAAAAGAGAATGTTGTTTCGCAAATACTGGTTGCACCGACAACAGGCGCCGCACTTACATAATCCGGTGTACATGCCAATGGAATATGTCCTTCACCGGCAAACAAACCGGATGTAGGATCCAGTCCTATCCAGCCTGCGCCTGGTACATATACTTCTGTCCAGGCATGTAAGTCTGTAAAATCTTCCACCGGTCCCGATGGTCCGTCTAAAGCTGCAACATCTGCTTTTAACTGTACCAGATAGCCTGAAACAAAACGCGCAGCCAAACCAAGTTTACGTAATACCTGTACAAGCATCCATGCAGAGTCTCTGCAGGAGCCTAATGCCAGTGCAAGCGTCTCATCCGGTGTTTGTACACCAGCTTCCATACGTATGGAATAGTTGATATCATGATATACTTTTTGATTGATGTAAACCAGAAAGTCAACGATTTCAATGGATTCTCTGTTCACTGTTTTCATCCAGTTTTCAAGCAATGGTCCATCGTCTTTTACTTCCAGATAGGGTGCAAGTTCTTTAATCAGTTGTCCCTGATACTTAAAAGGGAATTTGCTGGAGTATTCTTCTACAAAAAAATCAAAGGGATTTATTACAACCATGTTGGCAATAACTTCCACTTCGATACTTAATTCTTTCGCCTGCTCAGGAAATACCACACGTGCCTGGTAATTACCAAAAGGATCCTGCTGCCAGTTGATGAAATGATTTTCAGGACTGACTTTAAAAGAATAAGCTTCAATCAGCGTTCTGGAATGACTGGCTGGCCGTAATCGGAATACGTGTGGCGATAAGGTAACAAGCCTATCGTACGAATACGTGGTTTTGTGATTTATTGCAACTTTGATTGCCATAGGATAAAAGGGATGAAGGGTATTGTGTTCGTTCTGCCTATAAAGAAAGTGAATTTAAGTTCTGATACAAGAATTTTATAATCTATTGGTTTAATTTATTGAATTAAAGCAGGTGAATGGTGGAATAGTACAATAAATGGTTGCTGGTTTCCAGTTTCCAGGCACTAGTTTCTAGGTGCCAGTTGCTAGTTACCAGACTAAGTACTAAGTACAGAGTATAGAGAACAGAGTATAAAGTAAGAAATATAGATATTAGTTTCTAGTTACCAGGTATCAGACAAAAAGTACGGAGTACAGCGTACAAAGTATAAAATAAGAACAAAAAGCTTCTTCTGAATGCTGTAAAAACAAAAAGGCAGAAGAGTCTATCTTCTACCTTTTATATGTTGTTTTGTACTATATAGCATATACTCCGTACTTAGTACTTAGTCTGGTAACTAGCAACTAGTACCTGGTAACTAATCACGTATTCCCATTGCATCTAACCGTTGTGTTACCGGAGGGTGTGAGTAATGTAAAAACACGTATGTCGGATGCGGAGTAAGATTGCTTAAATTTTTCTTACTTAAATTTTTAAGAGCAATACCTAAGTCTGCCGCGCTGGATGTTGCTGCCGCAAAAGCATCGGCTTCATACTCATTTTTTCTTGAAAGCAGGTTTACCAGAATACCTGTAACCGCCGAAACAGGAGAGAATAATAATCCAAAACCGATTAAGTTTAACGCAATACTGTTACCCGTTGCACCTAAAGCAATCGAAAGATTGGCATTTTCAATCAGCAGAGATAACAGGAATAAATAACCACCGATCTGGAAAACAGAAAGCACCATCATCTGTATAATATGTTTCTTTTTAAAGTGGCCGGCTTCGTGCGCCAGTATTGCTATCAATTCAGGTATTGAATGCTGGTCAACTAATGTATCAAACAAAACAATTTTTTTCTTCTTTCCGAAACCGGAGAAAAATGCATTTGCTTTATTAGATCTTTTAGAACCATCCATGATGTAGATATTATCAACGGGAAAATTCTGTTTGATACAATAGGCTTGTATCGCGTTCTTTAATTCACCATCACCAAGAGGTGTAAGTTTATTAAATAGAGGAAGAAAAATACTTGTATAAAACATATTTAACGTGATAATTAAAACGCTTATAATAGCCCAGAAGATCCACCAGAAAGAGGCTCCAAGGCTTTGAATAAGGAATAACAATAAGCTGATTACTAAAGCACCAATAATAATGGCAAGTAGGTAGCCTTTAATTTTATCTGTAATAAACAGCTTTACGGTGCTTTTATTGAATCCGTATTTTTCTTCGATAACAAATGTATTATATATAGAAAATGGAGTCGAAAGTATATCACTTACGATAAAGAGAATACCAAAGAAAAGTAAATTTGATGCATAAAAATTAAACGTATTCAGAAATTCAGATTGACTTACATAATGTGCAACACCATCATATAACCCGCCTAAATAGCCTTGGGTAAGTAATAGAATGTATAATGCGAATTGAAAATACGATTGAAATTGTTCAGCTTTTTCCTTTTCTTTCTGATACGCTTGAGACCTTGTATATTCAGCTGTATCGTATACATCTGACACATTTTTGGGTAGGGGGGCACTCAGGTTTTTAATATTCAGATAGTCGAGCATTCGTTCCACTAAAAAATCAAAAATAAGTATTCCAATAATTAAGTTTTTGATTGATAAGGCGTCCATATAAAGTATTTTCAAGATATTATAGATATGTTACAAAACTAACACAATTCTGTTATAAAAGTATTAGATGTATATTGAAACTAATCTAGTGCAGACTTTGGTAATATGATTATAGTTTAAAATAAATCCTTCCAAGAGTTCTTTGATAACTCAACCGGATCATCATCACATTACCCTTGGAGGGATGTTGTTATCACCGAAATTGAACTAAATCTCAGATAGATTAGTTTCTACCATATGGCAACATGCGGTTATTTGTGTCCTTCGTGTGAAGGGAGAATGTTTTTAGATGATGGCTCAGAGTGCCTTTGGTGTAAGCCGGTAACGGGTAACATTAAAGATAAGGAGGTAAGCGACGAGGAATGGATGAATTCTGTACACTTCGGTGACTGCTGTAGTCATCCGGAACCGTTGGAGAAGACAAACAGCAATAGTTTCAAAAATGATTAAGAGTAGCAGTTAAAGGCCAAGATGTTTGGTTAATGTTTTTTCATATACTTTTTTCAGAATATGCGGCGCATGAAATCTGTAACCGATATCAAGTGTTATAGCTCCAAATAAATTTTCTACTCTATAATCTGTAGTCTGTACAGCAATCTGATCTCCGATAAATTTCAAACCTGCGTAAAAGCGTTTGGAGTGATAACCCAGTGCAACCCTGCCTTCATAAAAGCTAGTAAAGCTATTACTTCGGTTTTTAGTATCGTTGTTATTATTAATAAATGTATATGTAACAAAATCGAACGAAGAAAATAGCATTAAGGAGAAATAAATACGTTTTGCGATTACAACGTTTAAGCCCATGCCTGGTCCAACCAGAAAGGATGTATAGTTTAACTGTTGTACTTTTTCAGCATTTGTTTTTGCACCTTGTGTATTGATCAGACTTGAATCAGAATCCAGGCGGTTAAAACTTACAGAAGATTTTAAAATAAAGCCCACCCGTGTTTTTAGTTGATGTTCACTAAAGTTGAAAGAAGATTGATAGGAATATTTTTTCCAGCTGAAATTATAAAGGCCGGATATCATATATTGTGTGGATGTTACATCGCTCCGTTTAAAATATGTACTGGGTTGAGTAGCTGTTTGAGCGATCAATGAATCGCTGTTATAAAAGCCGCCTACCTTACGATAATCATACCGCAGAGCGAACTTTGTTTGTTGTGTGCCTATAGAAAAAGATTTGAATGATGTAGTCCCGTATTTATACGTTTGATTAGCTTCGGCCGGTATTCTAAAACCTATAGAACCTGAAATGCTTTTATACGCGCCAGTGAAACCAATTACACTTGAAAGATTTGTTTTGTATTGAGTAGGTGGTTTTAGTGTATCTTTAGGAGTAATGGTAAGTGTATTAACCGGAGCCGCTATAAACATGCCCAGTGTAAGATAGTTTTTATAACTTTTTACATAATTGGTATCGGCACGTGATTTGCTTTTTCTAATGTTAACAGATGTTGAGGATTCTTCTTGAGCGAATACGGGTGATAGTGAGAGTAGGATGATATAAAAGAAAAAAATAACTCTCATTTCAAATGCGTATTAATTTATTTTAACTCCAGTTCTTTACAGGCAATTTCTGCAGCGCTTTGTTCTGCTTTTTTCTTACTAAATCCTATTCCCTGACCTTTACTTTCATCTGCAATACGAACTTCCGCTTTAAAAACTTTCTGATGGCGGTGACCACTTTCTTCTATAATAACAAACTCCAGTTTTTTATTTTCTTTCTGGCACCATTCCAATAAAATGCTTTTAAAATTTTTATTGTTCTGAATAATGGAATCAATGTCAATCTGTGTGTTGACGATCTTTTTTAAAACGAATTTTTTAGCATCATCAAATCCTTTGTCAAGATATACTGCACCAACAATGGCTTCTACAACATCTCCATAAAGAGACTTGTGTCCTTGTTTACCTTTCCGGCCATTAAAAATAACAATATCAGAAAGACCTAAATCTTTTCCTACCTGGTTCAAGACTTCGCGGTTTACAATTCGGCTTCTTATTTCAGTAAGAAAGCCTTCGTCTTTAAAAGGAAAGCGCTTGAATAAATATTCAGCTACAATTGCACCAAGAATGGAATCACCAAGATATTCTAAACGTTCATATGATTCTTTTACGCCTGACTCATTTTCATCAGCAGCAGATGTATGTACAATTGCCATCTGATATAGATGCAGATTGCCCGGCCACATACCTGTGACATAGCGAATTTTTTGAGCGAGAAGTTTATCCTCTTTTGATCTAAAGAAGTTGCGCAGAATATTCAGTTGCTTTCCTAGCAATAGCAAAACGCTTAATCAATTTTGCGAAAGACAATGGAGCAGTTATGTCCACCAAAACCAAAAGTATTGCACATCGCTACTTTAATTTCACGTTTTTCCGCTTTGTTCAACGTTAATTTTAACCTTGGATCGAAAGCTTCGTCTCTGTTGTGATTATTGATAGTAGGAGGAACTATCTGGTTTCTGATTGCAAGGATTGTTGCAATCGATTCAATAGCGCCGGCAGCACCTAATAAGTGACCGGTCATTGACTTTGTTGAACTGATATTCAGTTTATAGGCTTGTTCGCCAAAAACATTCTGAATAGCAGTAACCTCAGCAATATCTCCTAACGGAGTAGATGTACCATGTACATTAATGTAATCAATTTCTTCTTTAGCAACTTCAGCATCACTAAGAGCATTAAGCATTACATTTTTTGCACCTAAGCCTTCCGGGTGCGGAGCAGTTAAGTGATATGCATCGGCAGACATACCGCCGCCAATTACTTCACAATAAATTTTTGCACCACGTGCTTTAGCATGTTCATATTCTTCAAGAATAAGAGCACCTGCACCTTCGCCCATTACAAAGCCATCGCGATCTTTATCGAACGGACGTGAAGCCGTTGCCGGATCGTCGTTTCTTTCAGATAAAGCTCTGCATGCATTAAAACCACCAATACCGGATTCTACAACTGCAGCTTCAGAGCCACCGGCAATTATAATGTTTGCTTTGTTTAAACGGATGTAGTTGAAGGCATCAAGGATTGCATTTGAAGAAGATGCGCAAGCTGATACAGTAGAAAAATTAGGGCCACGAAAACCATTTCTGATAGAAATGTAGCCGGCACTGATGTCGATAATCATTTTAGGGATAAAGAAAGGATTGAAACGCGGGGTTCCGTCTCCTTTAGCAAAAGCTGATACTTCATCTTCGAATGTTTTAAGGCCACCGATGCCGGCTCCCCAAATCACGCCGATTCTGTCATGATCCAAATCTGCTGTAATATTAGCATCTTTGATTGCTTCCTCGGCTACAACAACCGCATATTGCGTGAAAGGATCCATCTTACGGGCTTCTTTCTTTTCAATGAAGTCTTCAACATTAAAGTTTTTAACTTCACACGCAAACTTAGTTTTGTGCTTATCCGGATTGAATTTTGTAATGAGCGCAGCTCCACTGACACCTTTTATTAGAGAATCCCAATATTCAGGAACAGTATTTCCAATTGGCGTTAATGAACCCAATCCCGTTACAACAACTCTTTTTAAATTCATGATATGAATTTACCGGATAAATGAATGATTTAGATGAAATTATTTTACGTGTTGCTCTAGGTAAGCAATAGCCTGACCAACAGTTGTGATATTTTCAGCTTGTTCGTCTGGGATAGAAATGTTGAACTCTTTTTCAAATTCCATGATAAGCTCAACAGTATCTAATGAATCAGCACCTAGATCATTAGTGAAACTTGCTTCAGTAGTAACTTCTGACTCTTCAACACCTAACTTCTCAACGATGATGCTTTTTACTTTTTGTGCGATTTCTGACATTTTTTTACATTTTTTAGTAAAACACGGGGGCAAAGAAATACATTTTATGCTAGTTTGTCAAACTATTTTTTGGATTCTTTTTTAAAGATTTTAAAAATGATTCCAAAATCGTCTATTTCCTTCTAAATTTACA
>FTDL01000077.1_pt1 | contig 8933 bp, 6 predicted proteins | sample 1639951 | NCBI WGS metagenome assembly FTDL01 (sample SAMEA3914869, study PRJEB12502) | metagenome | biome: forest; material: soil | place: USA | collected 2012-03-12 | depth 0.1 m
CTCCAATAGCTCTTAAAACGCTCTCACATTCGTTTACACTATTTTTTGAAACAGGTAAATAAGCAATAAACAAATAGCCTAAAGTAGATTTTCTGCTTTGTAAATCATTGTATACATTTCGTGCAGCAATTCCTGACCCTATCAACAATGTGTTAAAAGAAATTTTGCCGGTTGAAATCTGTTCTCTTAAATAGGTGAAAGAAATTATTTTAGAAACAGAGGTACATATAAACTGAATCAGAAAATACGAAGCAAATGTTTTATAATATTCCCGATATTGATGTACTCCTTCATCATCCAGCAACAAGGTGAAAAATATTATTACTACACCAATAAGTGTGTGATTAAATCCTTTGAATAGCTCTTTGATACGCGTTTTACCAAAAACATCAGTATAATTGCCGGCCAGAATATTTAATCCGACCCAAAAAAGCCCAATGATGACAGCATTTAAAATAACATTGAGCTGAAACGTTTCCAGTGTTTCGTGTAAAAGATGCTTTCGATTATAGTAAAAGATGATCCATGCAGTTGCAGATGCAAGAAAATCTAACGATGCAGGAATTAAACTATAATAAGGCCTCTTCAATGGAGAATAATTTATTTGATAATGAATATGTATTTTCTATGCTAAATTATTAAATCTGAAGAAGTAGAACTATTTTAGTATTCAAAATATTTACCCATACTTTAATTTATAATGCCTGAAGATTCCTATTTACACAAAGGCTTACGAAGAAAACTCATTAAAATCCTTAGAGACAAGGGGATTCAGGACGAATTAGTATTACAGGCAATTGATCGCGTACCCAGACATATCTTCTTAGATAATGCTTTTTTAGAGCATGCATATCAGGACAAGGCATTTCCGATAGGCGACGGACAAACAATTTCTCAACCTTATACAGTTGCTTCACAAACCAGCCTGTTAAAATTATCTCCAGGCATGAAAGTACTGGAAATAGGAACCGGCTCAGGCTATCAGTGCTCGGTGCTGCTTGAAATGGGGGCAAATGTTTTTACTATTGAATATCATAAAAATTTATTCGAGAAATCGAAAAAAATGCTGCATGAACTAGGTTATAAAGCACAGTTTTTTTGTGGAGATGGCAGTGAAGGACTTGCACGTTTTGGCCCGTATGATCGCATACTTGCAACTGCCGGTGCGCCATACGTGCCACAAAAATTACTGGAACAATTAAAAATAGGCGGCATATTAGTTATTCCTGTAGGTGATCAAAAAACGCAGAAAATGCTGCGTCTTACAAAGATCAGTGAAAAAGAAATTACACAGGAAGAATGCGGCGATTTCCGTTTTGTACCTTTGGTAGGTAAAGATGGCTGGAACGCACAATCAAAAAAATTATGACACAAGAAGCAAGATATCCGAGTGAATCAATCGTAATAAAATCTGAATTGGTTTTACCCAATGATACCAATACCTTAAATAATTTAATGGGTGGAAGGCTTATGTATTTAATGGACGTTGTAGGCGCCATATGTGCTTTAAGGCACTGTGGAAATGGAGTGGTAACGGCTTCTGTTGATAATGTGTCTTTCAAGGCTCCTATTGCTCTAGGTAATATTGTAACTCTTCAGGCAAAAATTACACGCGCATTTCATACCTCTATGGAAGTGCATATTGAAGTATGGGCAGAAGATGTACTAACACGAGTAAAAACTAAAAGCAATGAAGCATTTTTTACTTTTGTTGCGTTAACACCAGACAAAAAACCATTACCTATTCCGGAAGTAATTCCGGAAACTGACAAAGAAAAAGAATTATTTGATGGCGCTTTACGCAGAAGACAACTCCGGTTAATACTTGCAGGACGTATGAAACCTTCTGAAGCAACAGAATTAAAAGCGTTATTTGATAATTTATAAATTGCACATCACTAAGTATTCAATGTGTTGAATACTCTTTTTATCTCTTGTATATTGAATAAGTTAATTTCTTTGGTTACCTACAAGTAACTAATAATCAATTATTAATCACGAATATTTGGAAATATTGTAAGTCTTTAGTTATTTTACAAAAAATAAATGTTTAAACACATATTATTAAACCATTCTAACAAATATGAAAATTAAATTACTTATTGCCGGTTCACTTTTAGCAGCTGCAATGCTTGCTTGTAACTCTGAGAAAAAAGCTGAGACAACTGCGGTTGATTCATTAGGTACTGAAGCTACTTATACAATCGATTCTTCTGCATCTTCTGTTTTATGGGAAGGTCAAATGCTTAAAATGCATAAACACTTTGGTACAATCACTGTATCTTCAGGTACTTTAACAGTTAAAGGTTTACAGGTTGTTGGCGGTACATTCACTGCAAACATGAAATCAATTGTACCAACTGACAGCGGTTACAATGCAGAGCATCCAAAAGAATATTTAGTTGGTCACTTAAGCGGTGCTGACTTCTTTGCTGTTGACACATTCCCTACTGCAACATTTGTAATTAAATCTGCAACTGGCAATACTGCAAAAGGTGATTTAACATTACGTGGTAAAACAAACGAAGAAGAAGTAACAGATATCGTTGTTGATACTACTGCTGGTGCTGTTAAGGCTACTGGTAAATTAGTATTCAACCGTCAGAAATATGGTGTAGCTTATAAAGCTGCTAAAGACATGGTTCTTTCTGATGATATTAAACTTGATATTACTCTTGTAGGTAAGAAGTAATTGTAACACATTTATACTTTATTTTCAAAGCTCTTCTGCATTTGCAGAGGAGCTTTTTTATGTAAATACTGAAAGCTCTTTTTAATATTGTTCAATAGATTTCGGCGATAAAAGCAGCCCTCTGGCAATGTAGAGTAAAATCCGATGAACTGCTGATATATAAAAAAAGACGCAATTCATTGCGTCTCTATGTGAAATAGTATTAATGTACTATAATTTACATCTACATCTGAATAATTTCGAACTCTACTCTTCTGTTCAGACGTCTGTTTTCTTCAGTATCATTCGGACTGATAGGCTTATCCGGACCATATCCTTTTACAGAAATACGCTTGCTTTCAATACCATGAGTTACTAAATAATCCCGAACCTTTTCAGCACGCTCTTCTGATAATTTAATATTCAGATCTCTGCTTCCCTGATTATCCGTATGACCCGAAACTTCAATAGTAACGAGAGGATTCTGCTTCATTGTTGCTACTAAACGGTCCAGTTCAACATAAGATTCAGGCAGTAATTCTGCTTTACTTTGTACAAAAAGTACATGTTTCAAAACTACTTTTTCTCCTTTCTTAACTTCGAAAACAGATTTATCTTCCGGTGTTTGTACAGATTCTGTAATAGTTGGCTTAGTAGTAGCAGTAATCGTTGTAATTGGTTTTACAATAGCTGTAGCAGCAGTATCTATTTTTGATACAGCAACAGGTACAGCAATATTCGGTGGAATAAATGGATATTTAGACTGAACACTATAAATTTGTCTGACGTCTTCTTCTGTAATAAATTTTTCCCAAATACTTAAGTCATCCATTTTGCCTTTAAAAAAACTTGCCTGACCTGGAAAATCACAGCCGATTATAAGCGGCTGATTATTCTGAACAAAGTTTGCAGATATATTCTCACATGCGATCAAACGTCCGTTTAAAAAATATTTTGCGACATACCCGTTATAAGTAACCGCTAACATGTTCCATTTCCCTGGCAGCAATGCTACGCCATTACTGGTAAACAAACCTTTAGAATTTCCTTCAACACCTCCATCAAAATAAAATCCTTTGTCGCTTGCACCCAAACGGTATTGTATATTCGGTGATGTTTCTGTTTTACAAAAAACAGGTGAATAGTTACTTGTACTTAATTCTTCCCAATAATTGGTAGCATTGTATTTGTCAATAAATAACCATACGGTGAATGCAAAGTTTGCTATCGGCAAATTTCTCGATTGAGAAAAAGGAATACGTACAAATCCGTCAACACCATTAAATGCAAGTGCTTTGTCAGCCCTTCCAAACCGGTCTGCAACAGGAGTAACACCTCCTTGCATAGTTCCATGTAATCGATTCGGTCCGATATCATACGCATTTCCATCAAAAGCATAGGTATACGTCCACCCCGCAGCCGTTTTCTGCGCAAATGAACTATTCCCTATTATTAAGAATAGCATACTTATGAATAAGCAGGCATAAAATCTCATACCAAATATTGAATATTCTATTATTTTAATAAATATAGAGTTTAATTACGTAACTTAACAATGCATGTTAGAAACTCTGTTGAAAATACATTTTTTTTATCACCTATATAAACAATTGTTACAAAATATTGTTTATAAACCAATCGTTATAACAGGATGTTTTATTTAGTAGTATTATTTTTGTATGCTTATTGAACCAATTAGACAGGTTCATTTTTTTAATTAGTTTTGTATAAACCAAAATTTGCAACAAAATGCCTGCATGTACTTTTACTATACAATTCAATGATAGTGCTGATGCAATGATCCAGAAGGCCCAAACAGCCATTTTACAAGTAGAAAATGCCATTTTTGATGGTAATGTGGAAAACGGAACATTTGCTCTGCCAACTCCTTTAGGAATTATAAAAGGGAGTTATGTTATAGAATATAAGTTAGCACATTTTTCAATTGAAGAAAAGCCTTTTCTTGTAAGCTGTAGCCTGATTGAATCAAAATTAAAAGGTTATATAAATCCTGTTGCCTGATTTATCATTCGGTTATTACCTAAGCCCAAAAGTTGAAATAAAATTCAATAAGGTGTATTAAAATATTTTTTCCCTTAAAATTATCGACATTTATTGCACTCTAACAACCTTTTTTAGAAGTATAAGTATACTAGAATCAAATTAAAATCATTCCTGCGCGTAATGAAAAAAATTCTAGTTGTACTATTCTCATTCTCTTTCTTTTTAAGTAAAGCACAAAATTGCCCTACAGATTTACTGTCAGGACAAAACCTGATTGTAAACGGAGATTTTTCCCAGGATTATACCGGATGGGATTTCACCCATGATTCGGATAATGATTTAACTACCGGGCCAGATGGTTATCAAATATTTACAGGCAATCCCAGAAGCTATTCTATTCCGGGAAATATTTTTGTAGGAACAGGATCTCAGATGTCTTATTTCAATAATGCATATGCGCCAATGTTTAATGATCACAGTCCTTCCACCGATGATAAATTCTTAATGATTGATGGGGTTTGTGTTGCAGGAATTAAACTATGGACACAAACAAACATACCAATCAAACCCAATACAAATTATTATTTTTCTGTCTGGATTAATTCACTGAAGGATAATCCCAACTATCCCGGAATTGTAAACTTTGATATAAACGGTACAAACATCGGATCAAATATTGTTGCGCCAACACTAGGTGGCGGTAACCCATCTTCAGCCGGCTGGCAAAAATACGAAGTTGTCTGGAATTCCGGTTCAAATCCCTCTCCTACTGCGACCATAAGCATCGAAGGAAACCAAACCGTTGGTTGCGGTGGCAGTAACGGTGAGTCTGATTTTGCGATTGATGATATTTCTTTCATTCCTGGCTGTTCATATGGTTCTGCCGGTCCTCAGCCTAATCTTGGTCCTGATCAAACACTTTGTGGCTTAGGTGGCAGTGGTATTGTGTTAAATGCAAATGTTCCTCAAAACAGCACAACAACAATTACATGGAGCGATGGAACAACTGGTTTTGGAATGAATGCACCATATACATTATTAGTAACTGCACCGGGTACGTATTCTGTTTGTGTCAGTGATAATGGCTCATGTACAAAATCGGATGTAATAGTAATAACAAATACCTTCTCTGTAAATATAGGCCCTGATCTTCAGTTGTGTGATCCGGCAGCTGTAACATTAGATGCAGGTTTCTCCGGTGTTGGAGTTACATATAAATGGTATAAGAATTTCCCGACTGAAGCAGATGGTAACAATACACAAAGAACATATTATGTGAATACGCCCGGCACATACAAAGTAGAAGTTACAGACCCAAGCTGCGGTACACAAACAGCGCAGGCAACGATCACAACCAAGGCACCTGTTGCAACAAATGCAGTGTATTGTAATCCGGGTAATATTACGCTTAGTGTATCTCCGGACAATAGCGGGCAATATAAATGGTGGACCAGCCCTACAAGCACAGACCCTGCCGATCTTGTAGCAAAAGGCACCAGCACTTATACATTTGCAGCAACGCCAACCAGCGACTATAAATTTTATGTACAGGATACTTCTTCTTTCCGGGTATCCGTAGGTTTACCGTTAACAGGAAATGGCTTAACAAATCCGCAAAACAGAAGCATTCAATCTGAAACAGAATTGACATTTAATGTATCAACGACACTTTCAATTGACTCAGTTTATATTGACATGCATATATATAGCTGTCCTTCCGGAGCCATACAATTACAAGTATTAGATGCGTCCAGAAATGTTATAGGTACTTCAGCAAATTTTACTCCTTCCGCTGCCAATGGTTGTGTAACGGGAACATCCGTACTATTCAAAATGCCCGTTGGAATTACAGTTCCTGCTGGGAATGGGTATATATTAAAGTTTTCAAACGGTTCAAATATGAACTGGTACCAAACAGGTATCACCTATCCACAATCTTATGCAGGTGGAGTAGTGACATTTGCGGGTAATAGTACCAGCTATGCACCACAAGCTATACCTGGTATGTATCGCTGGGTAGTTACTGCAGGTACAGCCTGCGCACGTGTGCCGGTAACTGCAACGTATAAATCATGCACCCCACCTCCACCGCCGCCAACTGCAAATGCAGGTACAGATTTCTCTGTTTGCAATACCAATACAGCTCAGTTAAATGCAACGTTAGGAACAGGAGAAGCAGGTATATGGACATTTGCAACAGGCAGCAGCGGTACGGTTACACCTCCCGACAGCCCAACTGCAACTGTTACATTTACCGGCAACAGTGTCACAATGGTATGGAATGTCACAAATGCAGGCGGTACAGACAGAGACACTGTTATTGTATCTAAAATTACAGTGGCTGCACCATCCATCATTGCATCGGTATCAACGATATGCGCGGATACTACAGGAATAACATTTACAGCCTCTCCCGATAATACGGGCAATGGAAGTACCTATCAATGGGCCTTGCTTTCCGGTGATATGACTCTTGTATCCGGACAAACAACGTCTCAGCTAACAGCCAATGCAGGAACAGCTAAAAGCATTGTGACATTAACTGAAACAAATAATAATTGTTCGGTAACAGTTAATGATACATTGAATGTAATACCTCATACACCAAAAGCAAATGCGGGGTCGGATTTCGTTGCATGTAATAAAACAGTTACGCTAACCGGTATGCCAGTAGCCGGAACATGGACAGCACTTACGTCAGATCCGAATCAGGTTCTTACACAATCATCACCATCTTCTGCAACTGCATCTAATTTAACTACAGGTACGGCCTATACATATATGTATACGATAACAGATGCCTGCGGAACAACAAGAGATACTGTTGTGGTGACAAACAATGCTGTAACAGCACCTTCAATCGTATCAATAGCAAGTACTTGTGCCAACACTACTGGCTTAACATTTACTGCTTCTCCGGATAATACAGCCAGTGGAAGTACCTATCAATGGACAATACTGCAAGGTGATCTGACAATCGTATCCGGAGCAACAACGTATCAATTAACTGCCGATGCAAAATCTGCAAAAAGTATTGTGACACTTACTGAAACCAATAATAACTGTTCGGCATCTGTTAATGACACGCTCATGATCTTACCTGCAACACCAGTTGCTTATGCAGGTACAGATTTCGCTACATGCAACACTTCAATCGCATTAACAGGGAAACCAGATTTATCTTTAGGTACCTGGACTTCTCTTACGGCTGATCCGAATATAACTATTACACAAGCACCACAATCTTCTACAGCAATTGCATCTAATTTAAGTCTGAATACGGTCTATGAATTTGTATATACTATTACCGGTGCGTGCGGAACAACTTCAGACAACATATTAGTAACCATAGGTGCAGGCGGATTTTCAATAGCATCTATTATTCAGCCTGCAGATACAGTTTGTGTAGGTTCTGCAAGAGCATTGACAGTACTTATTAATAAAGGTTCCGGTTCATTTACATATTCCTGGCTGAAGAAAGGTACATCCAATTCTGTTACAACAAACAGTCCTACATATACAATTATTACTACTGATGTTTCAGAAGAATATTATTTGTATGTTAAAGATGATTCTACAAATTGTACAGCCGATCTTGACTCTGTCAATATACCTTCTATCGCTTATCAAAAATTATTTGTTCCTAATTTAATTACTCCAAATGGAGATCATTCAAATGATGAGTTCAGAATTGTTGAAGTAAATAATCACAATCAGAATATGCTTCCTAAAAATTCTGTACTGAAAATTTATAACTCATGGGGTAATGAAATTTTCCATTCTGACAATTATAACAACGATTGGAAGGCAGCTAATACAGGAGACGGTGTCTATTATTATTATCTAAAAGCAGGCTGCGGTGGTGAAGAACATAAAAGCTGGCTCCAGATCTTAGGTAACGTTAATAAATAATACGCTGAACATATATTAATTAAAAGGGAATCCGCTTATTGGCAGGGTTCCCTTTTTTATTACCACATAAAAACATATCTTGTTTTATAAAAAACTATTTTATTAAATCAATTATTCCTTTAAATATAAAACATATGCGCCTTCACGTATCCATGCTCCTGCTAGTATTTTGTATTGCTTTCAATGGTATTGCACAAAATGCACCTGCTACTGCCAAAAGAAAACTTTTAAGTAAAAAATGGGTTCTTATACAGTATCAGAAAGAAAATGAAGACCCTATTCTGGCTCCTCCGGCATTAAAAAATGATTATACTAAATTCAATATTGACGGAACATATGAAAGCTA